>Ga0255188_1000263_pt1 | contig 18998 bp, 18 predicted proteins | sample Miss_Cont_RepB_8_FD_188427 | JGI IMG/M metagenome (GOLD analysis project Ga0255188, IMG submission 188427) | Freshwater microbial communities from Mississippi River, Louisiana, United States - Miss_Cont_RepB_8h | ecosystem: Environmental > Aquatic > Freshwater > River | place: USA: Louisiana... | reverse complement strand
GTTTCATCCCGATAGACCATGCCCCTGCCGGGCACACGAGCGCCGGCTTCCAAGCCGGCTTTTGTTGGGAGGAGCCGGAGGTGCGGTGCCAGTCCAGAAGCTTCAGAGCACCGTTCGGTGCGCCGTCCGTCGGACAAAGGGCAGCCCTCCCTTCGCCCAACGCGGTAAGCCGGCTGGGAAGCCGACGCTCCAACGGCATCGTTCCTCAGACGATTTCGTCGGTCGTGGCGGGCTTGTCCTTGAGCTTTTCGCGCCGGATCATCTCCTCGCACCACTGGAGGTTGCGCAGCGTCCCCCGGTCGTGCGGCATCAGCTTGAGCGCGTTTTGGAACGCCTTCACCGCCGCCGACAGTTCACCCAGCCGGAGATGGCACATGCCCATGCCCTGCCAGGCCGCGAAGTGGTCCGGGTTCAGCAGCACGGCCTTGCGGCAGTCGGCCAAGGCCTTTTCCACCTCGCCCAACTGCCAGAGCAGGGTGGCGCGACGGTTCCAGCCCTCGGCGAAGAAGGGATAGTCGCGGGTCAGTCGGGTGAGGTGGTTGAGCGCGCCTTTGGCGTTCTTCCGCTCCATGGAGGAGTCAGCCACGCGCAGAATCAACGCGGCTTCCTCGCTGGCGTCCGCCATCCAGAGGTCGAACAAGGCGCTGACCGCCACGGTGCGGAGGGACAGGGAGTCCGAGCGGAGGGCCTTGAGCAATTGCTCCTGGCCGTCATACCGCACGAGCTGTTCGGCGGCGGCGATGCGCTCCTTGCCCGAGCTCGCCAGCATCTGCCGGTAAAGGCGTTCGCGATTCCATTCCGAGCGCATGGCATGTGGCCAGGCGAAATTGACCGCGAGGCACGCCGCCAGCAGCAGGTAGAGCCTCACGCATAGAGGGGTGAAGAACCGACGCATGGTCCTACCGTAGCACCCTTGCCCCTCGAGACAAGCCCCGGCTGGATGCGGTTTTCTCCCTGCGCAAGGCGTCGGACGGGAACAAGGCTCGACGCTCCCGTTGGGCCGTCATAGGGTGCGCGTGCTGGTTCACCATGATGTCCGCCACCACTCCAATTGCCAGTGCCATCACCACGCCGGTGCGCCTGCCCGAACTGCTCGCCCCGGCCGGGGACTGGGAATGCGCCAAGGCCGCCGTCGAGAACGGGGCGGACGCCATCTACTTCGGGCTGGACCGTTTCAACGCCCGGATGCGCGCCCACAACTTCACGGAGGCCGACCTCCCGGCGCTCATGGAGTTCCTGCACCGGCGCGGCGTGAAGGGCTATGTCACCTTCAACACCCTCGTCTTCACCGAAGAACTCGCCGATGCCCAGGATTATCTCCGCAGCATCATCGCCGCCGGAGTGGACGCCGCCATCGTGCAGGACGTGGGCATCGCGCGCCTCATCCGCCGCCTCTCGCCGGACTTCCCCATCCACGCCAGCACGCAGATGACCATCACCAGCGCGGCCGGCGTGGCCTTCGCGCGGGAACTGGGCTGCAACCTCGTCGTCCTCGCGCGCGAATGCTCGATCAAGGAGATCGAGGCGATTCAAGCAGCGCAGTCCGCCTCACTCTCAACTCTCAACTCCCTCAACTCTCAACTTCCGTTGGAAGTCTTCGTCCACGGCGCGCTCTGCGTCGCCTACAGCGGCCAGTGTCTCACGAGCGAATCGCTCGGCGGCCGCAGCGCGAATCGCGGCGAGTGCGCGCAAGCGTGCCGGATGCCCTACGAGCTCATCTCCGACGGGCGCAAGGTCGAGCTCGGCGGCCGCAATTACCTGCTTTCCCCACAAGACCTCGCCGGCCTCGAAGTCCTGCCCGACCTCGTCCGCTCCGGCGTTGCTTCGCTCAAGATTGAGGGCCGGCTCAAGTCGCCCGAATACGTCGCCAGCATCACGCGCATCTACCGGCAAGCCTTGGAAGAATTGCGAGTGGAGAATGCCGAACAGAGAATTTCAAGTCCGGCCACCCATGCACCGATTCCCCATTCGCAATTCGACACTCGCCATTCCCGCTACGAGCTCGAAATGGCCTTCTCCCGCGGCCTGCACACCGGCTGGTTCGAGGGCATCGACAATCAACGCCTAGTGCATGCGCGCTTCGGTAAAAAGCGCGGTGCCTTCGTCGGGGAAGTCACTCGTGTCGCCAGCGACCGCGTTCACGTCCGCCTCGGCGGCCCGCTCAAAGCGGGCGACGGCATTGTCTTCGATCCCGGGCACGGCGGCGATGACGAGGAGGGCGGCCGGGTCTTCCAGATGCGAAGCGCGGAACGCGGAATGCGGCCTGACGAGGCCGTCCTGACCTTCATGCCCGGCGCGGTGGACTTCGCCCGCGTTCATCCCGGCGACAAGCTGTGGAAGACGAGTGATGCCGAGCTGGAGAAGCGTGTGCGTGCCACGTTTGCGGGCGACGCGCCGAGGTTCCAGCGTCCGATCAGCTTCGAGGTTCACGGCCACGCCGGTGCGTCGCTCACCGTCATCGCACGCGATGAGCTGGGGCACGTCGCGCAGGCGCAGTCCGCCGCACTCCTCGCCCGCGCTGAGAAGCAGCCGTTGTCAGCCGACCGGCTGCGCGACCAGCTCGGCCGCCTCGGCGGCACCCCGTTCAAGCTCGGTGAACTCAAGTGCCAGCTCGAAGGCGAGGTGATTCTGCCGGTCAGCGAATTGAACCGCCTCCGCCGCGAACTCGCCGCCGAGCTGGAACGCCAGCGCGCGCTGCCGAAACGGTGGGCGTTGGAGCAGGGTCTTGGGTCTGGCGTCTTGGGTCTAGGGCTGGAGCGCTCCACCGCGTCCGCCGGAATCAGCTCCCAGACCCAAGACGCTAGACCCGAGACGCCATCCCTCCTCGTCCTCGTCCGCAACCAAGCCCAGCTCGAAGCCGCCCTTCGCTGCGGCATCGCGACGATTTACTGCGAGTTTGAAGACCCGAAACGCTATCGGGAGGCGGTGACGACCTTCCACACCGCGCGCGGTTGCCAGTCGGAAATCGGAAATCGGAAATCGGAAATCTGGGTCGCCCCGCCGCGCATCACGAAGTCCGGCGAGGAATGGATTCTCAAGCAGGTCCGCTCCTGCAATGCCGATGGCTACCTCGTCCGCAATTACGACCACTTGAACTTCTTCGCTGACTGCCGCCGCATCGGCGACTTCTCGCTCAACGTGGCGAATCCGCTCACGGCGGAACACTTCATGACCCGCTTCGGGCTGGAGCGGCTCACCGCGAGCTACGACCTGAACATCAGCCAGCTTGAGGCGCTGCTGCGCGCCGCGCCGCCCGAGTGGTTCGAGGTCACGGTGCATCAGCACATGCCCATGTTTCACATGGAGCACTGCGTCTTCTGCGCCTTCCTCTCCCAGGGCAAGGATTACCACGACTGCGGCCGGCCTTGCGACCGTCACGATGTGCGCGTCCGCGACCGCGTGGGTCAGGAGCACCCGCTGAAGGCCGACGCCGGCTGCCGCAACACCGTCTTCAATGCCCGCGCGCAGACCGGCGCGGAGTTCGTCGGACGCTTGCAGACGCTGGGTGTGCGCCGCTTCCGCATCGAGTTCGTCAACGAGTCACCGGAAGAAGTGGCCACGACCATCGCGCGCTATCGTGCCCTGCTGCGCGGCGAACTGACCGGCGAGCAGCTTTGGCGCGAGTTGAAATTGCAGAGCCAGCTCGGCGTCACGCGGGGGCAGATGGAAGGCGCGGCCAGCAGCAACCGGCCGGGTGGCGGAAGCGGGCTTGCAGTCAGGTCGTAGTTGCCGACTCTTTCCACGTGCATCGTTTCCACATCCTTCCCGGCACCGCGAGCCAGGCCGAAGTGACGCTTTCACCGGACGAGTCTCATCACGCGCTCCGCGTCCTGCGCCTGGGTTCGGGTGATGCCGTCACCTTGCTGGACGGTGCCGGCGTGGAGGCGCGCGGGCGCATCATCGCCACGGACAAGCACGCAGTGCGGGTGGCAGTGGCCGAACGCATCCCGCATCCGCCGCTGCCGTGCGCGGTCACGCTCCTCCAGGCGCTGCCCAAGGGCCGGCTCATGGACAGCATCGTCGAGAAAGCCACCGAGCTGGGGGCGGCCCGCATCGTGCCGCTGCTGACCGAGCACACCATCTCGCGCCCGGACGATGACCACGCCGCCGCCAAGCTGGAGAAGTGGCGGACAACCGCCTTGGAGGCCGTGAAGCAGTGCGGCAACCCCTGGCTTCCGCGCATTGATCCGCCGGTGACGTTTCGCGAGTGCCTGCGACGGCAGGAAACCTTTGACCTCGTGCTGGTCGCCTCGCTCCACGCCGGGGCGCGGCCGATACGGTCGGTCTTCGCCGAGTTTTACGCACGGGAACAACGTCGGCCAGCCACCGTCGCAGTGTGGGTTGGCCCGGAGGGAGACTTCACGCCGCAGGAAGTGGCGGCCTTGGTGGCCGCAGGCGCGCAGCCCATCACGCTGGGCCGACTGGTGCTGCGCTGCGACACGGCAGCGGTGACGACCCTGGCCTTGGCCTTGAACGAGGCGGCCGGATAAAGCGGCTCCGGAAAAGCAAAGACCGCTGGAAACTTCCAGCGGCCTTTGCCAAGTGGCTTACGCGGCTTACTTCTTGCCGAAGAGGCGCTTCAGGTTCGCCAGGCCCTTCACGGCGATGTCGTCACGCTTGGGCTCGATCTTGCGCCAGATGGCGGCGGCGCGGGCGATGACCTTCACGTCGGTGGTGAAGCTCTCGATGACCACGTCGCCCTGGTAATTGATCTTCTTCAGCGCGGCGACGATGGGCTTCCAGTCAATGTGGTCGCCACCCGGCGTGCCGCGGTCGCTGCCGCAGGCGTGGAAGTGGCCGAGGAGCTTGCCGGCCTTGAGGATGGCCTCGGCCTGGTTCTTCTCCTCGATGTTCATGTGGAAGGTGTCGAGGTGCAGCACGACATTCTTCGCACCGACGGCCTTGATGAGCGCGAGGCCCTTGTCGGTGGTGTTGAGGAAGTCGGTCTCGAAGCGGTTGAGCGGCTCGATGCAGAGCGTGATGCCCTTCGCGGCGGCGTAGGCGGCGAGTTCCTTCAGGTTTTTCACGACCAGTTTGAACTCCTCCTTCTGCTGGGCCGGCTCGACCGCGTCAGCCTTGCCCACCACGGAGTAAATCGGGCCGATGAGGCGCGGGCAGCCCATGATGGCGGCCTGGTCCACGAGAGCCTTGCAATAGGCCATGCCGGTGGCCTGCTCTTCGGGCGTGCCGCGGAAGTCACGGCCCGGACCCATGCAGGCGCAGATGGAGCCGATGGCGATGCCGGCCTTGTCGGCGGCGGCCTTCACTTTCGCGGGGTCAATGTGCTCGGGGGCCTCGACCGGGATTTCGACGGTGTCAAAGCCCCATTTCACGAACTTGGGAAACAGCTTCACGCTGTCGGTGGTGAACGGGGAGGTGTAGAGGAAGGAGTTGATGCCGAATCTCATGGTGTGGTCAGTTGAATTGTGGCCGCGAGGCTAGTCAACGGCTCCGTCGTGTCAAAGTTTTCCTTCGCCAGCAGGGCAGGCAGCGGGCAGATTCGCTGAAACAACTGCCCGACCCGGCGCGTCATTATTTCCGCCCGCAACATGAATCTGACTTTGCCCCGCAATTTGCCGTCGGTCGCGCCCCTCCTCGCGTGCCTGCTCGCGCCCGCCGCGTTTGCCGCGGACGATGGCGTGGCGTTCTTTGAGAAGAAGATTCGCCCGCTGCTCGCCGAGCATTGCTACGAGTGCCACGCGGTCGGCAAGAAAACCAAGGGCGGGCTGGCGCTCGACTCGCGCGCCGGCTGGGAGAAAGGCGGCGACTCCGGCATGACGCTCGTGCCCGGCGATCCCGAAGCCTCGCTCCTCATCAAGGCGGTCCGCTACAAGGACAAGGAGTTCCAGATGCCGCCGAAGCGAAAGCTCTCGGATTCGCAAATCGCCGACTTCGAGGCGTGGGTGAAGATGGGCGCGCCCGACCCGCGCACAGGGGCTCCCGCCGCCGCCGGTGCCAAGAAGGAAATCAACATCGCCGAGGGCCGGAAGCACTGGGCGTATCAATTGCCGAAAAAGGCGACCGCACCCGCCGTGAAGGACGCCGCCTGGCCGCGCTCTGACACGGACCGTTTCATCCTCGCCAAGCTGGAGGAGAAGAACCTCCGCCCCGCGCCCGACGCCGACCCGGCGACGCTCGTGCGCCGCATCTACTTCGACCTCATCGGCCTGCCGCCGACGCCCGAGCAGGTGGATGCGTTCGTGCGGGCTTGCGGCTCCGGCGGCAAAGATTCCGCAGTCCGTATTCCGCAGTCCGCATTGGATTCACTCGTGGACTCCCTGCTCGCCTCCCCGCACTTCGGCGAGCGCTGGGGCCGGCACTGGCTCGACGTGGTGCGTTACGCCGAGTCACTCACGTTGCGCGGCTTCGTGATGAAGGAAGCCTGGCGCTACCGCGACTACGTCATCGGCAGCTTCAACGCGGACAAGCCCTATGACCGTTTCCTCCGCGAGCAGGTCGCCGGTGATTTGCTGCCCCACTCGTCCGTCCCGCAGCGCCAGCAGCAACTCGTGGCCACGACCTTCCTCACGCTCGGCAACACCAACCTCGAGGAACAACAGAAGAAGCAGCTCGACATGGATGTGGTGGACGAGCAGCTCGACACGATTGGCAAGGCGTTCCTCGGCCAGACCATCGGCTGCGCCCGCTGCCACGACCACAAATTCGACCCGATTCCCACGCGCGATTACTACGCGCTGGCCGGCATCCTCAAGAGCAGCAAGACGCTCGAACACTCGAACGTGAGCAAGTGGCTGGAGTTCCCGCTGCCCATGCCGCCCGGCGAGGACAAGGAATTCACCGCGCACGACAAGGCGGTCGCGCAGTTGCAGGCCAAAATCAAAGCGGCCAAGGAATCGGCCAACGTCGCCGTCGCGAAGAAAGCCACCCAGCCCAACGGCGCCCTCGCTGCGACCGCGTTGCCGGGCATCATCGTGGATGACACGCAGGCCAAGAAGGTCGGTGAATGGAAGCAGTCCGTCTCCACCCGAACCTTCATCGGCGACGGCTACCTGCACGATGAAAACGACGGCAAAGGCTCCAAGTCGGTGACCTTTCAGCCCGAGGGACTCAAAGCCGGCAAATACGAAATCCGCCTCGCCTACAGCCCCGGCCGTGGTCGGGCGGACAACACGCCCGTGACCATTTTCAGCGCGGACGGCGAGAAGACCGTGCGCGTGGACCAACGGTCGGAGCCGCCCATCGAGGGGCGCTTCGTCTCGCTCGGCCAGTTCCGCTTCGAGCAGAACGGCGCGGGCTTTGTCATCGTCGGCACCGAGGGCACGAAGGGCCATGTCACCGCTGATGCCGTGCAGTTCGTCCCGGTCGGAATGCTGGCCGAGGCCCCCTCCGCGCCCGGCACCACGGACGCCGCAAAGAAGGACAAACCCGATGTTTCCGAGACGCTGAAGAAGCTCGAGGCTGAACTGAAGAAGCTCGCAGCCGCCGGCTCCAAGCGCCCGATGTTCATGACGGTGAAAGAGGAAAATCCCGGCGACACCCAAGTCCACGTCCGCGGCAGTGTCAACAACCTCGGGGCGAAGGTCCCGCGCGGCTTCTTGCAAGTCGCCAGCCACGGCCCCGCCCCGAAGATTCCTGAGCAAGAAAGCGGCCGCCGCGAACTCGGCGACTGGCTCGCCAGCCGCGAGAACCCGCTCACCGCCCGCGTCTTCGTGAACCGCACCTGGACCTGGCTCTTCGGCACCGGCCTCGTCCGCAGCCCCGACAACTTCGGCACCACCGGCGACGCGCCGACGCACCCGGAACTGCTCGACCACCTCGCCGTGCGCTTCATGGACGAAGGCTGGTCCGTGAAGAAGCTCGTGCGCGAACTGGTCTTGAGCCGCACTTACCAACAGGCCTCTGCCATTCCGCACTCCGCACTCCGCACTCCGCATTCCGCAGACCCCGAAAACAAACTCCTCTGGCACGCGAACCGCCGGAAGCTCGACGCCGAGTCCATCCGCGACACCGTCCTGCAAGTCAGCGGCCAGCTCGACCTCGCGCAGGGTGGTCCGCTTATCAAGCCCGGCACCAGCGCCGACTACGGCTACAAGCACACCGACACGCGCCGCAGCGTTTACTCCCCCGTGCTGCGCAACTCGCTGCCCGAGCTCTTCGAGGCCTTCGACTTCGCGGACCCCAGCCTCGTCGTCGGCAAGCGCAGCGACAGCACTGTCGCCCCGCAGGCGCTCTTCATGATGAACCACCCGTGGGTGATGGAGCAGTCGCAGTCCGCCGCGCAGAAGCTCCTCGCCGAAAAGCTCGCCGATGACCGCGAGCGCGTCGCCCGCGCCTACCGCCTCGTCCTCGGCCGTGCCCCGACCGATGGCGAAGTCACGGTCGCGCTGAAGTTCCTCCCCGCCGAATCCGCCGCGAGCGAAGCGGCGAAGCGCACCGAGGCCTGGGGCCGCTTCTACCAGGCGCTGTTTGCCTCCGTGGATTTCCGCTATTTGAACTGAACCCCATCGCTGGTAGGCTCCGTAGAAGTCACCGATATGAACACCCCGCTCTTCTCCCGTCGCCACGCGCTGTCCTCGCTCGCCTGCGGCTTCGGCTCGCTCGCCTTCGCCGGCATGACCGCCCAGCGCGCGCAGGCCGCCGCGAACCCCCTCGCGCCGCGCCAGCCGCACCACCCGCCGCGCGCCAAGAGCGTCATCTTCCTCTTCATGCAGGGCGGCGTCAGCCACGTGGACTCCTTCGACCACAAGCCCATCCTCACCGAGCGCGACGGCCAGCTCATGGGCTTCAACGACGCCCGCAAGATCGCCAACTCCGGCAAGCGCGAGGAATCCAGCCAGCGCGTCATGAAGCCGCTGTGGAACTTCGCCCAGCACGGCCGCACCGGCCATTGGGGCAGCGAACTCTTCCCCGAGATGTGCCGCCACATGGACGACCTCACGTTCATCCACTCGATGCACACCGAAGGCATCGCGCACGGCCCCGCCACGCTCTTCTTGCACTGCGGCGCGACACAATTCATCCGCCCCAGCATGGGCTCGTGGGTCAGCTACGGCCTCGGTGCCGAGAACGAAAACCTCCCCGCCTTCGTCAGCCTCAGCCCCAGCGCCGGCAACGGCGGCCCGCGCAACTTCGGCAACGCCTTCCTCCCGCCCGTCTTCCAAGGCACCGCCGTCGGCAAGGCCGGCACGCCCATCATCGAGTCCACCATCCGCAACCTCACCAACCCCAAACTCTCCCCCGCCGAGCAGCGCCGGAACTTCGACTTCCTCCAGGAACTCAACGCCGAGCAGCTCAAGAAATCCCCCGGCGACGCCGAGCTGGAAGCCGTCATCGCCAGCTACGAACTTGCGTGGCGCATGCAGAACAACGCGCCCGACACGCTCGACTTGAGCAAGGAAACCGAGGCCACCAAGAAGCTCTACGGCATCGGAGAATCAAAGACCGACAACTTCGGCCGCCAGTGCCTCATGGCCCGCCGCCTCGTCGAGTCCGGCGTCCGCTACACCCAAGTCACCTACGGCGACAACACCGCCAACCCCGCCTGGGACCAGCACTCGAACATGCCCAAGCACAAGGACCACGCGATGGCCGTGGACAAACCCATCGCCGGCTTGCTGGAAGATTTGAAAGCCCGTGGCCTCCTCGAAGACACCATCGTCTGGTGGGGCGGCGAGTTTGGCCGCACGCCCTACGCGGAGAAGAACGGCACCGGCCGCGACCACAACGCCGGCGGCTTCACCGTCTGGCTGGCCGGCGGCGGCTTCAAGCCCGGCATGAGCTACGGCGCGACCGATGAGTTCGGCCACCTCGCCGTGGAGAACAAGGTCCACATGCACGACCTCCACGCCACCATCCTCCACCAGCTCGGCCTCGACCACGAGAAGCTCACCTACCGCTTCGACGGCCGCGACTACCGCCTCACCGACGTGCATGGGCACGTGGTGAAGGAAGTCTTGGCGTAGCTAATCGGGCGAAGCAGGCTTGCAGTTGAGCGCCAAAGTAAAAGGGGAAGATGATGTGCCTGCGCGATTATCTCGAAACTCCTGACAACCGTAGAAGCTTTGGCAGGTTCGTCCGACACAAGTATGGCTATGGCCATTGGAAGGCATCTTACTGGTTCGTGGGACCTGAAGAAGGAGGAGGCGCAGATTGCATAGAGTTGACAAACCGAATTCAGGCGTGGGCGGAAACTCAGCCAAACGGCAAGTATGCCCTTAAGTGCCTGCCGGACTATTGCTCCAGAATTCAGCAACCACTTCGCGCCGTGTGGCAAAGGACTTGGTGTCCTCTCATCAGCTTGCTTGGCAATGCCGGGAACTCTCCGCAGTGGGTTCCTGAGGCCATTCGGAATCAATGGCCTAACCTAAGGCGATGGGAGAAGGGGTTTCAGCGCGATTGCCTCGCTCGTTGCAATGCCATTCCGGGCCACGACACAGCGTTGCTTGAACTATCACCGCTCGCATGTCGAAACAGTGGTGCCTGGCTGTGGAGGTGTCTCACTAACACCAAACTCGCCGATGCGGAAAGTTACGTGACTAGGCGTTCTTTCCTCAATTGGCGGGAAGAAGGTAATCCGCGGATCGTCGAGCGCGCGATAGCCATTCGGCGGCGAATCCAGCGATACAAACCGAGGTTCGTCATTTTTTATGGGATGACAGATACCGTTGTTGCGGGCGCAGTCAGACACGTTTTTCAGCTTAATCGCCCACACTCCTCGACCCAAACCGACATTCAGCAAGCTCAACTGGGGGAGACCAACATGCTGAACATCTACCATCCCAACGCTTGGACCAGACTTACGCACCGCCGCCAGCCTGAACAGGCTTACGACGTAGCTATTAGGCATGCTCTAGCAGTCTGCGGATACCGACCCGGAACCCCAGATGCTGCCGACTATTCGAGCTGCGGACATTGAGTTTCACTCCACCTTGTCCGGAATCTCCACCCCGCCCGCGACGACCTCGATCGCCTTGCCCGAATCTTGTGGGCAGGGATGCCGGCATTGGACGCAGTCACCGGTTGCCGTGCGAGTGCGGCCGCTTGACGTCGTCGCGGTGAGGGGCCACGTCCTCCGCGAGGACATCCACCCATCGCCGGTCGAGGAAGAACACCCAGTGAGTCAGGCGCTCCCGTTCCGTGTTCTGCATGGCCTTCAACATGCGGGAGTTTCGCACTTCGTAGAGGCTCTGGCTGGGGATGTAGCCCCGGTTCCGAAACTGCCTCCGGTGGTATTGCTGGAATTCCTCGGTCACGGACAGTCGCGTCACCTTGCGAAAGACAAGCTGGTGAAGTTGGATGCCATCACCATCAACGAGTGGTTCCGCAAGCGGCCCGTCGTCCTCCACGAGATACCACACGATAGCATCCCGATGCTCGTCCATTTCCACGCCATTTTCGTAAGGATGGCCCAGCGGCTTGCCGAACAACGGAATAGAGCTGAGATGCTCCTGCCCGCGAAGCTGTGCCATACGGGCTTCGAGGCGGGATTTTCCCAATTCCATCCGTTCGACCCTTTGCTCATCTGAGTTACGTCTTGCCTTCGAAGCGGTGATGCGCGCGCGAAGTCGCCGCAGGCAGGTGCGGAGGACGCGAGCTTGAGGTTGGTGGCTAAGGGTAGAATTCATAGGTGCGGGCGGCGAAGGTTTGGGGCTTTGGGAAAAGGTTGCATCGCCATGATTGCAGCGGAGCCACGCAGCGGCGTGCGCACTGCGGTCAACCCCGGTGTCGCATTGCAACACCCACGGGGACGGCAGGCGATTTAGCGCCTTGGCCAGCCGGTCAACTTCGATCGGATGAACCGGCTGGGCTCGATTCGGAGGGACCGGGCAATGGAAGACCGTGAAACCGGCTTCGCGATAACAGTGGAGCAGGTCAATGCCGCGCCGGGTGTAGCAGCGGTCCAACTCCTCTGGAGTGAGCAGGCAGAGGATGGAACGGATGCCCATGCGCCGGGCCTGCTCCAGCCACGCACGGACGGCCACGCCCAGCTCGCGGCCATCCCACCGGCCCGGCTGACAGCTTTGAGCCAGACGACCCCGGAACAGCCAGAAGATTTGGTCACTCACGGGTGGTTTAGGTTGGCGGGAGAGGCCGTTCAACCGCGAGCGACTTAATCACGCATCCGGTCCGGTCAACGCCCGCGCTGCAATGCACCAGCCACGGCGGCGGTAGTGTGCGGAGCACTTCGTGGACTTGGCGAAGCTCGTCGTCGGTAACGTGCGGCTCCTCGTGGTCGGGCACGGGGACGCGCCCAACCCGGAAGCCTGCCTCGGTGTAGCAGTGGAGGAGGTTAACGCCTGCGCGGGTGTAGTATCGCTCCAGCTCGTCGTCCGTGAGCAGGCAGACGATGGAGCGAATGCCCATCTGCTGGGCGCGGGCAATCCAAGCGTGGACGACCGCGTTCAGTTCGCCTTCGGTCCACCGGCCTGGACGGCAGGCGCGGGCCAGACGGCCAGCGATAACCCATTCGATAGTGTCGTTCATGGTTTGGTTAGGAGGGCGGTGTGGCACGCCGGAGCAGTCGCGCCGGGGGACAATCCGCCCTCTAATACATAGTAGGGAGAGAGGCCAAAGTGTAAACCGATGGCGCGAAGATTTTTGGCAACGGCAGCAGATTTCTTCCGCTTCGCCGCGTAGCCAAGAGCCGTCAGTCACTTTCCACCTTCCAGCACGCGCTGGTGCTTGGCACGAATGCACGGCCACTCCGCCAGCACCGAGGCGGCATGAGCGGAGCGGTCCAGGCCGGAGCTGCAGTGAAACAGCCACGGCACGGGAAGCTTGCACAGCTTGTGGCGGATTTCAGGGAAGACACTCTCGGGAATCGGCGGCATGCGCTGGTCCGGCACGGAGATGTGCGCGACCTGAAAGCCGCCTTCGCGGTAGCGGCGCAGCAGGCCGACACGGTGGTCGCCGTAGCCAGCCGCCAGTTCACGCCCGGAGAGCAGGCAGATGATGGAGGCGATGCCCTCGGCCCGGACGTGGTCGAGCCAAGCGGCAACCAGCGCCTCCGGCACGCGCTCGTGCGGGTAGCCGGGCTGGCACGCGTAGGCCAGCATCCGGGGCAAGCGCCAGACCACCGGCGAGATGGCCTCGAAGAGGGCGAGGTTGGGATTGTCGTTCATAAGGTGAAGCAGCGCTGGATTCCCGGCTCGCCGTATGCGGCTCCGCCGGTGTTGACAATGAGGTTCGGAAGGATTCGGGCGACGCCGGGACTGTGCGTGTGACCGCACAGCACGATGAAGCGGTGACGCGGATGCTTCTTCGCCACCGCGCGCAGGACTGTTCCGGCGGCGGTGTTGCAGAAGTGCGGGAGATACTCCGCGTCCGACATCTGCCCCATGTGCCAGGTTGCCTCTGGGAAGGGTGGAACGTGCGTCAGGACGAAGACGCGCCGGTAACGTGGCACGGCCAAGTCCAGCGCCACCCGAAGACTGTGGGCCGACGCATCACCCAGCGCGGCCAGCCGACGGAACCGCTCGGCCCGGCTGCATCCCGTCAACTCGGCGATGAGCCGGTAGTCGTTGAGTTCCACCTGCGACTGTGCGCCCGCCCCGGCGCGTCCGTCTGCCCAACCGCGATGGCCGATGAGCGCCGTCGTTGGAGTGAGCGGCAGCACTTCGTCGCCGTCGAGGTGTTGCAGCCGAGGATTGTCCGCGTAGGTCAGCGCGACCGCCGCGTCTACACGGGCAAAGCTGGAGCCGTAAAAGTCGTGGTTTCCCAGCACGAATGCCACTGGGCAATCGAGTTCAGCCACGAGCCATTGGAGGTCTTCCGGCAATTGCCGTCCGGTCGAGATGTCGCCGGAGATGACGAGCGTGCCGGGCAGTTCAGCCCGGATGGATTCGAGCAGCCGATGCCGCGCCGGAGCATCAGCGTGGTCGAGGTGCCAGTCGGTCGCCCAGATGAGTTTTCCGCCTGTCGGCGGTGCCGGTTGAAGAGCCAGAGTTCCCATGCTGGCCGTAGTAGATACCAGAACGGGTGGGACAAAGACAGTCCGACCCTTCGCCGATTTGCTGGAAGCGGAGGATATTCTCGTCTGGTGGGGCGGCGAGTTTGGCCGCACACCCTACGCGCAGGGGAACGGCACCGGCCGCGACCACAACGCCGGCGGCTTCACCGTCTGGCTGGCCGGCGGCGGCTTCAAGCCCGGCATGAGCTACGGCGCGACCGACGACTTCGGCCACCTCGCCGTGGAGAACAAGGTCCACATGCACGACCTCCACGCCACCATCCTCCACCAGCTCGGCCTCGACCACGAGAAGCTCACCTACCGCTTCGACGGCCGCGACTACCGCCTCACCGACGTGCACGGGCATGTGGTGAAGGAAGTCTTGGCGTAGCCGCCGGCACCGGCATGAAGCTCCGACTTTATCTGGACACGTCCGTCTTTAGCGCCCGCATTGATGACCGCGCGCCCGACCGCCGAGCACTCACCGAAGACTTCTGGCAAGCTCTGCCGGCCTATGAACCAGCGACCTCCGAACTCGCCGTTGAAGAACTCCGACAAACCGCCGACCCCCAACTCCGTGTGCGGATGGAAACCATGCTCGTTGGGTTTTGCCTCATCCCGGTGACAGCTGAAATGCGGAACTTGGCGGACCAATACATTTTGGCGGGGGCCTTCACGCGGACGATGCTCAACGATGCCGTTCATGTGGCGGCCGCGACACTCTCGCGGCAGGACATCCTCGTCTCGTGGAACTTCAAGCATCTGGTCAACCGGCGGCGGCGTGCTACGGTGGCCAGTGTCAACGCCCGCGAGGGGCTGCCGTTGCTGGACATCCTCTCCCCACCTGAACTCTAGTAATTGCCATGCGCTACTTCGACTACCAGACCATCGCCCGGAAGGCGGGTATCGCCCCGGCCAGCTTGGCCTTGCTTGTCCAACAGCTCAGTGCGGAAACCCCCTGCGACCCGATGCTGGCCGAGCTGCATGTGCTGCGCGCCTGCATGGCCATCCAAGCGGGCACTCTCACCATTCAACAAGCCCTCGCCGACACGGAGCCCGAAGCCTTGGCCGCCTGAAACTCACCTGCCGCCTCACCGACGTGCACGGGCATGTGGTGGAGGAAGTCTTGGCGTAGCCGCCGCACAAAGTAGGTCAGCGCTTCCAGCCTGACCTTCCATCTCAAAGCTTCCGCTCCAGCGGAATCTGAAGACAGAGGGACAGGCGGGACGCGCTGTCCTACTTTGATTCCCGCTAGACAAATCCCCTGTCCACCGGCGTCCTCTTGCACCGATGCCGCCCCCGGACCTCGCCCGACTCTACGACGAGCACGCGTCGGCGCTCTTCGCCTTCGTGCTAAACGTCACGCGGCACGAGGCCGACACCCGCGACGTGCTGCAAGAGGTTTTCCGTAAACTCACCGCGCGGCCCGAGTTGCTCCGCGAAGTCCGTGACGAACGCGGCTTTCTCCTCCGCCTCGCGCACCACGCCGCGATTGACCAGATGCGCCGGCGCGGCACGCGCGAGCGCAATCACGAGCAGTTCGCCGCCGAGGCCGTCGCCCTCTTCGCCCCGACTGCCGATCCGGACGAAGCCGCCTTCCGCCGCGAACTCGCCGAGGCGCTGGGCGAGCTGCCCGTCGAGCAGCGCACCGTCGTCCACCTGAAACTCTGGGAAGGCCTGACCTTCGAGCAGATTGCCGCCGCGCTGGACATCCCACTCAACACCGCCGCCAGCCGCCACCGCTACGGCCTAGACAAACTCCGCGCCCGCCTGCGTCCCCTCTACGACGAAATCAGATGAAGGCGAAAACGCTCAACGCTCAACCCTCAACGCTCAACGTCCAAAGCCGCGTGCGGACGCCTGTCGCCCCCGTTGAAAGTTGGAAGTTTAACGTTGGACGTTGGACGTTTCCCCCTTCCTTCTCTGTGTCCTCTGCGCCCCTTCGCAACCACCTCCCATGACCCCCGACCCCTTCGAGCGCCACCTCTCCCGCCAGCCCCTCCGCCCCGTCCCCGCCGAGTGGCGCGATGAAGTCCTCGCCCGTGCCGGCGATTTGCAATCTCCGTCTGTGGCTCCGGCAATGGCTGCCGACGGCGACTGGAAGTCGCCGGCCCGCGCCTCTCAACTCTCAACCTTCAACTCTCAACTTCGTGAGTGGCTCTGGCCCTGCCCGCAAGCCTGGGCCGCCCTCGCCACCGTGTGGGTGCTGCTGCTCGCCCTGAACCTAGCCACGCGCGACCGCTCCGCAGCCAAACCCGCCAGCGCGAAGGCCCTGCCCGTGATGCCCTACGCCTGGCGCGAGCAGCAAAAACTCCTCGCCGAACTCTTCCCGCCCGAACCCGCCGCCCCGCCCCGCCCGCGCGTGCAACCCGCGCCCGTCCCGCCTGCCGCCCCGCGCAGCGAACTGCGCCCCAACGCCCGCCGCGAGGAGGACATCGCGTGAAAGCGGCCGGTAGCAGCCCACGTGAGCGGCTCACTTCAACTGCGGAATGTGGAATGAAGAGTCTGAACAGAACCTCCTCACGTCGGCTGCTACCGCCGCTCCGCCCAGTAGCGCGACACTCCGATGTCGCGACTGCCGCAGGCCGACAACCCGCCGCGCCCACCCCGACTCGACATCGGAATGTCGAGCCACTTGGGGCGAGCTACTTCGCGCCGCCGGGCCGAGGCCGGGCCGAAGCCGGGCTGTGGAGTGCGGTGACTTGTCACCGCTTTCGCGAGGCGGCTTGTCGCCGTCGAGGGCGGACGCGCGTTCCTCTGCCGGAGCGGCCCGGGCTAGCGCCAGCCCGATGCGCCATCGCTTACCCGTCGCCACTCAAACTTCCACGGCGACAAGTCGCCTCGCGAAAGCGGTGACAAGTCACCGCACTCCAAACCGTCCCCGCCCATGACTGAACCACTCTCCCCGCCCCCCGCCGCCCCGCCGCCCCGCGTGCGGTGGCTGCGCGCCGTCGCCTTCGCCACGCTGGTAAGCCTGCTCGGATTCGTCTCGCTGATTTTCGCTCACGTTGGCCCGCGAAACTACGACCTCATCCTGCTGCTTGTGCTGGTGACTGCCCCACTGGTCATGCTCGCTTGGAGTTTCGAGCGCAAGCGCCGCGCGGCCACAGACGAGGCTCGCATCGAGTTCCGGCGCCACTGGACGCGTGTTTGGCTCGGAGCCATCGGCGCGACGGTGCTCACCTTCGTCCTGCTGGCCGACTGGCGTGGCCCGTGGGCGGCAGCGGTGCGCTGGCCGTCGGTGCTGCTGCTTCTCTGGACTTCGCTGCTCATGGTGATCTGCTGGCGCCTGTATCGCGTGCTGCTGAATCGCAAGCTCTGGACCCGCACCGCCTTCCTCGTCGCGAGTCTGGCAACCCTTGTGGCGCTTGTTTATGGCATTGAGAATTGGACTGGAAAACGCACTTGGGAAGCCACGCGGCGGCATTACGAGGCCAAGGGGGAGACGCTGGATTTCCGCAAGTTCCACCCGGCTCCTGTGCCGGACGCCGAGAACGTCGGAGCACATCCGCTTTTCAAGTTCCCGTTCACCGACGCCTATCGCCGGCGCACGCCACAGTCGGCATGGTCAGCCGACGATAAGGCGTTGTGGGAACATCTTGAGCTTTTGAGCTTACGGTTGAACCGGATGAAGTGGGATGAGCGGCGCTTTGTCCACGCTGAGCTTCCCCTGGGCACGAATGCGTTTCGGTTCCATGACCTCGCCAAGTGGCGGCACTGCTTCCACGACAACACCAACTTCCTTAATGAGGCTGCACGTCCGGGTTCTGGCAGCGCGCTCTGGCTTAAAACGGCAAATTTCCCGGTCCAGCAGGGCGCGACCAATCCGGCGGTGGATGTGTTGTTTGCTCTCACCAAGCTGGACGCGAGCTTCGCCCTCGTGGAGGAAGCGTTGCAGCGGCCGCGCTGTCGCTTCGCTGTGGAATACGAGCAGGAGGATGTCTGGGGCATTCTTGTGCCACACCTCGCACACACCCTTCAGATGGTTCGCGCGTATGCATTGCGGGCCAGCGCAAAGTGCGCTTTGGGCCAAACCGATGCCGCCTTTCTCGACGTGCAGCGGAGCGCCCGGCTCGCAAATCTGCTGAAAGAGGAATTTTTTCTGATTGGCCTGAATGTGCATGTCAGAGCCATGAGCACCGTCTGCGCCACCGCCGCTGAAGGGATGGCCCGCCATCAGTGGAACGACGAGCAACTCGCCTGGCTGGGCACGACTGTTCGGCACTGCGATTTCCTGACTGGATATGCCACGGCGATGCGCGCGGAGGCGGCGGGCATGGCGCAGTTCTGGTCGTGGGCGCGCACGCATCAAAAGCTGGGGGCGCACACGGCCAGCGGTTGGGGCGAGGAGGAAATGCCCTACCAACATTGGTTCCCGTGGTTGCCGTCGGGCTGGTATTACCGGCAGCAAGGAACCGAGGCTGCCCGGGTTTTGGAGCACGATTTACCTATGGCGGACTTGCAGAGGCGGCGCTTTGTGCGAGTGCCGCCAGCCGCACCCCGCTCTGCGGAGTTCAGCCGAGAAAATCTGATTTATACCGTGATGAGTCCGCGACTCACAAATGCCAATGAGTATTGGTCGAAGCGCCTCTGGGTGTTAGGCCAGACCAGCGTGGACCAGTTCGCCATCGCCGTCGCCCTCGAACGCCACTGGCTGCGACACCGCAGCTATCCGGAGCGGCTGGACGTGCTGGTGCCGGAGTTCCTCGACCGCATCCCGCACGACCTCTTCGACGGCCAGCCCATGCGCTACCGGCGCGAGGGCGAGCAGGGCTTCGTCCTTTGGTCCATCGGCTTCGATGGCAAGGACGACAACGCCGGGCCACTGCTGACCAAACCCAGCGGCACCACGCACACCGGCGAGGAGACGGGCGACTTGGTGTGGCGCTACCCGCAATCCAAGTAGGTCAGCGCTTCCAGCCTGACCTTCCATTCAAATCGCCCGCTCAAGCGGAATCTGAAGTCATACCAAGTCTTTATAACAATCGGTAAGTAAAGCTGGTCAAAACCTAGGCGGCAATGCAAGCTCGGGGATGGCAAGAAAACGAACCAAGGTGGCGATGAGCGAGGCCGAAGCGACCCAGCTCAA
>Ga0255188_1000259_pt1 | contig 19094 bp, 14 predicted proteins | sample Miss_Cont_RepB_8_FD_188427 | JGI IMG/M metagenome (GOLD analysis project Ga0255188, IMG submission 188427) | Freshwater microbial communities from Mississippi River, Louisiana, United States - Miss_Cont_RepB_8h | ecosystem: Environmental > Aquatic > Freshwater > River | place: USA: Louisiana... | reverse complement strand
TTCAGCGCCGCGATGAGGTAATCGCGATAGTGAAACGCCGTCTTGCGCTCGCGGTTGGTCTCGAAGCCGTTCGAGTCGGCGTAACGCACCACATCCATCCAGTGCCGCGCCCAGCGCTCCCCGTAGCGTGGACTGGCCAGCACGCGGTCCACCAGCCGCGCATACGCATCCGGCCGGGCATCGCTCACGAACTCGGCCACTGCCTGCGGCGTCGGGGGCATTCCGTGCATCACCAGATAAACGCGGCGAATCAACGTCGCCCGGTCGGTGGCCGGCGAGGGGGCCAGCCCTTGCGCGCGCAGCCTCGCCAGCACCAGCGCGTCAATCTCTCCACCGCGCTGGGCCACGATGGGCCGCTTCACCGGCTGGAACGACCAGTGGTCCGTCTTGAGCCGCAGCGAAGCCGCTGCCGCTGCTTCACCCGGCACCTTCGCCCCGGCATCAATCCACGCCCGCAACACCCCGACCTGCTCGGCGGTGAGCCGCTGGCCCTTGGGCGGCATGACTTCCTTGGGATTCTGCGAGGTCACGCGCTTGAGAAGGTAACTCTCCGCGCTCACCCCCTTCACCAGCAGCGGTTCCCCGGATTCTCCGCCGCGCAAAATTCCGACCGTCGTGTCCAGCCGCAGCTTGTTCTTCGCCTGATCCTCGCCGTGGCAGTCAAAGCAGCGCGCCTGCAAAATGGGGCGCACCTCGCGCTCGAAGAAAGCGCCATCCACCGGCGCAGCCGCGTGGACCGCGCCGCTCACGGTGAGGGCGACCAGGCAGAACAGGCTGCGACTCAGCAAAGGCGTCATGGCTGGCCAAAGAGTAAGCTCAAGGCCCTCAGGTTATGCAAGGCAGCAAGCGCTGCTCCGCATGGCTGGAGTGTGGCTTGCGGCACGGCAGAAGCCCTCGCCGTGGTTGAACTGTCTCCAAGCCGGTGGGGCGTTCAGCCGGCTGAAGCCGGGACTCCGTGCCGGTTCACGCCGCCTGCGGTTTCATTGGTGCGGCTCCGGAGGGGCCGCCGGTGGCCGGGCTTTTCCCGCTCTTCCAAAACCGGTCGGGCAGGCAGCCAAGGCCGATGAGGGCGACCTGGCTGACGTTGAAGATCATCAGCCACTTGAAGGCCGCGTCCATGAAGCCGTAGCTGTGCAGGCCCACGCCCAGCATGTTCGTGCCGAACCAGCTCCACGCGGTGACGATGTTGCCGAAGAGGGCGAGGTTCATCAGCCCGCGCTCGCCGCAGAGCTTGCCCCAGCGGCAGTGCAGGATGATGGCGTTCCAGATGACGATGAGGAGCGCGCCGTTTTCCTTCGGGTCCCAGCCCCAGAAGCGGCCCCAGCTCTGGTCCGCCCAGATGCCGCCGAGAATGGTGCCGACAAAGCTCAAGAGCGTGGCGAAGCAGACGATGCCGTAAACCATGCGGGAAAGGCTCTTCGCCGTGGCCTCGTCGAGCGTGCGGGTGAACACGCCGCGCAGCACGTAGATCGCCGCCAGGAAACCGGCCAGGAAAGTGGAGGCGTAGCCGATGGTGATGCTGGTCACGTGCGTCGCGAGCCAGAAGTTCGTGTCCAGCACGGCGCGCATCATCTCCATGGTGTCGCCAGTGGAGGAGGTTTGCGCGAGGTGATGCGCGATGATGAGCGTTATGAAGCCCACCGCCGACGCGGTCACGCTGCCGATGCCGTTGCGGAAGATGCGCTCGAGCACGACGCCCAGCACGACGGCACCCCAGCCGACGAAGATGGCGGAGGAGTAGAGGTTCGTCACCGGCGGGCGGCCTTCGAGAAACATGCGGAAGACCAGGCCAGCCGTGTGGATGACGAGCGCGAGCGAGACCAGGCGGAAGGCGGCGCGGTTCAGGTTCTCAGACCAGTTCAACCACGAGGCGGCGGCGAGGATGAGGGCGATGACGTAAATCATCATGCTGCGGTAGAACGGGAGGAACTGGTTGAAGAGGCTTTCCTGCCGGCCTTTCTTGAGCTCGGTGGCGAGCGGGCCGGCGAGCGCGTTGCGATACTCGGAGAGGGCGCGATTGAAGTCGGCGGGCTTGCCCTGCGCGTAGGCCGTGGCGAGCGCGGCGTGGGTGTGAACCGTCGCCGGCACCGAGCCGCTGCGGATGCCGTCCATGAGCGCCTGGCCGATGTTCGCCCAATCAGATGGCTTCTGGCCGGGCTGCGTGGGTGGGACCAGAAACGGATAGGCCATCTGCGCCATCATGGCGTAAGGCTCGGCGTAGCTGAGGAATTTCTCGAAGAGCTCCTTGTCATACTCCTGGCCGGCCTGCTGCGCGCGGATGGCACGGAAGCCGGCGGGAATCATCTTCTCAAACTGCGCCAGCTCGGTGGCAAAGTCCGCGCTGCGCTCGGGCTTGAGGCTGTTCTTGAGGCGCAGGTAAGTTTGGAGGCCGTTGTGGAGGCTCATCAACGAGCGCTGGTAGGGCGTGCGCAGCTCCTGCTTGATCTGGCCCACTTGCTTGGACTCGCGCTCCATCAGGCCCAGACTCGGTTTGATGTCGTTGAAGGTGTAGTAGCGCAGGCCGGAACGCTCGACGCCCTTGGCCTGGAGTTTGAGTTCACCCAGCAGTTCGGGGTGGTGGATCAGGAAGATGGGCCGGGTGTCGGCGAGCTGCGCGTTGCTGAAGACTTCGAGGAGCCACTCGGCGGGCTTGAGCTTCGCGGGGCGCTTGTCGAACTGATACCACTTGCGCTCGGTGAGCGGGGCCTGAAGCGTTTCCCACTTGCCCCATTTGCCGTCGGCCCCGTTGCCTTCGAGCGGCACATCCGTGTTGCCGCGGATGATGACGAGGCTGTTCCGCGCGATGGAGTCGAAGGGCTGGACGCGGCCATTGACGAGGGCCGGGAGCTTGGCCCACTCGCGGATTTGGAACTCCTCCGGCTTGTCGGTGCGGGGCTTGAGAGAGTAGGCGGCTTCAAAGGCGAAGACGGCGAAGAGGAGCCAGGGCCAGTGCTTTTTCATAGGAGCGAGGGGTTAGCCACAACGAGGCGCGAAGAGGGGGAAAGAGGGGAAACGCTCAACGTTCAACTTCCAACGTTGAACGTTCAGAGCGGGGGCAGTCGGGAGCGGTGAAGTGAACGGAGCACACATTGAACGTTGAGCGTTGAACGTTGGACGTTGGACGTTCGCCTTCATCTTTTTCACTTCTTTGCGCCTTCTGCGCCTTGTTGTGGCTGAGACTTTTTCCCCGGCACGGCGGCGGGTGCGGGGGTGGCACGTTTTTGGACGAAGCCCACGAGATGAATCATGAACTGCACGGTCAGGCCGAGGCCGACGAGCAGGCAGGCGAAGTAGGGCGTGAGCCAGCCTGGATTTTTCACGACTTGCAGCACGGTCACGGTGTCGCCGGGTTCGAAGCTGGCCTGGTAAAAGGCCATGCCGTCGTAGCGCAGCGGGTTGTTCATGAAGATTTCCACCTCGCGGTCCTCGTTCTTGGACGGGTTGACCACCCGCACGCGGCTGCGGAAATCCTTGGGCAGGTCCGTGCCCGGGTAACGCTCGTGGGTGAAGTCCATCAGCGTGAAGCTGTAGGCTTTGTGGTGGCGCTGGAACCGCAGCGCCATTTCCCAGGTCTTGCCGTCGTGCTCCACGGTTTGCTTGGCGCTGGTCTGGCTGGAGACGAGCCAGGCGCCTTTCACCGTGCCGCCGGCGCTGACTTCGATGACCGCGCTGGGAATGTTCCGGCTGTCCATGGCGGTCACGACTGGGATGGGCAGCACCATGACCTTGGGGCCGATGCCCTGATCGGCGGTGGGCCGCACGAAACCTTCCTTGGCGAGCGATTCCGCGATGAAGGGGCCGAAGTTGGTGAGGAAGGAGTTGGGCCAATACTCTTTGACCTTCACGGTGAACGGGAGCTGCGGGTGGGTGATGGCGGTTTTGCCTTCGAGGAATTTCTCCGGGATGGCGATGACTTCATCCTCGTTGGGCAGCGATTTGTTGATGAAGACGAGTTCGTTGGCGTGGAAGTCCTCGGAGTAGTTCTTGGTTTCGCCTTCCTCCAGCCGCATCGCGCTCTCGGTGGAGAGCATGTCCGTGCCGAGCTGCCCCAGGAGCAACAGGATGATGCCGAGGTGGGTCATGAAAATGCCGGAGCGCCGCCAGGTGAAATGGAAGCGGGTGAAGTGCGCGGCGGTGAGGTTGGCCAGCAGCAGCGCGCCGATGGTGTAGCCGCCGGGCAGCACCAGCCACGGCATCTTGGTGCTGAACAGCGTGACGCCGACGATGACCCAGCTCTTGAAATAGCGGACCTGCGCGTTGTAGAGGCCCTCGTGGACCTGCGCGAGCGTGCCGATGAAGATGAGCAAGAGTCCGGCGGCCAGCAGCGCGACGGTGAGCTTGAGGGAGGAGAGGGTTTTCAGCAGGCGGGACATGAAATCGGGAATGGGGAATGCGGAATGGGGAATGCGGAATGCGGAATGCGGAACGGGGGAGTGGTGAAGTCGTTGCCAGGGCACGAATAGCGCGCGCTTCTGCCCCTGAACCCGTGCCGGCGGCTTCCAGGCGCCGCGTTGCGGGTGGATGGCTCGAAACGCCCGCGAACTGCGGCTGCCCACGGACGGCGGCTGGAAGCCGCCGGCACGGCCGGGGAGCACCGATTCCCCATTCGCCATTCGCCATGCGCCATTGACCTCATTGCTTCGCGGATTGGACGAGTGCCACGAGCGCGTCCTTTTCCTTCGCGACAACAGCTTTGTCGCCCATGAGCTTGTAAAACCAGGTGCCACGGCCCTCGGGCACGAGCAGGACGATCATGTCGGCGGCGTCGCCTTCACCGGTGCTGCCGCTGAGTTCCACGATGCGGGCGCCAGCGCCGAGGGCGGGGAAGAGCGGGGCCTGCTTCTCGACATCGGCGGCCGCAGATGGAGGCAGGGTGAGCTGGCTGCGCCAACGGTCGAGATTGGCTTTGAGATCGCCGCCCATGCCGCCGAGGAAGACGGCGGTCATTTCCGCCGAGGCTTTGCCTTCGCCGATACGGTATTTCGCCGCCTGCATCGCGCCGGGAGCCTGGGCTTTCCAATGTGCGGGAGCCTTCAAGGTCGGCGCGCCAGAGCCGCCCGCAGCAGGCGCGGCGGCAGCAGTCGGCGCGGGAGCATCCGCTGCACCGTGGGCTTCCATGTGGAGGCCGAGGCCTTTTAGGAACTCGAGAAACGGGGCTTTCTGCTGCTCCACGAGCGCGGGATCGCCGGTGAGCTTGATGAACCATGAGGTGCCCTCGCGCTTGTGCAGGGCCACGATGATGCGCTCGGAAGTCGGGGCACCGCCGGCCTTGGTGGCTCCGGTGATGTCGAAGAGCTTGCCGTCCGCCCCGGCGATGACGGCGGGCTGGACGAGCTTGGGGAGCTGGTCTTCGGTGAGCGGGGCCAGACCCAACTGCTCGCGCCACAGATTCACAAATTGGAGGTCTGACCCGCCCATGCCGGGGAATCCGATGGCCGCCACTTCAGCGCGTTTGCCATCCGCGCCCGTGATGGAGAAGGTCGCGGCGCGCGTGCCGGAGGAAGGTTCCTCGCGCCAGCCGGGGGGCAGCTTGTCCCAGTGGACGTGTGGCCGGGCCGGGGCGCGCGCCGCATCGCGCGGGGCCGCCGCCTGCCCGGGCATTTCCTTGGGCACGCGATAGACGGTGATTTCTTCCTTCTGGCAGCCGACGAGGAGCCAGCCCAGAGAGGCAAGCAGGACGCAAGTGGGCGGGCGTTTAAGCGATGGCAGGGCGTAGCGTGTCACGAATGAGATGAGTGTATCGGGCGCGCGGGCAGTTGCCAACCCAAGCGCACGGCCAGAGTATGACCCCGGCTTCAGAGGGGATGTTCAGGAAACTTGGGCGTTAGCCCGACTTCCGCTGCTGGGGCTGATGGCAAAATGGGATCCTTGGTTTTGCTGGGGTTTTCACTTGGCGAGGGGCGAAGGTCGCCACCACATCGGCGGGTCAGCTCTGCTGGCCCGGGATTAGGCGCGGGGGTGGGAGAGTTGCAGTTGGGAGAGGCGCACCTGCACGGCGGGCGTGGCGCTGGCCGTAGGCGTGCGGTCCTCGGGAAAGAGGGCGCACTGGTGGGCTTGAGCTTGGGCTTCATCGAAAACCGCGATGGACTTCTGCCAGGCGACGCGCTGGGAGTTATTGATCTCGCCCAGGTAAAGGACGTGGCGCTGCCAAACGCTGCGCCCGACGCGGCGGCTCTCGACGACGGACCTGGAGCGGTGGTCCTTGCCGTCCTTCTTGCGGGTGCTGCACTTGAGAAACATGCAGCCAGTGTAGCCGGACGCTGGCAGGGCGGAAGAGGGTAGGTCGCCACTACACGCACTTTTGGAAGGCCCCGTGGGGAAAACCCCAGCAATTGCGCCCCAGCTACCCCGCCGGCCCCGCGAAAATTGTCGAAACCCGCTTCCAGTAGCGGAAGTCGGGCTAACTAGGATTGGGTGGAACGGGCCACTGGCCCGTTGCGGCGGGCGACCCGCCCGCCGCTCGTGATGCGTCGAGTGCGCACCGTTCAATTCGCTGGGTGGCTGTGCCGAAGCTCGGCGGCAAGTTGCCGCCGAGAACGGCCAGGTTGGCCGTTCCACCCGGAACCGGCCGGAGGTTCTCGTCGAAATTCGATACGGTGATTGAATGGAGACTCCGCACGTCGTCTCCTACGGATTGCCATGCGTGACCTGCAAAGCTCGAAGTTGATCTGGCTGGAAGGCTGGTTGTTCCTGCTGCTCGGCATCGCTTCCGCCGCACTGGTCTGCCTCGAAGCGCCGTCGCTCAAGGTCGCGCTGCTGCTGGCGCTCGCCGTGTGGTCCTTCTGCCGCGCCTACTACTTCGCCTTCTACGTGCTGGAGCGCTACGTGGACCCAGCTTCAAGTTCCCCGGGCTGGGTGCCTTCGTGGCGTATCTGGTGAGGCGACGGAAGCGCGCCAAAGGCACGCACAGCCGGGCTTGAACAAGGCGGTTTTCGGCGGTGTGAAAGAGCCAATTCTTGGCCGTCCTCCGCCAAAATCACGCTCCCGGAACTGGTCTGCGGCTGGTTGACTGGTCCCATGCAACGACCTGTTCAGGGCTGGCTGGCCGCCCTGCTCCTCGCCTGTGCCGGAGGCTCCTCCGGCTACGCGGGCGAGGTGTTTGTGCCGCCGGACGAGGGGCTGGTGCCGATGGGCCGGTTCGTTTACGAGCGCAACTGTCTCGTGTGCCACGGGCGATGGGGCGATGGGGACGGCGAGATGGCCAAAGGCATGCTTCCCAAGCCCCGCAAGTTCGCCACGGCGATTTTCAAGTATCGCTCCACGCCGCCGGGGTTCCTGCCAACCAACGACGATTTGATCCGCACCATCCGCAGCGGCCGGGCCAACACCTCGATGCCCTTTTTCTCGCATCTCCCCGACCGCGAGGTGCGCGCGGTGGTGGAGTTCATCAAGTCCTTCTCGCCGAAGTGGCGCAAACCCGAGCACTACGCCGCCCCCGTGCCGTTGCCCGAGCCGCCCGCCTGGCTGGCGAACGCGACCGAAACCACGGCGGCCGCCATGCGGGGCAAGGCCACTTACGCGCTGGTGTGCGCCACGTGCCACGGGGAGAAGGCGGATGGGAAGGGCCCGGCGAGCGCCGAGTTGAAGGACACCTGGGGCGATCCCGCCCCGCCCCCCGACCTGCGGACCACGGCGTTGCGTCATGGGCGGGCGCCTGCGGATTTCTTCCGCGTGCTGACGCTGGGCATTGACGGCAAGCCGATGGCTTCGTTTGGCGAGGCGTTGACCGAGCAGCAGCGCTGGGAGCTCGCCGCGTTCCTCGGCACGCTCAAGCCGCCGGCGTCCGCTCCAGCGGCACGGCCTTGAAGCGGCGCCGCTGATACCACGCGATGGCGACGAGGTCGTAGAGCCCGCGTCCCAGCCGGTTCCACACGCCGTATTTCGACACGCCGGCGACGCGCGCCCGATGGTTCACCGGGATTTCGCGCACGCGAAAGCCGCCACCGGCCACGAGAATCGGCAGGAAGCGGTGCAGCCCGTTGAAGCCGAACACCCCTTCGAGCGCGGCCCGGCGGAAGACCCGCAGCGCGCAGCCGGTGTCCCGAAACTCCGCGTTGAGCGCTGTGCTCCGCGCCCAGCGAGCGAGGCGCGACGAAACCTTGCGCAGCCAACTGTCCTGCCGGTTGGCCCGCCAGCCGCAGGCGAAATCACATGTTTCAAGCTCCTGGAGCAGGCGGGGCAGATCGGCGGGGTCGTTCTGAAGGTCGCCGTCCAGCGTGGCGATGAGCGGGCGGTTCGACTGCTGGATGCCCGTCCAGAGCGCGGCGCTTTGCCCGGCATTGCGGGTGTGGCGCACGCCGCGCACGCGCGGGTTGGCGCGGGCGGCCTCGGTGATCTTCGCCCACGTCGCGTCCCGGCTGCCGTCATCCACGAAGACGAGTTCCCAGTCGTTGGGCACGGCGGCAAAGGCGGCGGCCACCTCGTGCGCCATGGGCTGCACGTTGTCCGCCTCTTCAAACACGGGGACGATGATGGAGATCGCATCCGGCATGGCGGGAGGCTAGCGGGCGTGCGCCGGTGGTGGAAGGGAATTGCACCCCGTCCGGCGGCTCATCGCCAGTGGCGGGCGATTATCACTTCCACGCACAACAGCCACCGACGGGTGTCGGCTTGGATGCGCCGCAGGTCTTCCACCGTAGTTTGCCAGCCGGCGGCACCGGCCTCCGCCACCAGCCGGTCACAGAGATCGGACACCTCGACCACCGGTGCCCGGCAAAGGCCGTGGAGGGCGGCGAAGCCCAACTGGCGCACGGGCGGCGAACCATCCGCAAACAGCTCGTTGCTGAGGTCCAGAATCCTCTGGCTGACGAACTGAAGCTGCCGCAGCCCGGCGATGAAGGCGGCGGGCGCGACCGCGCGCACCTCATCCTCGATCAACTCGCAGAAACCGCTGACGGCACTGAGCGGCGTGCGCACCTCGTGCCGCAGGCGGCGCAACGCCTCCTGGTCGGCGGGCAGCCGCAGGCGTTCTGGTCGGTCTAGTTTCGGTTGGGGGCGGCTCATCGCAGCGCAGCGGTTCTAGTGGGACGGGCAACTCGTGGCCGATGGTCCCAGATCCGGCGGCGGGAGCAACGGCGAAATGCACGGCGCGGACAGCCTTAACGACTGACCACCGCGACAGCCTTGTCCGGACGCGGACCCGCCAGCCGGATGACCGGCAGCGCCCCCGGCTTGGGCAGATGCAGCAGCCGCTGGGCCTCCGTGAGGAGAAACTTCGCCTCCATGAAGGGCTGATAACTGATGTCCTGCCAGCGGATGAGCCCGTCGCCATCAATCAGGAAAGTGCCGTGCAGGGGCTGGTTCTCGAAGTCATCGTGCGCGCGATAAGCCTTGAAGGCCTTCAAGGCCGGATCCGCCACGAGCGGGATGGGGAAGCCGCCGTTGTATTTGGCCTTCTCCACCGTGAAGCTCAGTCCCTCCGCAGTATCGGTGCTCACCGCCACCAGTGAGATGCCGGCCTTGCGATACTCCTCCGCGAGTGGCGCGAAGGCGATGAGCTGCTCGATGCAGTGCGCGCAGCCAGCCCCGAGGTAGAAAATCACGACCACTGGTTTCCCGCGGAACTGCCGCAGCGTGACCTTCCGTCCATCACCACCGGGAAGCGAAAAATCCGGTGCGGCGGAGGGCTGCCAGCGGATCGGACCGAGTGAGGCGAGGCTCGGGCGCTTTCCAAAATCCCACGGGCGCGTGAGCGGCGGCCGCCAGTCGGCGGGGAGCTTCAGATCCTTCACCACCGGAGCCAGCCGACGAAACACCGGAGCGTCCAAATCTACTTCCGCAGCGAGTTCGCGGAGCTGGTAGAACGCGTCGAACGCCTCACGATACTGGCCGTGCTGATAGGCGAGGTCCACGTAGCTGGCGAGCGGCTGGACCTGCTTCTCGGCGGCCTTCATCGCCTCCTGCGCGAGTTGCACGGCCTTGGCCCGGTCACCGGCGGCGGCATGGAGCCGGGCCAGCCGCTCCTTGGGAATGCCGCTGGCCTTGGCGAGCCGTTCCTTGGCGGCGGCGAACTGGCCTTCCTTCAACTCCACCAACACGCGCAGTTCCGTCACGGCCGCCGCGATGGCATTGGTGCTGCCGACGGCGAGCAACGGGGTGCCGCGATCGTAGCCGCCGGAGGGAGCGGCCTTTTTGGCGTCGGCTTTGGGCGCGTCCTTGGGCGTGGAGGGGGCGGCCGGCTTGCCCGGCTCAGCGGGCTTGGCGACGGAGTTGGTCGCCGGGCTGGCGGCGGGCGGGGTTTTGGCGGGTTCTGAGGGTTTGGCGGCCGGGGCATTGGTGGCCGGCTTGGGTGTGACTTTCCGGGCGAGGTTTTCGAGGGCGGCAATTTGATTTTTTCCGCCCGTGATGTCCCCCGTGTGCAACGCGGCCAGTCCCAACGCGTGAAAGCGGCGGGCCTCGTGATCGTTGCTCTCCGTGGGCTGGAGATAAGTGGAGCCGCCCAGCGTCAGCAGCTCATCCCACAGTTCGTAGCGGACGAGGGTTTCGAGCAGGCGCTGATATCCGTAGTTGGCGCTGCCCCGGGTGTGCGTGTTGAACTTCGGATGGCGCGGCAGCTCGATCATGTTCAGCGCCAGATCCACCGCGCGCCGCACCGCGCCGATGTGGTTCAGGTCGCGGATCAACCACTCGTTGTTGTGCGCGAAGTTGTGGATCTGATCCGGCAGCACGCGGTTGTTCATCATGTAGGCGTGGTCCACCCGGGCGCTCGCCTCCTGCTGCCAGGCGGCGTCCGAATAGCGCTTGAGCGCGGAGTAGGTGTGCCCGCTCATGTGCCACATGTGCGCGATGCCGGGGGCGGAGAAACCGTCGTTGGACGCGGACACCAGGGCGTTCGTCGCGCGCTGGCCCTCGTCCCACAGGTGGATGCGGTAGTGATTCGCCGGATGCAACGGGTTCACGGCGAGGATGGCATCCAGCAGCCCGTCCACGTTCTTCTTTTCTCCGTAGGGGACGCCTTTGCTGCTGTCGAACCAGAGCTGGAACGCCAGATGCGCCTTGGCTTCGAGATCATCCGGGTAATCCTTCACCAACTGCTGCATGGCCTTCTGATACTCCTTGCGGCGCTCCTTCTCGTCCTTCTTCTCGTCGCGGTAATAGTTGGCGAGGGCCGTGATCCACCGCTGCTCGCGCGGGCTCGCGCCGCCCTGATACTTCTCGGCCGTCTTGATGAACTCCCTGGCGCGCTTGGCGTTGTTGACGTTCGCCATCGCCATGCCCCAGTAGGCGCTCGCGCAAAACGGATCGAGGGCGGCGACCTGCCGGAAGGACCGCTCCGCCTCGAAATAGAAGAAGCCGTGGAGCTGGCCGATGCCCTGATTGAAAAACTTCTGCGCGAGGGCCTGCTTCGACTCGATGGGGAAATGAACACCGCCCATGCCCGGCATGAGCTGGGCCTTCTGGCGCGGCCCCTCATTGTAAGCCTCGCCGTGAACGGAATGCCCGGTCGGCTGCGGATGGTCGGCATGCGCAGCGACGGCAATGGCAACGACCAGCAGCCACGAGCGGAGAAAAGGGCGGTTCATGTGTGCATCCGCGGACGGCCAGCCAATCCGGGTCATTCAGGGCGGGTTGAAATGGATGCAGCTTGCCCCTGCCCCCGGAGCCGGCGGAGCGCGGGTCGCAGACCCGCGCTCCGGGGCAGGGGCAAGATCCGCCCGGTTGAAATCTGACTGCAAAGGTGGCGGCCACTCCGGCAATTCGGCCTACACCGGCACCGGCACAGACTCGATGAGATGGTCAATCACCGAACGCGCGGTGGCCGTCACCGCCCGGGTGCCCTTGCGCACGATCAGCCGGTGCGGCAGCACGAGCCGGGCAGCTTGCTTGATGTCATCGGGCAGGACATAGGCGCGGCCGGCCAGCAGGGCCAGCGCCTGGCTGAAGCGCTGGACGTCCAGGCTGCCGCGCGGGCTGGCCCCATATTCCAAACTGTCCGCCACGCGGGTGGCATGGACGATGTCCACCAAGTAGCCCAGCAGCGAGGTCTCCACCGTCACCGCCCGCACGGCGGCGTGCACCTGCGCCAGTGACTCGGGATTCAACACGGTCGCCAGCCGGGCGAGCGGGTCGTCGTGCTGCTGCATCTGGAGCAGCTTCATCTCCAGCGCCCGGTCCAGATAGCCGATGCTCAGGCGGATCATAAACCGGTCCATCTGCGCGAAGGGCAGCGGGTAGGTGCCTTCCAGCTCGACGGGATTCTGCGTGGCCAGCACGAAGAACGGCCATTCCAGCGCATGGCGTTGCCCATCCACGGTCACGCTCTGCTCCTCCATCGCCTCCAGCAGCGCGGACTGGGTGCGCGGCGTGGCGCGGTTGATCTCATCCGCGAGCAGGACATTGGTGAACACCGGTCCGCGCCGGAACAAAAACTCATGCCGGTCCGGCGCGAAGGTGGTGACCCCGGTGATGTCCGAGGGCAGCAGGTCGGCGGTGAACTGGATGCGCTTGAAGTCGGCGGCCAGCGAGCGGGCCAGGGCCTTGGCCAGCAAGGTCTTGCCCAGCCCGGGCACATCCTCGATCAGGACATGCCCGCCCGCCACCAGCGCCAGCACCGCATGCGCCACCACCTGCTCCTTGCCGATGAACGCGAGCGAGACGTTGTCCACCAGTGCCCGGATATGCTGGGAGGGGAGCCGGGAGCCAGCCGGAGCTGAAGCAGATGCGGTGGGGGAGGAATTTAACATGTTCAGCAGTGCGACACGGCAGCGGGCGAAGTGTTCCGGCGGGTGGGCGGGATTGCAATGCCGCCGTGCGGCTGCGGCGCCCGCCCGTGAACCCGTGCCGGCGACTTGCAGTCGCCGTCTTGCGGGTGGACTCGGCGAACCGCTCTCGAACTGCTACTGCACACGGACGGCGACTGCAAGTCGCCGGCACCGCGTCACTCCACGAGCCGCCTCGCCTTCGAGCGGCCGCCTTTCCACACGTCGTATTGCGAGTCGGCGTAGGTGCTGAAGAACTCGTCGAGTTGACGGCGCAGTTCGGCGGTTCGTTTTGCGTCCACACCGGGCTGGCCAAAGAGGTTGAACCGCTCCTGCGGGTCGCGCCGCATGTCATACAGCTCAAACGGCCCGGCGGGATGCCGCGCGACGTATTTCCAATCGTCCGTGCGAATCGCGCGCGTGCCCTCCATCTCGTAAAAGACCGTGTTGTCCCACGGAATCGTCCCGCCGCGCAGCACGGCGGAGAAGTCCCGGCCCGGCGACTTCGGCTTTGCCGGCATCTTGTCCGCGAGGCCGAGGTAGCCCAGCACGCTCGGTAGGAAATCATAGTTGCTCACGAGGAAGTTGTTCGTCCTGCCCGCCGGAATCTGGCCGGGCTGCCGGAACAGCAGCGGAATTTGCATCATCAACTCGTGCGCGCCGATGGGGCGGAAGTGATCGCCCATGCCCCACATCCCGTTCTGGCCGCCCATCCAGCCCTGGTCCGCCGCGTAGGTCACAAGCGTGTTGCTGTCGAGGCCGAGGCGTTTGAGCGTCGCCATGATTTCACCCACGCCATCATCCACGCCGCTGGTCTCGGCAGCGACGCGCTCCATCGCGGTTTGCTGGTTGTGGAACTGTTTGTTGTTCTGCTGCCACGGGTGCATGGCGTCGCGCGGGAAGCTGGTGAACGGCTTGCCCCGATAGAACTCCGCGTGCCGGTTGCGCGCCGGGTTCAGCATCAACTGGCCGAGCGAGTAAGGCCCGTTGTAGGCGAGGAACAGAAAGAACGGCCGGTCCTTGTTTTGCTCGATGAACTGCACGCCGCGCCGGGTCCACAGGTCGGTCGTGTAGCCGGCTTCCTTCCGCACCTTGCCGTCCTCGATGACGTCCTGGTCGTAGAATTCCTTCGTGTGCCCGTCGGGCTTCGTGACCCAGAAACTAAAACCCTCGCTCGGCGTGAGGTTCGCGCCGAGATGCCACTTGCCGCTGAGGCCGCACACATAGCCGGCGTCGCGGAGGATTTCCCCGAGCGACGTGAACTCGGCCAGCGTGTTGTAAGCCTTCGGGCCCATCATGAACTGCGTGTCGAGGAACGAGTGCACGCCGTGCTGCGAGGGAATCAACCCCGTGAGAAACGTCGCGCGCGTGGGCGAGCAGACCGGATTGCAGCTCAGCGCGCGCGTGAACCGGATGCCCTCCGCCGCAAGCCGGTCTATGTGCGGCGTGCGGATGTCCGGGTTGCCGTAGCAGCCGAGCGTCCACGCGCCCTGATTGTCGGTGAGGATGAAGACGAGGTTGGGCTTCGTGGGCGCGGCTCCGCACAGGGAAACAAGGAGCAGAGAGGCGGTGAGAATGATGAGCCGAGAGGGACCACACGAATTGAGGGCGGAGCACAGATGGAGAAGTGCTCTAAGCAACTTTCCTCCCGTGCTTCGCCCCGAATCAATGTGGCGGCTCATGTGCGGCTCACTTTCCACCCTTCGTCTTCTTCGCGGGCGCGGCGGGCACATTGGACAAGTCCGGTTCCTTCAACGTCGGCGGACCTTTCAGCCAGCCCAGCGAGGCGAGGAACTTGTCGGCCTCGATGAGTGTCACGGTCTTCCACGGCTCGCCGTTGAAAAAACCGTGTGCCTGCCCGTCGTAAAAGCGCGTCTCGCAGCGCACGCCGGCCTGTTTCATGTTCGCCTGAAAGCGCTCGACCACCGGCACGCCATTGAGCGTGTCGTTGCGGCCGAGGAAGACGATGGCCGGCGGATCATCGGGCGTGATGTTGTGCGCGGGGGAGAATTCCTTGTAGCGCTCGCCCACGCGCGCCGTGCCCCAGCCGCCGTCGGGGCCGTTGTCGAAGACCGGGTTGAACAGCACCAGCGCGGCGGCCTTGGTCGAAATTTTCAAGTCATCCACCGGGTCGTCGTTGCCCTCGACCATCCCGGCGAATGCCGCGAGGTGCCCGCCGGCCGAGCCGCCGCCCGCACCGATGCGCTTCGCGTCAACGCCCAGTTCCGCCGCGTGGCCGCGCACCCAGCGCATCGCGGACTTCGCGTCGCGCACGCAGTTGGTCGGCGGGCCGGGGATGTCCTTCACGAGCCGATACTCGACCTGCACGCACACGAGACCGCGCTTGGCGAGGTAAGTGGCCTGCTCGTTGAACTGCGTCGGTGCGCCGCCGGTCCAGCCGCCGCCGTGGAAGAGCACGAGCGCGGGCCGCTGGTCGGTTGCCTTCCAGTCGTCGGGCTTCACGATGAACAGCCGCAGGTCGCGGCCATCCACCTTTTTGTAAACCCGCGCTTCGCCGAGGAACGCGGAATTGGGCTTCGCGTCTGCACCGGGAGCAGATGGAGAAAGCAGGCAAAGGCAAACCAGCGTAAGCGGGAACAAGAGTTTCATGACATGTCGGTGGTGCGTGCTATGAGAGAGTTCAAACAAGTCTGGCCACACAGATTGAGGGCGGAACACAGATGGAGATGATGTCTTTCCTTCTGCCCATCTGTGTTCCGCCCTCAATCTGTGTGGGCTGTTCATCCTTGGGCTAGTGTTTTATCGGCGGGAATTGCTTCCGCAGCAGCACCTCCGCTTCGGTGCGGACTTTCGCGAACTGCGGGTCCTCAGCGCGGTTGTGCAATTCGGCGGGTTGCTGCGCCTCGTCATACAGCTCGCGGCCAATGACCGCCCCGGTCTTCCAGTCGCGCCACTCGGTGTAACGCGCGGCGGCGGTGCGGACGCTCACGCCCATCGCCTTGGGCTGCTTGTCCGGCTCGCGGTCGAAGTAGGCCGGACGCGGATGCTGCGTGAACGCGGCGGGCTTCACGGTCTTCGCGGGGTCATTCAGCACAGGAACAAGGCTCGCGCCCTCGATGCCCGGCGGCTTCGGCAGGCCGGCGAGTTCCACCAGCGTCGGGAACAAGTCGAGCAGCTCGGCGAGCGAAGTGGTTTTCTTGCCGGCGCTCTTCATGCCCGGCGTGCCGATGAAGAACGGCACGCGCGCGTCATACTCGAAGGTCGAGGTCTTTGCCCACAAGCCGTGCTCGCCGAGGTGATAGCCGTGGTCGCCGACTAAGGTGACAATGGTGCGGTCCGCCACGCCGCTGCGGTCGAGCGCGTCGAGCACCTTGCCGAGCTGGGCGTCGAGGTAGCTGATGTTGGCGAAGTAGCCGTGGCGAATCTCAGCAACCTGCTCGGGCGTGAACGTGACTTGATTCGGCGGCACGCCGCGCAGCTCGCGGCCGTCGTGGAAGGCGAGTTCCGGCGCGTCAGGCCGAGCGGGGTTGAGCGGCGGGAGTTTCGCACGGTCGTAGAGGTCCCAGTATTTCTTCGGCGCGTTGAACGGCGCGTGCGGTTTCCAGAAGCCAACCGCGAGGAAGAAGGGTTGGTTCTTCACCTCAGCCAGCACGCGCACGGCTTCGGCAGCGACGCGGCCGTCGTAGTAGGCTTCATCCCGCACGTCGCGGCATTCGTAGAGCGGGACGGAGGTGTATTGGCGCGGCGCGGGCGAGGCGACGTTGGGCGGGAGCGGGCCGGTCACGCGCGCGTCGTCCTCACCGTGCGTTTCGTAGTAGAGGAATTCCGGCGCGCTCCACGAGCGGCGGTCGCCTTTTTCCTTCGTATGCCAGTTGTGGAAGATTTTGCCCACGCAGCGCGTGTGATAGCCGTGGTCCTTGAACCACAGCGGCAGCGTGGTCACGTCCGGATTCAGCTCGCGGAAGTGCGTGCCGTTGTTCCAGAGCCGCAACGTGTCCGGGCGGCGGCCCGTGAGCATCGAGGAGCGCGACGGGTTGCAGACGGCCTGCTGGCAATACGCGCGGTCAAACTGGAGCGAGCGCTTCGCGAGCCGGTCGAGGTTCGGTGTCAGCGCGGGCGAACCGTAGGTGGCCAGCTCGGGCCGGTAGTCATCGGCCATGATGAAGAGGACGTTGGGCCGAGGAGCGGCGGAGGCGGAGCCAAGGCAAAGGGCGCAAGGCAAAAGGCAAAAAGTCAGGAACCTGAGTGGATTCATACGGTCACGGCGTGAGCTGAAGACACGAGCGAGGGCACCTCTCATTAGCACCGGGCTTCAGCCCGGTGGTGGCGGCCTCGCGTCGAGGAAGCTGTTTCAACAGCTTCCTGGCAGCGTGCTCGTCGACCGACGGCGCAAACCGTTGAAACGGTTTCCGCCCGCTCGTGAGCGGCACACCCGGCTGAAGCCGGGTGCTAATGAGAGGGGAAACTAAGCAGGGCATGGCGACTACCTCCGAGCCGCCACTCACTTCTTCGCCCCTTCCTTCGCCTTCGCGATGGCGAAGTCCACGAGCACCTGTGAGCGGAAGAAGCCCTCGAAGAAGTTGTGGCCCTGGCCTTCGAGGATGATGAGCTTCACAAGGTCGCCCGCGCCTTCGGCCTGGTAGCGGCGGACGAGCTCGGCGGAGTTCTCCTTGAGCGGCACGACCTTGTCCACGTCGCCGTGGATGAGCGCGACGGGCACTTTCGCCTTGGCCAGCACGGCGATCCGCTCGATGGGATTGAACTCGCCTGCGCGCGCCCCGAGTTGTTCCGGCGTCAGCTCGTAAGCCCCGGCCGCGCGGGCGAGGCCGGGATAGGTGCGGAAGTCATACACCGGGTAAATGCCAATGAGGCCCGCAACGCGCGCCGGGTTCGCGATGGCCCAACTGCTCGTCCAAAGGCCGCCGCGGCTGCGCCCGAAAAGACACGGCTTCGCGCCGAAGCCGCGCTTCTCGGTCAGCTCGCGATACAGCGCGTCGAACGCCGCGTGGCTCTTAGGGCTGCCGTAGGCCTCGCCAACATCCACGCCCGCCACGGCGATGCCCGCCGCGACAAACTGCTCGTGCATCCAGCGCTCGGCCTGATCGGGATACGGCGCAAGCGTGGGGCCGTAGAAAATCCACGGTTGCGGCGAGGTGCGCTTCTCCGGCGGCGGGAGGTAGAGGAAGGCGGACCGGCCCGCGACGGTGAAGTTCTCCGTGTGCGGCAGCGCGAGCCGGCCCGACGGCGCGGCGGCTTTCTTCGCGGGCGGCGCGGCGGTTGCGTTTGCTGGCAGTTGCGCGGCGAGATAGCGCGCCGCGTTCTCGACCACCCGCAAGTTCTCCGTCTGCTTGAAGACCGGATGCGTCTCGTGGCCGGGCCGGTAGTAGAACACTCCGCCCTTGCCCACGCGCCAGAGCGAGCCGCTGCGGAAATGCTCGCCCTTGTCCCAGCGCTCCTCGAAGACCACCGCATCGGGCTTGGGCACGTGGAACGGCTCGTCATACATCTCCGTGCGCGGAATGTCCCATGTGGCGGGCAGGCCCTTCGCGATGGGATGGTCCGGCAGCAAGGTCTTCATGTGGCTGGGCGCGCCGTCGTTGCGGTAGGCGGGGAAGATGCAGCCGGGCAGAGTGAGCTTCCACACGCCGTCTTCCTGGCGCAACGCGGGCGTCAGCGGAGCCTCGCGGCGCGGCACCTTGCCGAGCGGGTTGTCGTTGAAGAACTCGAACTTCGCCGTGGCGCGCTCGGCGGCGGGGATTTGCGCGAGCGCGTCGTCCTTGGCCCGTTCCTGCATGAGCCGCACGAAAGGCCGTGCCCAATGCGCCGAGTGCAACGCGACGAGCGCGAGCCGGCCGTCCCGGACGCGCTGCACGAGCGCCTCCACGCGCGGTGTCTCGACGAGCGCGTGCTTCACGTGCCCCCACCAGACGAGGACTTGCGCGGCGTCCAGCTCGGCGTCGGAGAGCCCTTGGTTCGGCGAGGCGAAGTTGACGGAAACGACCTTGAAGCCGGGCTGCTTGGCGAGGTGCGCCGCGATGGCGTCGCCGAGAAACCCGCCGTCGTAAGCCTGCTTCTGCGTGGGCTGTTGCTCATCCCACACGAGCACGCGTATCGGCGGTGGCTCGGCGGCGACAGTTTTGGCAGCAAGGTAACCCAACAGCACGAGGGACAAGGACAGGCGAAGCATGGCGCGATGCTGCTAAGGCGGCGATCTCACGGCAAGCGGGAATCTGCGACCGGGCGCAGCCTGCCACGGCCTCCGGAGCGCGGGTCTGCGACCCGCAGCAACGCCCCTGGACCGCTGCCGTTCGATCCTGCCAGCGCGGCGGAGGGGTCGGTCGTTACTGCGGGTCGCAGACCCGCGCTCGTGTGCCCGGCAGGGGCATGGTCTATCGGGATGAAACGTTCCCGACGGGGGCTTGTGACGCCAACCGT
>Ga0255188_1000258_pt1 | contig 19102 bp, 12 predicted proteins | sample Miss_Cont_RepB_8_FD_188427 | JGI IMG/M metagenome (GOLD analysis project Ga0255188, IMG submission 188427) | Freshwater microbial communities from Mississippi River, Louisiana, United States - Miss_Cont_RepB_8h | ecosystem: Environmental > Aquatic > Freshwater > River | place: USA: Louisiana... | reverse complement strand
ATGCCATCGGACCTTGCGGCCACCGTGTAGCGGGCCGCTGCGTTCAACCGCCGGATGCGGAAAACCGCACGTCCGGTGGTGTGGGAGGGTGCCGGGGCGCAATCCCCGGCACCCGACCCGATCGGGGCCGTGTGCGGATGAGCTCCAGCGGACTGTGAGCGCAGTCTTGCCCGTTGACGATGGGGCTGGGACGGGTGTTACTCAGGCCATGCATTGGCTGCCAACCTGTCTTCTCGCCGGCGTGCTCGGCGTCGGCTGCACCACTTCGCCCGGCGCGCGCAAGACCAGTTCGCAGAAGGCGGATCCGAAGAATGGCAAGGCCGCTCCGCCGCCCGGCCCGGAGATCTCCCCCGTGAACGCTTTGTCCGGACGGGTGATGCTGGTGAACGGCTCGCTCAAATACATCGTGGCGGAAGGCACGCTCGGCCGGTTGCCGACGGCTGACCAGGTGCTCAATGCCTATCGCGACGGCCAGCGGGTGGGCGAAGTCCGCGTGTCCCAGCAGGCGCGGGGCGCGAACTTCACGGCGGACATCGTGCAAGGCGAGCTGCGCGTCGGCGACACCTTGCGTAGCGATTAACCCCGAACGCCGGAGTTGAACCACGGATGGACACGGATAAACACGGATAAGCAAGCCCCAGCCCGGTGATCGGTTCAGCGGATCACTTTAAGGCCGGAACAATTCCCAGCAGCGGCTCGGTGTTCGTTCCCATCCGTGTGCATCGGTGTCCATCCGTGGTTGCTCAATTCCCGCTTCGGATTCGGGTTAACACGGCAAACTCCAGCCGGTTCAAAGGTGTTCGCCGGCCAGCAGGTCGCCGTCCTTCAGCGCGAGCGGAAACGGCTCCAGTGGCATCGGCCGGTCATGGCCGAGGAATTCCTCGCAGACCCGGAAGAACTCGGCGCGCGTGCCGACGCGGCGGATTTGGTGGAGAAACCGCCCGTCCGCATCCACGCCCAGGCCGAGGTAGTTCAGATACTTCTTCATCTTCTGCACCTGCGCGGACTCGCGGATGCCCGGGCTGCACACCGCCTCGTAGAGGGCACTGAGGTAACCCATCACATCCACGCCACGCGGGACGAAGACTGGCTCGCCCGCGAGGTGCTGGCGGATCTGGGTGAAGAGCCACGGGTTCCGGATCGCGCCCCGGCCAATCATCAGCCCGCGCGCGCCGGTGAGCCGCAGCACCTCGGCGGCTTTGCCAGCGGAATACACGTTGCCATTGGCCACCACGGGGCAGGGCATGTGCGTCACCGCGCGGGCGATGAAGTCGTAATGCACCTCGCTGCGATACATCTCCTTGACCGTGCGCGCGTGGACGGTGAGCAGGTCCAGCGAGTGCCGGGCGAAGATGGGCAGCAACTCATCAAACACGCGCGGGTCGTCGAAGCCGATGCGGGTCTTCACCGTGAAGGGAATCGTCACCGCCTGCCGGAGCGCGCCCAGGATGGCGTCCACGCGCTGCGGTTCGCGCAACAGGCCGCCGCCGGCGCACTTGCGATAAACCACCGGAGCCGGGCAGCCGAGGTTCAAGTCCACGGCGGCGATGGGCAGGGTTTGCAGAAACTTGGCGGTGCGGACGAGCGCGGGGATGTCGTTGCCGATCATCTGCGCCACGATGGGCCGGCCGGTGACGTTGGCGGTGATGGACTGGACGATCCACTTCTCCGGCGTCGAGACGGCGTGGACGCGCAGATACTCGGTCCAATACACGTCCGGCCCGCCGTAACGGGCCATCAACGTCATAAACGCGAGGTCGGTCACGTCCTGCATCGGTGCGAGCGCGAGCAGCGGTCCGGCGCTGGGGAAGACGTTCATGGCCGCGAAGATTCAGGCATCGCCGGGGGCGAGGGGAAAGCAGCCGGCAACAAGGTCACGCCGCGCGGGCCATCCGGCGGCGCGTCCACCAGCCGTTGAACTGGTCGAGCACCACGGCGAGGATCACGGCGGTGCCAATGATGATGCGGCTGTAATTCTGGTCGATGCCGAGGATGACGATGCCGTTGTCGATCATTTTGATGATGAGCGCGCCGAGCAGCGCCCCCAGCGCCGAGCCCCGCCCACCGGAGAGACTTGCCCCGCCCACCACGGCCGCCGCGATCACGTCCAGCTCGTAACCCTGGCCGTCGCCGCTGGTGGCACTGCCGTAGTAGCCGATGGCCAGCAAGGCCGCGACCCCGGCGGTGAGGCCCGAGTAGATGAAGACTTTGAGCTTCACCAATTGCACCCGGATGCCGCTGAACTGGGCGGCCAGCTCGTTGCCGCCCACGGCATAAGCGTGCCGGCCAGCGGCCAGGAAGGTGAGGTAGAAGGTGCCGCCCATCGTCACCGCCAGCAGCACGCCCAGCGGCACAAGGCTCAGCCCATCGCCAGTCTCCCAGCGGATCATGAAGCGAAACGCCTCCGGAAAATCCCCCACCGACTGCCCGCCCGTCATGACAAACGCCTCGCCCCGGAAGATGGCCATCGTGCCCAGCGTGATGATGAACGGATGCACCTTGAGCGTGGTCACCATCACCCCATTGAGCACCCCACACAGCGTCCCGACCGCCAGGCAGGCCGTGATGCCGAGGAGCAGCGCCTCATGCGGCGGCGCACTGGCCAAAGCTCCGCCGGGACCAAACGCCCGGAAAACCATCGCCCCCACCACGGACGCCAGCGCGTAAATCGCGCCCACGCTCAGATCAATTTGCCCGGCGATGATCACCAGCGTCGCCCCCACGGCCATGATGCCGATGAAGCTCGTGTCCTTGGCCAGTTGAGTGAGGTTGGCCGCGTTGAGAAACTTGTTCTTCTCCTCGAAGACCGGCACGCGCTCGCCCTTCTCGACCGTGAAGACCCGCTCGCGTTCGCCTTGGGCGTTGACCTGTAGTTTGGGCACCTTGACCGTGCCGCCCAGCAGCGTGAGCAAGGCCCCGAGCAGGAAGATGACGAGGAGCAGCCCTCCCTCCTGCATTCCAAAGATCGCCGAGCGAGCGCGGACAGTGATGCGTTTGGCGGTTTCCACGATGGCGCGGATGCTAGCAGACGGGGAGCGCGCCGCAACCTTGCAAGTTATCGCCCACACCCCGCAGGCGCAGCTTCCCCCTGCCCCCGGAGCGCGGGGCTGGCGCCGTTGCGTTTTCCCGGATTTGAACGCATGGTTCCGCCAGCCCGACAAAACTGCCGCCTCACGCGTCGCCCAGTTCCGCCGCATGAACTCACCTGCCACCCGCCCCCGGCTTCGCCCACTTGTGCCCGTCTTGGTCGGCCTGCTCCTCGCCGCCCGCCTGACCGCAGCGCCGGCCTCCGCCCCCAAACTCACGCCGCAGCAGACCGACTTTTTCGAAAAGAAGATCCGCCCCGTCCTCGTGAAGGAGTGTTACAAGTGTCACTCGGCCGAGGGTGGGCGCATCAAGGGTGGCCTGCGTGTGGATACCCGCGATGGCCTCCTCAAGGGCGGCGACTCCGGCCCCGCCATCGTGCCTGGCAACCCCGACGCCAGTCCGCTCATCCGCGCCATCCGCTACCGCGACCCCAATCTCCAGATGCCGCCGGACGACAAGAAGCTCCCGGCGTCCCAAATCGCCGATCTGGAAACCTGGGTCCGCATGGGCGCGCCGGATCCCCGCGCCGATGCGCCCAACAAATACGGAGCCGCCCCCACCGACCCCAAGCAGCACTGGAGCTTTCAACCCGTTTTCAAACCCATCGTCCCGGAATTCCGGAAGGACTGGGTGCCTCTGGCCCGCAACGCGATTGACCACTACGTCTTCGCCACATTGGAAGCCAAGCAACTCGCTCCTTCTCCGCGCGCCGACAAGATCACCCTCATCCGCCGGGCGACCTTCAACCTCACCGGGCTTCCCCCCACGCTGCAGGAAGTGGATGACTTCCTCGCGGACAACTCCGAAAAGGCCTTCGAGAAAGTCATTGATCGCCTCCTCGCCTCGCCCCGCTATGGCGAACGCTGGGGCCGCCACTGGCTGGATGTGGCGCGCTACGGCGACACCACCGGCCGGCGCAACAACAACCGCGGCGAGACCCGCTACCTCCACTCGTACACCTACCGCGACTGGGTCATCAAGTCCTTCAACGACGACCGCCCCTTTGACCAGTTCGTGAAACTCCAAATCGCAGCGGACCGACTGGTCGGAGAGGAAGAGTCCAAAGTCCAAAGTCCAAAGTCCAAAGCCGACGCAGGTGTGGAGAAGACGCCTGCCTCTCAACTCTCGCCGCTCAACTCTCAACCGTCGCAGAGCGACCTCGCCGCGCTCGGCTTCATCACTCTTGGCCCCCGGCTGAACAACAACGCCGACGACTTGATTGACGACCGGATTGACGTGGTGGCCAAAGGCTTCCTGGCGCTCTCCGTCACCTGCGCGCGCTGTCATGACCATAAGTTCGACCCCATCCCCACGAAGGATTACTACGCACTGCACGGCGTCTTCGCCAGCGTCACCGAACCCCGCGACGGCGTCGAACTGCCCTCCGCCAAGGACACCCCGGCCTTCAAGGCCTTCCAGAAGGAGCTGGCCGAGGCGGAAGACGCGCTGAAGAAGTTCGAGGATGGCCTGCGGGCGCGGGCGCGCGGCGAGCTGGTGGGCCGCATCAGCGATTACCTCAAGGCACTCCACGACTTCAGCCACCCCACCAACACCGTGTCGCTGAACCAGTTCATGCAACGACGCAACCTGCTGCCCGCCGTCGCCGCCGGCTGGAAGGACGCGCTCGACAAGGCGAAGACCAAGCCGCACCCCGTGCTCTCCGTCTGGCACGAGTTCGCCGCCCTGCCCTCGACCAATTTCCTGCGGGCCGCCACGCCCGTCGCCCTCCGGCTCCGCTCCCCCGGCGGCACCAACCCGCCCGTCAACCCGATTATCGCCCGCGCGCTCAGCTCACCGCCGGGCTCCATGGCCGTGGTCGCCACCAACCTGGCGCGCGCCTTTAACGACGCCAACGCGCGCTGGTATCAGACCGTGAGCCTGTATGATTCCCGCAAGCGCTCCGGCAGCACCAACCTCCCGGCCGCGCCCACCGGCTTGGCTGATCCCGCGCAAGAGGAAATCCGCCGCGTCATCTACGATCCGGCCTCGCCCGCCTACCTCTTTGCCGAAGACAAGGTCGAGGCCTCCCTCCGCCGCCTGCGCGAAATGGGCAATGTGCGCGACCAGCAGCAGCGGCTCGCCCGCGCGGTGGATGACCTCCGCACTTCGCACCCGGGCGCTCCACCACGCGCGGTGGTCATCTATGACTCACCCCAGCCGCGCGACAGTTACGTTTACATCAAGGGCAACCGCGGCAGCCGTGGCCCCAACGTGTCACGCCAGTTTCTGGAAATTCTCTCCGGCGACGACCGCCAGCCCTTCCGCGACGGCAGCGGCCGGTTGGAACTGGCCAGCCACATCGCCTCGCCCGACAACCCGCTCACCGCCCGCGTGATGGTGAACCGCGTCTGGCTGCACCAGTTCGGCGAGGGCATCGTGCGCACGGCGAACGATTTCGGCCTGCGGGCCGAAGCCCCCACGCATCCTGAACTGCTCGACTACCTCGCCTGGTCGTTCATGGAAAACGGCTGGTCCGTCAAGAAGCTCCAGAAACTCATCCTGCTCTCGCACACCTGGCAGCAAAGCAGCGAGGACATCCCGCGCCATTCACAGGTGGATCCGGAAAACCGCTGGCTGTGGCAGCAAAACCGGCGGCGACTCGAATTCGAGGCGCTCCGCGACACCATCTTGCACATCGGCGGCAAGCTGGATTTCACCATGGGCGGCCCGGGCGAACGGCTGGATCGCGAACCCTATTCCGACCGCCGCAGTGTTTACGGGCTGGTGGATCGCGCCAACCTGCCCGGCATGTTCCCGGTCTTCGACTTCGCCAATCCCGACCTCAGCACCGGCCAGCGGAACACCACCGTCGTCCCCCAGCAAGCGCTCTTCATGATGAACAGCCCGCTCGTCGTGGAGCAGGCCATCAACACCGTGCAACGCGGCGATCTCAAGGTGCTGCCGAACGATTTTGAACGCGTGAAGATGCTCTACCGCCTCATCTACTCCCGCCCGCCCACGGACACCGAGCTCAAGCTCGCGCTCAACTACTTGTTCAGCGAGCTGACCGCGCCGCGCGGCCCGCTGCCCGGCCAGCCCCCGTGGGAATACGGCGTCGGCAGCGTGGACAACCGCACCGGCCGCGTCGCGGCCTTCTGGCCGCTGCTCTACAACTCGCAGTCGCGCTACTATCAGGGCGCGGCCCGCCTGCCCGACTCCCGCTCGGGGAATCTGCACCTGTCCGCCGCCGGCGGGCATCCGGGCCTCATGATCACGCAGTCCATCATCCGCCGCTGGACCGCCTTGGACGACATGCTCGTGAGCATCGAGAGCTCGCTGGCGCACACCGGCACCGGCACCACCGACGGCGTGACCGGCCACATCATCTACAGCGGCGCGGGCAACCTGATGCGCGGCGTGGCGCTCAAGAACGAAGTCGCCTTCAACATCCCGCGCCTGCGCGTCACCGCGGGCGAGACCATTGACTTCGTCGTGGACTGCCGAGCCGGCTCGCAGGGCGACGCGTTCACCTGGGCGCCCGTCATCAAGCAGCTTGACCCGACGCAAAATCCGCCCGCTCCCACCGGCAAGCAATGGAGCGCCCGTCAGGAATTCGGCCCTCCTTCCAGCGCCCGGCGGCTCTATCCCTGGGAAAAACTCGCGCAGGTGCTGCTGGAGACCAACGAACTGACCTTCGTGAACTGAAACCGGACCGGTCTGCCCCCCCCCGCGCCCGCCTGGGTGCCGGGGCTTTCTTCCAGAAAGCCGGGAATTAACCCTATTCATCCTCGCGCCACTTCAGTTGAGCAGAAGTGAAACTCGTGCCTCGCGAAGAGAAGGACTTGCCAACTCCCGGTGCTGCCCGCATAAATCCATCCCGTCTCAACCAACGACTAACGACACTTTATGGCCGACATCGCTAACAAATACCCAGAGAACGTCCCCGGTAAATACTTCGTGGACAACCAGTGCATCGACTGCGACCTGTGCCGCGAAACTGCGCCGGAGAACTTCACCCGCTTCGACGACGGCGGTTACTCCTATCTGAAGAAGCAGCCCGAAACCCCCGAGGAAGAAGCCCAGTGCAAGGAAGCCAAGGAAGGCTGCCCGGTCGAAGCCATCGGCGACAACGGCTAGCCCCAACCCATTTCAAGCAACACCCGCCCGCGCAAGCCGGCGGGTGTTTTGCTTTGGCAGAGTCCTCCCATCGCACATCCACGCAGGAAAAGGCGCGTTGCGCAGCGCTCAGTTGGAATTGTCCGGACTTTCAAAGGGCAGCAGCAGCTCCCTTCGCAGCAGTTCCAACGCTTGAAGCGCGGTCAGATGCTTGAACGTCTCGCGGTCGTAGCGGTTCACCGGATTGATGACCTTCGTGCCGCGCGCCGAGGCCAGCGCGATGAAAACCGTGCCCACCGGCTTCTCCGGCGTGCCGCCGCCCGGTCCGGCGATGCCCGTCACTGCGAGGGCAAAGTCCGCACCGGTCCGCGCCCGTGCGCCTTCCGCCATCTCGCGGGCCACCGCTTCGCTCACTGCGCCGTGGGCAGCGAGCGTCTCCGTGCGCACGCCGAGGAAATGCTCCTTGGCCGCGTTGCTGTAAGTCACCAATCCGGCGAGGAGCACGGCGGACGCGCCCGGCACATTGGTAATGCGGTTCGCGATGAAGCCGCCCGTGCAGGACTCCGCGAGCGCGAGCGTCTGCTTTCGCTGTGTGAGCCGGCGCACCATCACCTGCTCCAGCTCGTCGTCGCCTTCGCCGAAGATGTGTTCACCCGCCAGCTCGTAAACGATGCGCGCCGCCTCGGCCACATCCGCGTCCGCGCCACAGCCACGCGCGACGAACCGCACATCCACCGCGCCGGAATGCGCGCAGTAGCCGAGTTCCAGTCCCGCATCCATCAGCGGCTTGAGCGAACCGGCGATCCGCTCTTCAAGGTAGGATTCCCCCATGCCCACCGTCCGCAGCGTGCGGCAGACGAAGTCGCCATCGAGCGGAAGCTTCTCCTTGAGCAGCGGGGCGACTTGATTTGTGAACATCGGGCGCAGTTCACGCGGCGGCCCCGGCAGCATGACCAGCCAGCTCGCCTTGCCACCGGCGCGGAACGGGTTGGGGCTGACGTGCAGCGCCAGGCCCGGCGCAGTGCCGTGGGCGTTGTGCAGCACCAGCGCGCCGTCGGGCACCATCGCCTGCACGCGGGTGCTGGCAGGCATGGGGCGGTTGCGCTTGGCGAAGAAGGATTCCACATGCGCGACGATGGCCGGGTCTTCAGTCAACTTTCGCCCGAGCAGCGCGGCGATGCGGTCGCGCGTGATGTCGTCGGAGGTCGGGCCCAGGCCGCCGGTGGTGATGATGAAGTCCGCGCGGCCCAGCGCCTCGCGCACGGCTTGCTCAATGTCGTCCGCCGTGTCCGCCACGCCGACCTGCCGCGTGACCACGTAGCCCAGATCTGCGAGCTGGCGGCAGAGCCATTGCTGGTGGGTGTTCAGGACGCGCCCGAGCATCAGCTCGCTGCCGGTGTTGATGAGTTCAATGTTCATGTTGGTTGCCCGCAAAACACGCGAAAAGACGCGAAACGGAAACGGGATGCTTGGGCTTTGGTTTTCGCGTTCATTCGCGTGTTTCGCGGGCCAAAATCAAGGCTCCCACCGGCACCGCGTCCTCGCCCAGGCCCGCCAATGCCACCTGTGGGCCGGGCGCAAAAGCCTCCATCACATAGCGTTTCAAGGCGCTTGCCACCGCCGCCCGCAAGGGCTCGCCGACCATCGCCAAGCCGCCCCCGAGCACAATGACTTCGGGATGCATCAACTGCGTGACGTGCGACAGGCCGAACGCGAGATCGTCCGCCACTTCGTCGAGGATGCGCTGCGCGAGCGCATCGCCCTGAGCCAGCGCTGGAACGAGGGCGCGCGCTTCACCGCGGTCAACGCCAGCCGTGAGTCGGGCCAGCGGACTCCCCGGCTCGCGCTGGCAGGCCTCGCGGATTCGCCGGTCCACCGCCCAGCCCGCGCAGCGCTGCTCGACGATGGCGCCGGACTTGTCCAGCCGCACATGGCCGATCTCCGCCTCGCCCGGTTTCGCGCCGTGGTAGATGCGTCCGCCTACGACCAGTCCGCCGCCCACGCCGCTGCCGAGCGTGACGTAGAAGACCGGGTTGCTGCCCCGACCCGCACCGCGCAAAGCCTCGCCGAGGGCGGCGGTGTTCGCGTCGTTGTCCACGGTCACGGGCAGGCCGCTGAGGCCGCGCAGCCATTCCCCGATGGGAAACTCGGACCAGCCTTCAATCTGATGCGAGCAGCAAATCTGTCCGGTCGCTGAATCCACCGGTCCACCGAAGCCGACGCCGATGGCGGAAGGCTTGGCCAGCTCCATCAGCGCCGGCAACGCGCTGGCAATCTGTTCGCGAATGCCCGCCCCACCACGCGCCTTGTCCACGGTGAAACGCCGTCGCTCCGCGACTCGCGCGTCCGCGTCGCCCACGACGAGTTGCAACTTGGTGCCGCCGATTTCAATGCCCAGGTAAGTGCGTTGCACGGCGAGATTTCAGCGGCGGGCCGGGACGATTGCACGAGAAAACCGTGGGGCGGACACTCCTGTCCGCCGTTCCGACATCCGGAGCCCGTCATGGCGGACAAGAGTGTCCGCCTCACGGTCGCCCGCTGAATTCTCCCCCGCCCCGTCGCGTCGGCCTTTCTACCTTCGCACCATGTCCGCTGACTTCACCCATGCCAGCACGCACCGGCACGCGTTCACCGCGCTGAACCCGCGCGTGCGCGAGGGGCTGAACGTCTTCAGCCGCCGCTCGATGTTGAAGGCCAGTCTCGCGGGCCTCGGCGGGCTGACGCTGCCGGACTTGCTCCGCGTCCGTGCGCAAGCCGCCGCAACCGGTCGCCCGATGGGCAGCAACAAATCTGTCATTCTCCTCTGGATGGCCGGCGGTCCCAGCCACGTGGACATGTGGGATCCGAAGCCCGACGCGCCGTCCGGTTATCGCGGGCCGTTCAAAACCATTCCCACAAAGCTTCCGGGCGTTCACCTCTGCGAGCACTTGCCCAAGCAGGCCGCGATGATGGACAAGCTCACCATCATCCGCTCGATGGACTGCCGCGGCAGCAATCACCAGCCGAACATGGTGATGCAGACCGCCAACGTCCTCGCCGAGCCGCGCACCAATCCCGAGGCGAAGATGTATCCGGGCTTCGCGTCCATCGTCGCCAAGCATCGCGGCGCGAACCGGCCGGGCATGCCGCCCGCCGTCCACCTCAACGTCCGCGACCGGACGCACTTCGCCTGGGCGGGCTACCTCGGCCAGAAATACAACCCCTTCGTCGGCGACAACGTCAGCCAGCTTTTCAAACTGCCCGGCGACCTCACGATGGACCGGGTGCGCGCGCGCCAGTCGCTGTCGCAGCAGATGGATTCGCTGCGGCGCGACGTGGACAACTCCGGCTCCATCGAGGCGCTGGACCGCTTTGGTCAGCAAGCGTTCGACCTCATCGCGGGCGGGCAGGCGCAGGAGGCCTTTGACCTGACAAAGGAATCCCAGTCCACCGTGGACCGCTACGGCTCGCACGACTGGTGCCGGCAGGCGTTGCTCGCGCGGCGGCTCGTCGAGCGCGGCGTGAGCTATGTCACACTCGACCTCAGCAACCACTCCGCCTCCGGCACCTGGGACACGCACGGCGACAACATCCCGCCTTACGGCGGCATCTGGAGCGGGCTGCGGCCGTTGCTGCCGGTGTTCGATCACCTTTTCAGCACACTCGTCACCGACCTCGGCGAACGCGGCCTGCTGGACGATGTGCTGGTCATCGCGATGGGCGAGTTTGGGCGTTCGCCACAAATCGGCACGCAAGGCAGCACGGACGGGCGCAACCACTGGCCCTACGTTTCCTCGATCACGCTCGCGGGCGGCGGCTTCCGCCATGGTCAGGTCATCGGTGGAACTGACCGCGACGGCGGGCAAATCGCCGAGCGCGTCCTCACCCCCGGCGATCTCGCGGCGACCATCTTCCACCACATGGGCGTGCCCGTGGATGTGACCTACGAAGACCACCAGCGCCGCCCGCGCTTCGTCGTGGAGCAGGGGGAGCCGATCAGGGAGCTGGTGTAACAGCGACAAGTCCGAGAGAAGTTGCTTGGGACGCTGGGAAAGGAGTTCGATGGTCGCTATGCAAGTCGAGTTTATCGGACCAACTGCGCACAACCGAGCCAGAGACAGGCTCGAAGAACTTCTTCGTTATGGGACTGACCAACTCGCTATCGCCTGTGCGTTCTGCTCGGCGGAGGGTGCCCGGATTTTGAAGCGCCATGCAGCTAGACTCCTCATGCGCGATTCATTTGCCGTGGTCTCGCTGCAAACCCCAACCGACCGAAAGGCCTTGATGGAGTTGCACGCTGTCATTGCGGACCACCTTTATTATCACGCACCGGGCGCGCGGGAGGAAGAAATGCGGGTAGGGAAGTCGCTGATGCACTCAAAGGTGTTCTATGCACGTTCAGGTCAAACCGCATGGCTGTGGACCGGCAGCCACAACCTGACGAAGTTGGCCACGTCAGGGTCCAACTGCGAAGCTGCGGTCCTCTTGAAGGGAGATTTCCGTGAACAGCCGTTTGTTGACGCCTTGAAACACCTTGAAGCCTGTAGGCGTGAATCGCTGCCATTCCCACCTCCACCGCCACCCGTCCGTCCACCTCCACCGGATGAACTCGCCGTGCATGTGCAGGCCGAGAACCCCTACCTTGACCTTGTCGGGAGTCTCGTTGAACTGCGGCTTCAACACGACCGCTACAACCGATACTTCAAACTGGGCCGTCCAATTTGGGTCCACCTTCACCCGGCGGGGAGACAGGGCGCGGAGGGGAAGCAAATCACTTCCTACAACGGGCCGATTCTCGGAGTGAACAACGCCGACTCGCAAGAGGTTGTTTGGAAAGATGTCAGCTACGTTGTCGAAAAGTCCGGTTCCGGGTGGTTGCTCAAGGACCGTCAGGATTGCAGCCAGGCGACGACCCAGACTCAAGTGCTTTTCACGGTGAAAACGAACCTCAACGAGACCGAGTGAGTCAGACAACCAGTGCTGGTGCAGCCCCGATGTTCAGGCAGGAAACGTCTGCCGTCATGTTCAGAGGAACTTTGCGCCAGCGATGCAGAGAATGGCGTTCACTTGCTGCTCAACGAATCGCCTAAAGTTGTCTGGGTTTGAGAAGACGTCATCCCATACCAGGTTGTGACCAGTGGTGTTCCGGAGTTGGCTGGTAACATTAAAAGCCGTCAATCTGTCGTCCGGTGAGGTGATGAGACGAATAGTTTCGAGCTTTGTTGCCTTCGTGCTGATTTCGCCCGGGAAGTCGTTTCGAAAGTTTGGATCCTTGAATATGGTTCCCAGCATTCCATTTTGAAGAGCGGGATAGCATTCCTTAAGCAGGGACTCGAAAATCAAACCGCCTTTGAAGAGGTGCTTCAAAGGCAACTCTGTTGAGCCTCCACCTCGGCTGCGGAGTTTCAGCTCTTTGTAGCGCTGCTCAGCTTCAGCAAGGTAGGTGTAAAGAGCGGTCACTATCGTTCGGCCCTCAGCTCGTCCATTGGCAGTCTTCATAACAAGCTTTCGCACGAACTTTTCGATGAAATCGTCCAGCGTGACTGTCTTCACGCCAGCAATGCTATTGAAGCGGTCAAGTTGTTCTTTTAGGAGGCCTTTGGTGTGTTCAACTGCCCTTCCAGCCGCTTTGTCAGGAGCTTCATTGAGCCAAAGGTATTTGGCTGACTGGCGCTTATGCCAGCTATGCGGGGCAATCAGGACGTTTTCAGAAATGGCCGCATCCAAGTAGAACAATGCCTTCTCGTAGAACCCGCAATCGTAGGCCGTCCAGAACAGGAAGAAGAAGGCTGTGCCCTTGTGAGTTCTTGCGAACTTCTCCTTGTCTATCGCTTCCATCTTCTCCAGCAACAGTTGGTAATCGGCAAAGCGCTCGAAGGGCCTGTTTGCTGATGGGAAGGTGTTTCCGGGACCGTAGCGCCCAAAGAAATCGTCACCATTGATTTCCTTCGTCCTGAATTCGTCCAGCGCGTTCTGGACTTTGTCATCTGACAGGATGAAGAAGTGCTTGGACATGCCAGAGCATTTCTCAATCAGGCCGTTTCAGCAACCGTGCAACAGCATTAGACCAGCTCCAACGCCTTCTGCTTCTGTTCGCGGCTACAACCTTAGGAAAATCTTCCGGCGGTAGAGGAAGTTCACAAAGGCGAAGATGAGCGTGAAACCGACGAGCGCGATGAGCAGGTTGCCCGCGCCGTCGGCGATGTGGGTGTCGAGCGCCTTCTTCACGTCGCCGCCCACGAGGCGATTTGCCACGGTGCGGAACTGGAGGAGGTTGCTCGCCACGTAGATGGTGATCGAGTTCATGCCGATCCACACGAAGGGCTGGCACCAGTTCTGGCACTTCCACACGTCCACGATCTGGTAGAAGGCGGCCAGCAACATCGCGCTGTAGCCGCCGGCCACGAGCACGAAGCTGGAGGTCCAGATTTTCTTCACGACAGGAAAGGACAGACCCCACGCGAAGCCCGCGATCACCGCGAGCGCACCGAAGCTGAGGAGATAAATCACCTTCCACTTGTCGCAGAAGTCCTCGCGCCGCAGCCAGACGCCCGCCAGCACGCCGAGCAGGCAGGTGGCCACGGCGGGCAAGGTGCTGAGCAGGCCCTCGGGGTCGTAGAAGAGGTCATACTTGCGGCCGGGCAGGAACTGGAAGTCGAGGTGGTTGGCGAGGTTGTGGCCGGGGCCGAACTGGCCGGTGGTGCGGTCCTTGGTCTGCCGGAACAGCTCACGGGCTTTGCGCCATGCCGGGCTGTTCGCGGTCGCGGAGGGATTGGTCTCGGACTTGAGCACGGTCGCGCCGCGCAGATCACCAGATTTCTCCGCCAGCTCGGCAAGCCTTGCTTTGTCCAACTGGATGTCGCGGATGGGCACAAAGTTCATCAAGGCCCAGTAGCCGATGAGAATTCCCGCGATGATGCCCGCCAGCGCCCTCATGCGTGCACCGACGAAGCAGAAGACCAGCCCCGCGCCGAGATACGCGAGCGCGATGCGTTGCAACACGCCCAGCAGGCGGATGTCCGGCCACTCCTTCGTGAGGCCGCCAGAGTAGAAGATGCCCAGCACGAAGAGCAGCGCGGCGCGGCGCAAAATTCGTTTCAACGCGCCGGTCCGGCCGTGCTGTTGCGTCTCCTTGGTGAGCGAGAAGACGACCGACACGCCGGAGATGAAGACGAACAACGGGAAGATCAAATCGTAGAACGCGAAGCCGTCCCAGTCCTTGTGCCGGAACTGGCCCGCCAGCCAGCCGAAGAGCGTCCACGTCTGGTCGTTGCCGCCGGACAGCTTGCCGGCGGTGGTGACGATGAAGTCGCCGCCGAGAATCCAGAACATGTCAAAGCCGCGCAGGGCATCGAGGGACATGAGGCGCGGGCTGGCGGGTTCGGCAGGCGGTGCGGCGGTGGCGCTCATGTGATGGCGTCGAGGCTAGCAGCCACCCCGAGCAAGGAAAGCGCGGACGGACTGAACGAACCGCGCAACGTGCCGGCGGTTTGCAACCGCCGTCCGTGGGCCACAGCAGCGCTATCCCGCTCCGAGCTATCCGCGCGCAACGCGGCGATTGCAAATCGCCGGCACAGGGGCGTTCAACGAGTGGCGCGGCGTCCGGGCTGGAGCCATTGCTCGCCGTTCTGCGCCTGGAGGAAGGCGAGGAGATCCAGCAGTTCTTCCCGGGTGAGCACCGCGTCCAGCCCTTCGGGCATCACGGAGACCGCTCCCGGCTTGATGCTGGAGATTTCGTTGCGGGGGATGCGCTGCTCGATCTGGGCGTTGAGCTTCATCACCACGGCGCTGGCGTCCTCGCGCACGATGTTGCCGGTGATCACGTCGTTCTTGGTTTCGACGCGCATGGGTTCGTAGCCGGGGACGAAGCTGGCACTGGGAAAGACGATGGCCTCGAGGATGTCACGGCCCGACCGGATGGCCCCAATGGAAGTCAGATCCGGGCCCAGTGTGCCGCCCTCGTGCCCGATGGCGTGGCAGGCGGAGCACTGGGATTTCTGGCTGTAGAACACCGCTCGGCCGCGGCCAACATCGCCGCCGGCAAGGAGCGGCTCCAGGGTTTTCAACCGCTGGATGCGCCCGGCTTGCTGGACCTCGATGCGTTCGTGGAGCGGCTTGGCGGCGGCACGGACGGGGTCAGGATAGCTTTGGAGCAGCTCGGCGAGCGCGGGACTGCTCATCACGTCGAAGGCAACGGCGTTGCCGGCCAGCGCGGTCACGAGCGCCTTGCCGGCGGGCTCGCTCTTGCCGCTGCGCCAGGCCTCGGCGAGCGCCAGCAGACTGGCGGCGTCCGCCTTGGTGACGAGTGATTCGGCCACCTGGACTTGCTGGGCCTCGGTCAGTTTCACCTTGCCCAGCGTCTGGGCGGCGGCGGCGCGGAGCGTGTAGTCCTGGTCAGCGGCGGCCGCGATCAGCACGGCGAAGTGGTTGGTGTCCAATGCAGCAGCCCGGGCGGACAGCGCAGCGATGGCAGCGAGGCGCAGGGCCTTGGCTTCCTTGGGTGCGGCGGCGGTGCGGCGCAGCAGGGTGTCAAACTCCGTCAGGCCGCGCGTGCGAATCAATGCGATGGCGCGAGCCCGCAAGATCTGGCTCTGACCTTCGAGGAGGGCTCCAACCACCTGATTCCAGAGGTCGGGAAATTTCGGGAGCGGGCTGCGCTCCATCACCTCCAGCAGGAACAGCCGGCGGTCCTCCTTGAGGGTGGCTGTGTTGAGGGCGACCGCGACGACCCCTTGCAGGCCGGCGTCCGCAGCGAAGGCATGGAGCGTGTCACGCAGCAAAGCTTCCTCGCCGACTTCCCACGCATCGGCCCGGAAGCGTTCGCGCAGATAGTCTTTCAAGCCCGCCCCCCAGTCGGCGTGCCGGGTGAAAACCCACAACGCGGCGCGGCGCAGGCCGGCATCCTTGCTGCGCAAGAGCGGCGCGACGTGTGACATCACCAAGGCATTGCCTTCCATCTGGTCGAAGGCAATGAGCGCGGCCTTCGCGCTGCCCGGGGGCAACCGCCCAAGCTGGGCGGTCGAGCTGCCCACCGGCTGGTTGGTCATGCGGGAGAAGTTTTGGATGAGCGCGTAGGTGAGGGCGTGCTCCTCGAAGCGATCCGCAGCGCGCGCGGCGGCATTGACCAGAAAGCCGTTGCTCCGTTTCTCGCCCAATCGGCCCAGCGCGGTGGCCACCTCGCGGCGCACCGGGGCCTGATCGCGCTGGAGCAGTCCATGCAGGGCGTCGAGAGCTTCCTTGTCCAGCGCGAGGCCGGCGGCCTGGGCGGCGGCGATGCGGACTTCCAACGCGGAATCCTCCAGCGCGGCGCGCACCTCGGCGCGGGCCTTGGGAGAACCGATGCGGAACAAGGCCCAGACCGCCGCTGCCCGCGTTTCGGCATTCGCCGACTTGCGGCGAACCTCGGCCAGCGCGGTGACTGCGGAATCACCTTTCTTCACCAACGCTTCCACGGCCCGGTCCACCACCGCCGGGCGTGCGTCGTCCAGCAGCCGGGCCAGTGCGGCGGGCGGGAGTTGCTGCCAGTTGAGCAGCTCGCCACGCGGGTCTTTGACCGTGGGCGCATCGGTGGGTCGCACACGGTAGATGCCGCCCTTGAACTCCGGCTTGCTGCTCTGCGCCAGCGGGCACTGGTTCACATACCAGGCGCCCGTGTCCACCACGAGCAAGCTGCCATCCGCGTCCTCGAGCACGTCCGTGGGATGGAAGTCCGGATCGCGCGAGACGAGGAAATCCGTGTCCGTGGTGGTGAACGTCGCTCCGTGCCGGGCGACGACATGCCGCTGGATCCGGTGCGCGTTGAACTGGGCGCTGAAGAGGTTCCCGTGAAAGTCCAGCCCCAGGCCCGTGCCGCGATACCGCGCCAGCCCGACCGGAGCGACCCGCGCAAAGCGCGTCATCGGCCCCATCAACTCGCCGGTCTGCTTGAACTCGACAACACTCTCATGCCACTTGGCGTAAGCGCCACCATGCAAGAAGTGTATGAGCGCGTCCCGCTGTCCCGCCTGCGGATTCATGAAGACGTTCACCGTGCCGACCATTTCCCCTGCGGGCGTCCAGACCACTTCCACCGGGTTCGGGAAGCCGCCGCCGGCGAAGGCTTCAAGCCGCGAGCCGTCCGGGCGCACGCGCCAAATCCTGGCCGCTTTGCCGGTCAGCCGCGGGCCTTCTTTCGTGACTATGTCAAACCCACTGCGCCCATCCGTCAGGTAGAGCCAGCCGTCCGGGCCAAGGAACGGTCCATGCAAGCTGTCCACTCCGCGCACGCTCCAACCACTCAGGAGCACCGTCCGTTTGTCCGCCAGTCCGTCGCCATTCACGTCATCGAAGCGCAGCAGTTCCGGCGGGGCCGCGACGAACAGCGCGCCGTCGTGCCACAGCACGCCCATCGGCAGGCCCACGCGTTCGACGAAGAGGGTGCTCGTGTCGAAAACCCCGTTCGCGTCCGTGTCCACCAGCATCCGGATGCGGCACTCCGGCGTGGCCACCATGTCCTGCGCCCGGAGATTCTTGCCGGACGATTCCGCGACGAAGAGCCGCCCCCGCTCATCCAACGCACCAAACATCGGGTAGCTGGTCAGTTGCGGACTGGCCGCTGATTCCACCTGAAGCCCTTCGGGCACGCGCAGCGCGGCCAGGCCGGTGGGTTGAGGGTTGGGAGCCGCCGTGGCGGAGAGACAAAGTGTCGTGCTGAGGAGCCCGAGGAGCAGGTGGCGCACAGGTTTCACGCGCCGAGACTATCAGAACGTCGTCGCTCCGCCAACCGGGAGCTGGCCACCCAGTCGTGCTGGATCGCACCTCCGTTACTTGCAAAGCCGAAGATGACTCTCATGAGCGCCCGACTTCAGCCGGGTGTGGCGGGATGACCCGGTGCAAACCGTTTCAGCGGTTTGTGGCCGGCCGGTGAGCGCCGAACGCCGGCAGAAAGCCGTTGAAACGGCTTCTGCCCTGTCCACCCACTTCACCGGGCTGAAGCCCGGGGCTAATGAGAGGGGGCAGGAAAGTGAGATGCGCCCGCCTTGCTGTCCGAAACGCGGCTGGGGCTGGGCACGCAACCGCGCGCGGCACTTCACAGCGCCTTCTTGTGCAGTTGCAGGTGCGCGGCGGCGATGAAGCCGCGGAAGAGCGGATGCGCGGCGTTGGGCTTGCTGAGGAACTCCGGATGGAACTGGCTCGCGATGTAGAACGGATGGTCCTTCAGCTCGATGATCTCGACCAGCTTCCCATCCGGCGAGGTGCCGCTGAAGGAAAAGCCCGCGGCCTCGAAGCGCTCCCGGTAGGCGTTGTTGAACTCGTAGCGGTGGCGATGGCGCTCCAGCACGACAAACGCGCCGTAAAGCTGCTGCGCACGGCTGCCGATGGCGAGCTGGCAAGGTTGGGCGCCCAGCCGCATCGAGCCGCCCTTCTTCGTCACCTGCCGCTGGTCATCCAGCAGCGCAATCACCGGGTGCGGCGTGGCCGGATCGAACTCGGTCGAGTGCGCGCCCTTGAGCCCAAGCACGTGACGGCCGAACTCGATCGTGGCGATTTGCATGCCGAGGCACAGCCCCAGATAGGGCACCTGCTTCTCCCGGGCATACTTGGCCGCGAGGATTTTGCCCTCCGTGCCGCGCTCGCCAAAGCCGCCCGGCACGAGGATGCCGCCCAGGCCCTTCAGGATTTTTTCCGGCCCGTTCTTCTCAATGTCCTCGGAATCAATCTTCTCGATTTCCACGCCGCAGTCGTTGGCCACGCCCCCGTGGATGATGGCCTCGTAAACCGATTTGTAGGCGTCCTGCAGCTCGATGTATTTGCCCACCACGCCGATGCGGACGCGGTGCTGGGGCGCGATGAGCTTGCGGATGATTTCCTGCCAGGGAGCCATGTTGGCCGCCGGCACGGTGAGGTCCAGCACGCGGCAGACGAGATCATCCAGCCGTTCGCGCTGGAGCATGAGCGGCACCTCGTAGATCGAGTGGTCCACGTCCTTGTGCTCCACGGC
>Ga0255188_1000255_pt1 | contig 19227 bp, 16 predicted proteins | sample Miss_Cont_RepB_8_FD_188427 | JGI IMG/M metagenome (GOLD analysis project Ga0255188, IMG submission 188427) | Freshwater microbial communities from Mississippi River, Louisiana, United States - Miss_Cont_RepB_8h | ecosystem: Environmental > Aquatic > Freshwater > River | place: USA: Louisiana... | reverse complement strand
GCGATTAAAAGTGCCGCGACAACGAACGTGGCAATATCGGCGATGAATGCTGCATTGCGACCAAATGCTTGGGAGAACAAACCACCGATGCCAGCGCCAGCTGCCAACATTACGCCCCAACTGCTGCCAAAAATTGCGTTTGCTTGTCGAAGTTCGTCGGGGTTTTTAGCCAAATTTGGTATCGCGGCTTCGAGCGCGGGGCGAACAAATGCGGCGAGCGCGGCGATTGAACCTTGGGCGACGAATGCAATCCAAATTCGGGAGTCACCGATCAACAAGAAACTTGTAGCGGCGATTGCTTGCAAAATTGAAACGATGATCAAAACTTTGCGACGGTCGTAGCGGTCGGCAACTGGACCGCCGACTGGCGAAGCTAAAAACGAAGGCAATGAAAATGCGACGAGTAGCAGCGAGACAAGAAATTTTGAGCCAGTGAGATCTTGAACCAAGCCGGCAAGAGCAACGAAGGTGAACCAGTCACCCATAAACGAAAGATTTTGGGCGATAAATAGCAGACGCAACTCACGATTGGTCTTTAAAACTTTGAACATTTGATTTTAATTTTATTTGCCGAGAGATTTCAAGATTTGTTCTGCTTGATCGACGATCTGTGTCACAATTTTTCCGGCTGGTATTACCGCATTGATTGAGCCCGTGCCTTGACCGGCAGGATAGAACTCACGCGAAGTGTCGACTTGCGTGCCAGACGGATAACCGAGGTGGTTCACGTTTGCTTGAGTCGAAGCGATTGCCTGCAGCGGAAATGTTTGTATCTCTTGTGGATGTTGTTCGTAGTGGTTGGTCCATTCGTTGCGCACAACCCGACATGGTTTGCCCGTATATGAGCGACTGATGACTGTGTCGTCTTCGCGGCTAGCAACGAGCGCTTCTTTGTATCCGTTAACTGCTCGTGCTTCGGGTGTGGCGATGAACCGTGTGCCGACCCAAATCGCATCAGCACCGAGGGCGAGCGATGCAGCAAGACCGCGACCATCGAACAGCCCACCAGCAGCGACAACTGGCACTTGTCCCGAGACAGCATCGACTACTTGAGGCACTAGCGCCATTGTTGCAACAAGACCCGTGTGGCCACCGGCTTCGGTGCCTTGAGCAACAACGAAGTCGCAACCACTGGCAACTGCGGCGACGGCGTGTCGAACTTTGCCACACATCGAACCGACCAAAATATTGTGACTGTGCAATAAATCAATTGCATCGCGAGGTACGCCGAGACCCGCAACAAAAATTCGCGCACCACCATCAATCACATCGCGAATGCCTTGCTCGAAATGTTGTGGCAGAGCAGTTAGTAGGTCGACACCGAATGGTTTGCTCGTGAGTTTTTTGAGGGCGCTAATTTCTTGGGCGAGTTCGCCTTCGCGCATCGTTGACGCACCAAAAGTACCGATTCCTCCGGCTTCACTTACTGCAGCCACGAGTTCGTGATACGAAACACCACCCATGCCCGCCAACATCACGGGGTGCTCGATTTCGAAAAGTTCGGTGATACGAGTGCGCACGATTAACTAACTTAGTTCGTCCTGGGCAATTGACTTGCTTTGAACGCACCGTCACGCTTTAGGAATTTGCGGTGCCAACGCCATGGTGTCAGCGCTGCCGCCCGTGGTTCGTCTTCAAACATCCACCGAACAAAGTTGCGTCGTGTCCAATCGGATGCGCCGGCGAGACGCAGAACGCCGCGTGTAAGTACAGCATTTTTCAAAATCTTTCCGAGCACGAAACTCATTCGGTGATCGGCAAAAAATTCGCGCTTAATTTTTCGTGCATAAGATTTGCAAATTTTGTGTTGGTTGTATTGCGCTGAACTTGTGATCGCCTCACCGGCAAGCACACCAGTGAGCAGAGCCTGACCGATGCCTTCGCCAGTCATTGTGTCGGCAGCACAAACTGCGTCGCCAATAAATAAGGTGCGACCCGAAGAGAGTTTCGCCGATGTGATGCGTGCAGGAATTGGCCATGCCGTGTGTCGACCCTCAAGCATTGCGCCTTGACCGAGTGCTGATGCAATATGTGGGCGAGTGAGAAGTTCGACCCAAAGCGCTTTCATTTCTTGCACTGTGTATTTTGATCCACGCAAAATGCCAAACCCTATGTTGGCGCGACCGTTTGGCAACGGAAACGACCAGGCGTAACCAGGCAACAAATCTTTTTCGAACCAAACAAAAAGTTGTTTGCTCGCAGGACCGGTGACGTTGCTTACATATTGGCGAAAGGCGTGCCACTCACCGAGGTAGCCGCTTTGTGCGACACCAAGCGATTTTCGCACGGGTGACCACATTCCGTCGGCGGCGATCAAAAATTTAGCTTTGATCTCTTTGAATTCGATTGGCGAATCAGTGTTGATGACAATTTCATTCGAATTCTGTCGCGCAACTGAAACGAACGCGCAATTTTCGACGACGCGAACGCCGCTTGCTCGCGCGTGTTGCACGAGAGCATTGTCGAGCTCGATACGTGGAGCAATCGCAGCGAACTGGCCGACGCTACTTTTGCGCGCATTCGGCAGGTCTAGTTGAATTTCGCGACCCGACGGTGAGCGCAGTGCAACTTCGTCACAGATTTGATAATTCGCAACTGTGCTCGGGTCGAAGCCGAGCATCTCGAGAATTCTTAGCGCGCCAGTTGTGAGACCATCACCACAACATTTGTCGCGCGGAAAAGTGGCTTTGTCGATGATCAACACGTCTTTGCCACTAGCAACGAGGGTGAGTGCCGCCGCAACGCCTGCCGGACCTGCGCCGACTATTAATACGTCGCAGTGGCTTGTTGCTTTTTGTTGCGAAATAGCATTGACCACGAGCCTCAGGCTAGAGTTCTCGGCGATGAGTCGCTTATGTGAAGGTCGAGTAGTAATTGTCACTGGTTCAGGTCGCGGAATTGGTCGCGAACATGCGTTGAGCCTCGCCAAGCACGGGGCTTTCGTTGTCGTTAACGATCTCGGCGCGGGCGTCGATGGCAAAGGCGGAGATGCATCACCCGCGCAACAAGTCGTCAATGAAATTGAAGCGATGGGTGGCAAAGCGATAGCCAACGGTGATGACATTTCATCATGGGATGGTGCTGAGCGCTTGATCAAGACTGCCGTAGAAACTTTTGGCGATTTGCATGCGGTGGTTAACAACGCCGGCATTTTGCGTGACCGAATGTTGGCCAATATGAGCGAAGAAGAATGGGACGCCGTAATTAAAGTGCACCTAAAAGGCACGTTTGCGCCGTCGCGACATGCGGCTGCATATTGGCGAGACCAAAGTAAAGCGGGCAAACCAGTTGATGGCCGAATCATCAACACATCGTCAGTGTCTGGCATCTACGGCAACGTAGGTCAAACAAATTATGGTGCGGCAAAAGCCGGCATCGCCGCGTTCACAACAATTGCATCACTCGAACTCGCGCGATACGGAGTGACTGTAAATGCAGTTGCGCCAGTCGCGTTGACGCGAATGACAGAAAATCTCGGACCTGCACCAGAGACAGAGGCTGAGCGTGAACAACGCTCACCAAAGTGGATTGCGCCAATCGTGACTTGGTTGGCTTCAACTGAATCGGCTGGCATAACTGGGCGAGTTTTTGAAGCAAGTGGTGATGTGTTGGCAATTGCCGAAGGTTGGCACCGGGGGCCGACACATAAGCCAGTAGATGACCCGACAAAACTTGGACCAGTTGTTGAAGAAATGATGTCCAAGGCTCGGTTGAATGCGGGCATGGATGGTCGTGACGGCACTTGGCCGCAGCCACAAAAGAAATAATTTAAAAGAGTTTTAACTCGTCAGTTTTTTTGCCGCGAAGTTCGTCGTAGTCAACTTCGCACCAACTGATATTTCGACTTTCAGCAAGCACACGAGCTTGTGGCTTGATTGATTGCGCGACGAAGATGCCACGAATTTTGCCGAGCGCCGAGTCGGCATGTAGACAATCGATGTAACGCGTGAGTTGTTCGACGCCATCGATCTCACCACGACGCTTTATCTCAATAGCCACGGTTTGCCCCGCAGTATCGCGACACAATAAATCGACTGGCCCAACTGCAGTCGGGTATTCACGGCGAATCAAAGTTAAACCAGGTTCGATTGTCTCTGGCATTGCAGCAAGCAAAACTTGCAGGTCGGCTTCAACGCCATCTTTGGTCAGACCAGGGTCTTCGCCGAGTTCATGTGAAACATCAGAGAAAACCTGATGCAGTTGAATCGTCAGGGTTTCGCCTTTCGGATTGCGAACGATCAAGCGATCTGCGAGTTCTTCGAATGTGTTCGGCGCGTTCATCCAATTGAGCGGCTTGTAGGCGCCACCGTCAGCGTGAATTGCCACGCAACCGTCGGCCTTGATCATGATCAGTCGCGTTGCCTCGGGCAGTGATGCTGCGAGCCGACCTTCATAGGTGACACTGCAAGATGCGATGACAACACGCATAGCGAAAATTTATTTTTTGTAGCCGAGTGCGGCGAGAACAGGCTCGGCAAGTTCGGGTCGACAGATGATCAAGTCAGGAAGCCACGTGTCTTCGTCGTTATATATAAGGGGTGAACCGTCAACGCGACTTGTGTGCAAACCAGCGGCGCGTGCGACTGCGACTGGTGCCGCAGAGTCCCATTGGTGTTGGCCACCAGTGTGAAGATAAATGTCGCATTCGCCGAGCACAACAGACATTGCTTTGGCGCCAGCAGAACCAAGTCGCATTGCATCGCAGTTCAGGGCTTCGGCAACGATGACTGCTTCGCGTGGTGTTCGCGTGCGCGAAACAACGAGACGTGGCGGACCATCGTGTTTTATTGGTGGTGCTGGCGGTGGGTTTGTGCTCAGTGTCATTTCGATTGCAGGCAAACTGACTGCTGCGGCAACGAGCGAGCCGTGATTATTGTCGCGTTGCCATAACGCAACGTGAACTGCCCAATCGTTGCGATCTGCTTCGCTGAATTCTTGTGTGCCATCAAGCGGGTCAATGATCCAAACTCGTTCGGCATTCAGTCGTTTCGAAGTGTCGAGTGCTTCTTCGCTGAGTACTGCGTCATCAGGACGAAACTCGCGCAGCTGCGACATCAAAAATTCTTGTGCCATTGCATCGCCTGCGTCCTTTAAATCCCAACCCCATACGCCTTGCTCGACAAGCAATGCGCGTAGCTCGACGAGTCTTTTGCCAGTTTCGGTTGCTAGGTATGTAGCGAATTCGTGGTCATTGAGATTGTTCAAGATCTTCGCCTAGTTGTTTCGACTAGTTGTTTCGTCAAGTTGCGTTGCGAGACGGACAAGTTCGCGAAGTTCTTTTTCGTCAGCGCCAGACTTTGTTAGCGCAGCAATTTTAAGTTCAAGTCGCTCGGCAGCGGCATCATCAAAAACTTCGGGGCGTGTTGTATTCGCACTGATTGTCGCCACCAACAATACGAGTGCAGAAATCGCAGTTGTGCCGCCGATCGTGTTGACGAGCCCGACATTGTTGCCAGCAATCGATGTGATGATCATGCCAGCAATGCCCGCGACAAAAACAATCGAACAGATGATGCGAATGTTGCGCAGGGCGAGTGATGTATTGCGCGACGAAGAATTCATGTCGTTATTTTCGCGAGAGCGGTTTGTATTTAATTCGCTTTGGCTGATCGGCTGAGATGCCGAGTTCTTTCTTGCGCCATGCCTCGTAGTCAGTGAAGTTGCCCTCGAACCAACGAACTTGGCTGTCACCTTCGAAAGCCAAAACATGAGTGGCAATTCGGTCCAAGAACCAGCGGTCGTGACTGATTACGACTACACAACCAGGAAAGCTCTCGAGTGATGTTTCGAGCGCGCGTAGCGTGTCGATGTCGAGATCGTTTGTTGGTTCGTCGAGTAGCAATACGTTGCCCGCATTTTTGAGAAGTTTTGCGAGGTGTACGCGGTTTCGCTCACCGCCAGAAAGATCGCCCACGCGCTTTTGTTGGTCGCTGCCTTTGAAGTTGAAACTTGCGACATAAGCGCGACCGTTGATCTCGCGGTTACCAACTTTCATGACTTCAATACCATCTGTGATTTCTTGGTAGACCGAATTGTCAGGGTTGAGTGTGTCGCGACTTTGGTCGACATAACTGAGAGCAACTGTGTCGCCGACGGTGATTGAACCCGAGTCTGGTTTTTCTTGGCCAGTGATCATTCGGAACAAAGTTGTTTTACCTGCGCCGTTCGCGCCGATAATGCCGACGATGCCTGCTGGTGGCAGGTTGAAAGTGAGATCTTCGATCAGCAATCGATCGCCGTAACCCTTTGACAGATTTTTCACTTGAATAACGACGTCACCAAGTCGTGGACCAGGTGGAATTGCAATTTCAAGTTTGCTGTCGCCGCGCTCTGCTGCTTGCGCTTCGGCGTGCAACTTGTCGTATGCGGCAAGACGAGCCTTGCCTTTTGATTGACGAGCCTTCGGTGCCATACGTACCCATTCGAGTTCGCGTGCCAAAGTGCGCTTGCGAGACTCGTTGGCTTTTTCTTCGCGGCCGAGGCGTTCTTGTTTTTGTTCAAGCCAACTTGAATAGTTGCCCTCAAACGGAATGCCCTTACCGCGATCGAGCTCAAGAATCCATTTGGCGACATTGTCTAAGAAATATCTGTCGTGAGTGATCGCGACAACCGTGCCTGAATAATCTTGCAAAAATCTTTCGAGCCAGTCGACACTTTCTGCGTCGAGGTGGTTTGTCGGTTCGTCTAGTAGCAACAAGTCAGGTCGGCTAAGCAGCAATCGGCAGAGCGCAACACGTCGGCGTTCGCCACCCGAGAGTTTTGTGACATCACTTTCGTTGGGTGGGCAACGAAGGGCATCCATTGCGATTTCGACGTTTCGCTCAAGGCTCCATGCGTCGACGGCATTTATTTTTGATTCAAGTTGTGCCTGCAATGCACCGACTTTGTCGAAGTCAGCGTCTGGTTCGCCCCACATCGCTGTAACTTTTTCGTATTCTGCGAGAAGATCACGAATCGGCGCAACGCCATCCATCACATTTTCTAAAACATTTTTCGCAGCATCAAGTTTTGGCTCTTGTTCGAGCAAGCCGACAGAAAAACCAGGCGTAAGACGCGCCTCGCCAGTGAAACCGTCGTCAACACCAGCCATGATTTTGAGCAGGCTCGACTTGCCGCTGCCGTTAGAACCTAGGACGCCGATCTTGGCGCCAGGGTAGAAGGAAAGAGAAATGTTCTCGAGCACAGTTCGGTCTGGTGGGTAGAACCGGGCGAGTTTGTAACACGTGTAAATAAATTCTGCAGCCATTATCCGTCTAATCTAGTTGCAATTGAGTTAAACCCTTTTGTCGATGAGGTCGTGCTAAATTGGCAATGACTGAGGTTCGTGAATAAAAAACAAGACTGAAAGAGGTCAAAATGCAATTGTTCGATCAAGCGTTCATCGGAGATTTTCTGCTCCGTTACTTGCACATTCTCGTAGGCATCGCATGGATTGGTTTGCTTTATTACTTCAATCTTGTTCAGGTGCCAGCTCTTGCCGCTTACGGCGACGAAGGCAAAGCGCGAATGATCACTCTCGACAAAGTTGCGCGTCGCGCGCTGTGGTGGTTTCGATGGGCGGCAATTGCGACACTCGGTACGGGTCTTTTGATCACCGGCATTGTTGAAAATTATTGGTCGCGTAGTGGCGACGCCCACAAATACACAATTTCAATTGGTATGACACTCGGAACTTTGATGGCAGCCAATGTGTGGATGATCATTTGGAAGAATCAGAAAGTTGTTTTGGCAAACGCAGTCAACGTGATCGGTGGCGCAGCCGCTGACCCTGCTGCTGCTGGCGCAGGTCGTAAGGCTCTGCTCGCGTCACGACAGAACTTTATTTTCTCATTCTCGATGCTTTGGTTCATGGTTGGACCTGCTCACTTTTACCCAGCAGCGTTTCCAAATGCGACTTCGAGCAACGCAATGACACTTCTGATCATCGCTCTTGTTTTGATCGCAATTTTGCAAATCAACGCTCTCGGACTTCTCGGTGGCACTGCAGCGACAAACAAACTTTTGTGGCCATATGAGTCACACAAGAACGCAATGATTACGGGCGGTGTCTTGTGGCTTATCCTTTGGGTTGCCTCAGAGGTGCTTCTTAAATAGCCATCGTTACGATGTAACTGATGGTTGATCAGTCGAATACTGAGGATTTTGGTGCGAACTCCTGGCTAGTTGAGGAGATGTACGAGCGCTATCGCGACGAGCCGGAAACTCTGTCGCCGGCGTGGCGAGAATTTTTCAGTGACTATAAGCCTGTGGGTTCGCCTAAGTCTGACCCAACCGGAGAATTGGTCAGGCCGAGTTTTATCGAGTCGCCTGATTATGTGCTTGAAAGCATGCAGGTTCCGGCAATTGCGGCGACGAAGTTAAAACCGAAACCTGAGAACAGTGTCGCGGTCAACGGTAAGTCGGCGATCAAAGAGCCGATTTCGCCCGAAGCACCACCACGCGCACCTCGACCGATGGCCGCTTTTGCGCCAGTTGAGCAGACGCCGTTAGAAGTCGTTGAACCAGAGCCGTTGCGCGGTGTGTCGTCAGTAATTGCCACGAATATGGAAGCAAGCCTCACTGTGCCGACAGCGACGAGCGTTCGTCAAGTGCCGGCAAAACTTTTGGAAGTCAACCGCAAAGTTATAAACGGATATCGCGAGCGAAGTGGCGAAAGCAAAATTAGTTTTACTCATCTAATCGGTTACGCAGTCGTACGTGCGATTGCAGATGCGGTGCCGAACATGAAGCATGTCTATTCGGTCGACGAACAAGGCAAGCCACAGATAAAGAAGTTCAATCGGGTGAATATGGGTTTAGCAGTTGATGTCGACAAGGGCAAAGGCCAGCGCAGTTTGGTTGTTCCTGTTTTGCGCAACGCCGACACTCTTGATTTTGCGGGCTTCTTGCTGACTTACGAAGACATCATCCGTAAAGTGCGGGCGAACAAATTGACGCTCGATGACTTTCAAGGTGCGAATGTCAGTTTGACTAACCCTGGCACGATTGGTACGCAGATGTCGGTGCCACGGTTGATGGCTGGCCAGGGACTAATTGTCGGCGTTGGCACGATTGATTATCCGGCTGAGTTTCAAGGTAGCGATGAACGCGCACTCGGTCGACTTGGTGTTTCGAAAGTCGTGACGATTACTAGTACTTACGATCACCGCATTATTCAAGGCGCCGAAAGCGGCATGTTCTTAAAGTATGTGCACGAGTTGTTGACGGGCGAGCACAACTTCTATGCCGATGTGTTTAGCAGTCTTGGTGTGCCATATGAGTCGGTGAAGTGGCGCGACGACTCGAATTCACTTGATAGCGAAGACGCGCTACTTGAAAAGCAAATGCAGATTGCGACTTTGATTCGTGTGCATCGTGTGCGCGGTCACTTGATTGCCGATCTTGATCCGTTGCACTGGCGTGCGCCTCGAATGCCACGCGAACTCGACCCTGCAACATACGGTCTGACAGTTTGGGACTTGGACCGTGAGTTTTTAACGGGCGGTGTTGGCGGTGTTAATCGGTCGACATTGGGTGAATTGCTGGGTGTATTGCGTGATGCGTATTGCCGCACGATCGGTGTGGAGTACATGCATATTCAAAACACCGACGAACAGCGATGGGTGCAAGAACATTTTGAAGGTGTCAAGCGCAATGACTTCGAAGTTGACAAGATTCGCATTCTTGAAAGACTTAATTCGGCCGAAGCCTTCGAGCGATTTTTGTCAACCAAATATGTTGGTACTAAACGATTCGGTTTAGAAGGTGCCGAATCAGCGATTCCGATTCTCGACAAGATTTTGAATCTTGCAGCCGACGCCAAAATGGACGGCACCGTTATCGGCATGGCCCACCGCGGTCGCTTAAACGTTCTCGCCAATGTCGTCGGTAAAGAATACGATCAAATTTTTCAAGAGTTCGAAGGATATGTCGACCCATCATCGGTGCAAGGTTCAGGCGATGTTAAGTACCACCTTGGCGCAATCGGTGAATTCGTCGCACAAAGCGGCTCAAAGATGCATGTTGAGTTGGTTTCGAACCCAAGTCACTTAGAAACCGTCAACCCTGTTGTGCTCGGCACGGTGCGCGCAATGCAAGATCAGATTGATCCACCACTTGCATACAGTGTTTTGCCTTTGGCGATTCATGGTGATGCTGCATTTGCGGGTCAAGGTGTTGTCGCTGAATGCTTAGCGATGAGCGACACATCTGGTTATCGCGTCGGCGGAACTATCCATTTGATTATCGACAACCAGATTGGTTTTACAACGTCACCCGAATATGCGCGATCGTCGCAATATTGCAGCGATGTCGCCAAAACGGTGCAGGCGCCGATTTTTCATGTCAACGGTGATGACCCAGAAGCTTGCGTGCGAGTTGCGCAATTGGCATTTGAGTATCGACAGAAGTTTCACAAAGATGTCGTGATTGACATGATTTGCTATCGCCGACACGGCCACAACGAGGGTGATGATCCGAGTTATACGCAGCCATTGATGTACAAGGCGATTGCCGAGCGTCGCAGTGTGCGAAAACTTTATGTCGAGACACTTGTCAAGAGAGGTGACATCTCAGTTGAGCAAGCCGAGAAATCGCTGACCGACTATCAAGCCAAATTGCAAGGCGCGCTTGAACAGACTCGCGCAAAGACGACCGAAAAAGTAATTGCTGCCAAGCCGCCGGCCCCAATTGGTGTGGTGCCACATTTTGAAACTGGTGCGCCACGTCAAAACCTAGATGCTGTGTTGGCGCAATTGAGCAACTATCCGACCGGTTTCATGGTGCACCCGAAATTGTTGCGTCAGTTTGAAGCGCGTGATGCGATGGTTGCCAACGAAGGCGAAGTTGATTGGGCAACCGCTGAAGCTTTGGCGATCGGCAGTTTGGTGCTCGAAGGCACATCAGTTCGCCTTGCGGGTCAAGACTCGCGTCGCGGAACTTTCAGCCATCGTCACTCGACGTTGATCGATTATCTAAACGAATCAAGATGGGTGCCATTGGCGCAAATACCTGGTGCGACCGGTCGATTCTGGGTTTACGACTCGCTGTTGAGTGAATATGCGGCGCTTGGTTTCGAATATGGATACGCGCACTCGAATCAAAAAGCACTCGTGATGTGGGAAGCGCAATTCGGTGACTTCGTCAACGGCGCTCAGATCATCATCGACCAATATTTGGTCGCTGCCGAAGATAAATGGCAGCAACGTAATGGCCTTGTCTTGTTGTTGCCGCACGGCTATGAGGGTCAAGGCCCCGAACATTCGTCGGCTCGAATTGAGCGCTTTTTGCAGTTGTGCGCTGAAGACAACATTCAAGTTTGCAACCCGACGACCTCGGCACAGTACTTTCACTTGTTGCGTCGTCAAGTTAAGCAAGATCACCTCAAGCCACTTGTAATCTTCTCGCCGAAGCAACCTTTGCGTATGAAGCAGAGTCGCTCAACATTAAATAGTTTGACGAGTGGAAGTTTCGAAGAAATTCTTGACGACCCGACGATTGCGAATGCCGATGATGTTTCACGCATAATTTTCTGCAGTGGCAAAGTTGCATGGGATGCATTTGCTGAGCGAGACAAACGCGGCGCCAAATATGCGATTGTGCGGCTCGAACAGCTTTATCCATTTCCGATTGCTCAAATTCGACAAATCTTGGCGAAATACAAGAACGCCAAAGAACTTGTTTGGTTGCAAGAAGAACCAGAAAACATGGGTCCAAGATATTTTGTTGACGACCGGATTTGGTCTTTGAAACAAGAGGGCTACACACTGCACCATGTGGCTCGAGTTGAGTCGGGTAGTCCGGCAACTGGTTCGAAGACAATTCACGATCAAGAACTTGACGACTTAATGGCGCAAACATTCGCTAACTGGTAACTAGTTAGCGGTGGTTGAATGAGAGGGTGATTAAACCCTTCTCGCATGTCGTTGTTGACGGCTCGAATCTTGCAACAGAGGGTCGAACTGAGCCAAGCCTCAAACAATTAAATGAAGCCGTGCTGGCTTTTATGAAAGAGTTTCCGGGCACGAAAGTCACAGTAGTTGTCGACGCAACTTTCGGTCATCGAGTTGATCGCCGTGAGCGAGCCGAGTTCGACGAGGCGATTAACAACAACGAACTTGTAGCACCCCCAGCCGGTGCCGTTGGCCGCGGCGATGGTTTCGTCTTGACGATTGCCGACAAAGTCAAGGCGAGCGTTTTATCGAACGATAGTTACCAAGAATTTCACGATCAATATAAATGGTTGTTTGACGAAGGGCGATTGATCGGTGGCAAGCCAGTGCCGAATGTCGGGTGGGTTTTCATTCAGCGTCTACCTGTACGCAAGCAAGCAGGTCGTGAAACGGCAGCAACTTTGCGTCGTACTAAATCGGCTCGCGCTGTGATGCGACCGATGCCCGTGCCTAAATCGCCACCACCGAGTTCGCGTGCGATAGCGACGGCGGTTAAGTCTCAAGCGACGAATGCCAAATCTGGTGCAGCGACGAAATCTGCGCAGCCGCCGAAACTTAACGATCTCACGACGTTTTTAAATTTCGTCGAAAAGAATCCGATTGGTACAAAAGCAAAAGGCTCGGTCGATAGCTATGCGTCGCACGGCGTCTATGTGAAGATCGGCGAAGTTTCGGGTTACTTGCCGATGCGATTGATGGCGAATCCGACACCGCGAAGCGCTCGCGAGCACGTGAAACTTGGGGCATCACTGAATTTGGTCGTTGTTGGTTACACGCCGTCGCGCCGAAGTGTCGAGTTGGCAGTTTCGGGTATGGAGACTTTGGCACAAAAAACGGTTGCTAAGTCGGCAAGTGGGCGCACTGCAAAGAGTGCGTCGCCGCGAGCAACGACCAGCAAAAAAGTCAAGCGACGACCGCAGCACCCTAAGTCGGCTGCTAAGAAAAATCTGCCGAATAAGAAGCGCTAATCAGTTTTTGAGTACGGTGTTGTCGTGCTAATTGCGACTTGGAACGTAAATTCACTCAAGGCCCGACTTGATCGTGTGACCCAGTGGGTGAAAGAAAATCAACCAGATGTGTTGTGCATGCAAGAAACGAAGATGAAAGACGAAGTGTTTCCGGCACTTACGTTCGCTGAGATGGGCTACGAGTCGGCACATTTTGGACAAGGTCAATGGAACGGCGTGGCGATTATTTCGAAAGTTGGCCTGACCGATGTGGTTAATAACTTCGCAAAACCGATCGAACCTGATCATGAAGCACGAATCATTTCAGCGACATGTGGTGGGGTGAAGGTTGTTTGTGTTTATGTGCCCAATGGTCGGGCGATTGAAGATGATCACTACAAGTACAAACTCGAGTGGATGAAGAAATTACGACAGCACGCTGATGCGATCGCCAAGCCAAAAGATCGTCTCGTAATAGGTGGCGATTTCAATATTGCGCCAACTGATGATGACGTTTGGGATGTGACCAAGTTTGATGGTGCAACCCATGTCAGTGCGCCTGAGCGCAAAGTATTTGCCGAACTTTGCGAATGGGGATTGACCGATGCATTTCGCGAACTACACCCAGAGCCGAAAGTTTTCTCGTGGTGGGACTATCGAAACGGAAGTTTTCACAAAGGCGAAGGAATGCGGATTGATTTTTTGCTCGCCACAAAGTCGCTGATGAGCGACGTCGAGGCGTCGAGTATTGACCGCAACGCTCGCAAAGGTGAGAAACCTAGCGATCATGTGCCAGTGACAATTACGTTGAAAAAGTAACGCAATGTCATCGAATGAAACACCTGAAGGGGCAGTGCCGAAGTACGAGAGTGCTTTCAAAGGGTTTCATATTCGAACTCAGCAGCATTCGCCGACAGATGCAAAGCGAATTGAAATTGCTGACGAATTGCGCGCGGCGATAGACGAATTGCTCGCAACTTCGGCATCACTTGAAGAATTAGAAGAGACTCGCAAAATGATTAATCAGGCTGTCACGAGATTGCAGTCACGCCCACACTCTCATGAGTACACGGGGCCAGCCGAAGGTTCGTTGGCGCCGATGAATAGTTTTCTTGATCGCAGCCCAATCATCGGCGGGATAAATCCGCTGAGTGTGCCGATGCAAATGAGTATCGATGGCGATGGTGGCAAAGATTCGGTTGTTATAGGTCATGCGACATTTGCTGCTGCATATGAGGGCCCACCAGGTTGTGTTCATGGCGGTTTTATTGCGGCCTATTTTGACGAAGTTTTAGGTATGGCGCAGTCGCTTAGCGGCAACCCCGGCATGACCGTGAACCTGACAGTTGATTATCGCTCACCGACACCACTTTTGAAGCCTGTTGTCTTTCGCGGCTGGGTGGCGTCGGTTGAAGGTCGCAAAATAAGTGTGGCAGGCACTCTGCATCACGGCGAAACACTTTGCGCCGAAGCAAAAGGTCTGTTCGTGTCAATGAGGCCCGAGGTGTTTCAGAGATTGCTAGAGATTCGTCAGTCGCAATCGGGCTGAAATTATTTAAGAGGTTGAAGCGCGAGTCGTGACTCGGCTTGCGCCACAATCAGCAAAACATCGGGGCCAATTTTTTGGGCAGTAATCATGCCAACAATTTCTGCGAGTTGTGCCGTGGTCTTTGGCAGTTGTTTTGCGATTTCACGGAGATCTTCGTCGTAAATGATTGATGTGACCGGTTGCTTGATGACACTTGCACGTTTGCTGCGCCACGTGCGAAGTTCGTCTTCGAGTGAGGGTGTTGTCGATTTTTTTGGTTTCGTTCTGGCGACAAATTGCGGTTCGGGCTTTAGGGCCGTCTCGCTGACAATATTGGCCAGCAGGTTGCTTTGCCCTGCTGTGCGACCTTTTCGCGATTCACACCAAGTGACAAACAATTGTTGTGAAGCGCGAGTGAGGGCGACATACGCCAGGCGGATCTCCTCATCTTGTTGGTCTTGAGTTATCGCCGAACTGTGAGGCATCAAACCAACCTCGGCGCCTGCAACGACGACGCACTGCCATTCACGACCCTTGGCTGAGTGAAAAGTGAGAACTTCAACGCCTTCGGTGCTGCGGTGCTCTGCCGATGTCGCTCGCATCCATGAGGTGAACGAACGACCGTCGACATTGCCCGGGTGATCGAGTTTGAGAAACACTTGAACTTGCTCGGCGACCCAGCGCTGAATTTCAGAATCTGACTCGGTGAGAATATCGGTTACCCATGTAGCGAGTTCGTTGCGGTTAGTGCTTTGCGAAGCATCGGCGATTGCTGAGTTCAGTTCTTTTGATGGACGAGTGGTGCGGACGGGAATATTGTTTTTTACAAGAGCATCGACGATCAATTCGACTTGAATGTTGGTGCGTACCAGAACCGCTGCCGACTGCCAAGGGTTTTCGCCGCCGGTGTTTGCGTATTGCCACAAGCAGTCGACGACGCCTTGAGCTTCGGCTTCGGCATCTGCATAGCCACGCAGAACAACTGGTTGCGAAGATGGCTTGATTGCGCGAACATCAATTTGCGGGTCGACGATTTTTGCAATCGTCGTCGCAGCGTTCAAAATTTCTGGTGTGCAACGATAATTATTTGGTAATCGCAAAACAGTTGTGCCACGAATCTTGTCAGGAAGCTCGTCGAAAAGTCTTTTATCTGAGCCGTTCCATCCGTAAATTGCTTGCATCGGATCGCCCACGATAAAAACATCGGCGCGTTGCCCGCGAATTGCTTCGAATAGTTCGTATTGCAATGGGTTCATGTCTTGGGCCTCGTCGACAAAAATGTGTCGATAGCGCCAGCGCACGGCTTGGGCGTATGCGTTATCGAGACGCATAGCTTCAATCACTCGTGAGATCAAGTCGTCGAGGTCGAGCGTGTTGCGTTGAATTTTAAGTTGTTCGTATTCTTTGTAAATATTTGCAATCTCATTGTGTGGTGCAGCCGTGTAGCGACCGAGGCGTTTTGCAGTTTGTGCATAGTTGGCTGGTGAAATTAGTCGTGCGTGAGCCCAGTCAACTTCGATCAGAAGTTCGCGAGTGCGTGTAGACATCGGGTGTTCGCGCGCGGCTTGCGCAATTAGTTGTGGGCGATTGTGAATAATCGACGGCATTTGTTTGTGCGTATCGGCTAACCGCTGTCGCAAAAGTGCGAGTGCAACCGCATGAAAAGTGCCGACCGTAACCGATTGTGAGTCACGCGAAACACCAAGTGTCTTTAGACGGCGACGCATCTCGCTTGCGGCTTCGCGTGTAAATGTAATCGCGAGAACTCGTTGCGGATCTGCTGTGCCTTTGGCGATGCGATAAGCAATGCGATGGGTGAGCACCCGGGTTTTGCCAGAACCTGCACCCGCGTGCAGCACGGTTGCAGTTTCGGGGCAGGTGACTGCGGCGCGCTGGTCGGCATCCATGCCATGGAGAAGTTGGTCGGCGTCCACGCCATAACGCTAGGCGGTGGGTGTGGCTGCGAGAAACTAAGTTTGGGGAATGGCTTATCCGCAAAAATTATTGAATCGCGGTGAGCATATAAATCTTGACTTGCACCCGCATTGGGTTGTGTTCGTCAAGCCTGGGTCGGTTGTGATCGTTTTGGTTGCGGTGGCGATTTGGGCACAACAACTTAGTGACGGCTGGTTGAAAACAGGTGTGAGTCGCGTTTTGCTTGTGGCGATTTTGTTTGGGTTGATCAATTTGGTGGCGGTCATCTTGCGTTGGTCGCGAACTTATTTTGTTGTCACATCGCAACGCGTGATTTTTCGCGAAGGCGTTTTGGCGCGGCGCGGGGTTGAGATTCCGCTTGAGCGCGTGAACAATGTGAATTTTGCGCAGTCGATTTTGGAGCGAATGTTGGGTGCTGGCGATCTGCTTATCGAGTCGGCGAGTGAAGATGGGCAGCAATTGTTTGGCGATATTCGCAACCCTGAGCAGGTGCAGAACATGATTCACGAGGCAATTCACGCGCGCACTGGCCGAGACGTCGATGCGAGCCCAGTCGTGTCACAACTTGAGCGTCTTGAAGCGATGTTGTTGCGCGGTTCGATCACGCAATCCGAGTTCGACGAACAAAAGCGCCGCCTCCTCGGCTAGCAGTTAGTCGATTTGGGAGGCGGCGTTGACGGCGCGGACTTGCCAGCCGTCGACTTTTGCTGTGGCATCAGCCAATATGACGATGCAACCGCCAAAGCCGCCGCCGGTCATGCGTGCGCCGAAGACACCGGGTTGCGCGATCGCCGATTCGACGGCGTTGTTCATCTGCGGTGTTGAAGTTTGAAAATCGTGATCAAGAGAATTGTGACTCTCGATCATTAGTTTGCCTGCAGACTTGATGTCACCTGTGCGAAGCATCGTTGCAAAGTCGCGGACACGTTGGTTTTCGCTGACTACATGCCGAGCACGACGACGAACAGTTTGGTCGCTGATTGAAGTGAGCGAAGACAAGTCTGCGAGGCGTAACGGACCAACTATTTTTTCAGCACTGTTGCATTGGGCGACGCGCTCGGAGTATCCACTTGAAGTCAGTTTGCGTTCAGCGATGAATTTGACGACGACTTTTACATCGGTAGGCAGCTGCACTGGTGAAATCGTAAGTTTGTGGCAGTCAATAAGTAGAGCATGGTCGCGGATACCAGATGTGACCGTAAGTTGATCCATTATTCCGCAAGGAACACCAACGCCACGAACCTCGGCGCGTTGACAAAGTTTTGCGCGCTCAATTGGTGTGCTCGTGTCGCCGAGGGCGAGCGCAGTCGCAACTTCAAGTGCGGCACTTGAGGACAGGCCGGCGCCAATCGGGATGGTGCATGAAATTTCGCCTTCAAAACCTTGGGCATGATTTCGCATTTCAGCGGCAACGCCAGCAACGTATCGGCCCCAGCTCGGGGATACTTTTTCGGGAGACGAAATCGGCAATTCGAATTCGACTGGTTCTGGTTCGTTTTGACTACGGAGCCGGATCGTTGAGGGTGTGCGGGTGCCGCTAATTGTTGTATATCGATCAATCGCCATTGGCAAAACAAGGCCACCCGTATAGTCGGTGTGATCGCCAATCAAATTGACCCGTCCGGGCGATCGATATGAAAGTAGCTCTTCAGACATAGTCTTTAGTCACTATATAAGTAGGTCAAGACTCAAAATAGAAAGTGAATCGCTAAATGCCACGAGCAAAAATTTCGCCGACGGTTGAACTCGAATACGACACTTTTGGAGATCCCAAGAATCCTGCGTTGTTGTTGATTATGGGTTACACGGCACAAATGGTGGCGTGGGAAGAAGATTTCTGCAAGATGTTTGCTGCCAAAAATTTCTTTGTGATTCGATTTGACAATCGTGACTGCGGACTTTCGACAAAATTTAATGGAGCTCAAGTTGATGTCAACGCAGTTGTTGCGGCGGCACTAATGGAAGACCCTATTCCACCTGTGCCTTATACCCTCTCGCATATGGCGGGCGATGCGGTTGGACTTCTTGATCATCTGAAAATTGAGCGTGCGCATGTTTTGGGCGCGTCAATGGGTGGAATGATCGCTCAAGTCATGACAATTGAGCATCCGAAACGAGTGCGAACTCTGACATCGGTGATGTCAATGTCGGGTGAGCCAGAGTTCGGTCAATCTGCTCCCGATGCGATGAACGCCTTGTTGTCAGTGCCGCCCTCAGATCGCGACGGCTACATTGCGCACTCACCGATCTACCAAGCATTTCATTCGAAGAAGTATCGCAGCGATGAAAATTCGAAGCGTGCGGCGGCTCGAGACTTTGACCGTAGTTTTTATCCAGAAGGTGCACCGCGACAGTTGGCAGCAATTTACGCCAGTGGCCGGCGTACCGAGCAATTGCGCGCAATAAAAACTCCCACTCTGGTGATTCATGGCAAAGACGACACTTTGATTACGCCTTCAGGTGGAGAGCGCACGGCAGAGTTGATACCCAATGCAAAATTGGAGCTCGTTGACGATATGGGTCATGACTTGCCACAACCTCTATGGGGCAATTTTGTCGCACTAGTTGCAGACTTTATTTCACAGAACTGAACTTTGTGAGTAGTGCAACTCGCGGCCCGCTTGCGGGTTACAAGATTATTGAAATTGCTGGTATTGGTCCGGGGCCGTTTGCGGCGATGATGCTCAGCGATATGGGTGCCGAAGTAGTGCGTGTCGAGAGAGTGCAGGCGGTGCGAGACTCGGCGAACGCGAATTGGGATGTAATGCAACGCGGAAGAAAAAATGTTGCGATCGACTTGAAACATGCTGACGGCGTTGAAGCACTATTGCAACTTGTTGACCGTGCAGATGCTCTGATTGAAGGTTTTAGGCCGGGCGTGATGGAA
>Ga0255188_1000254_pt1 | contig 19250 bp, 18 predicted proteins | sample Miss_Cont_RepB_8_FD_188427 | JGI IMG/M metagenome (GOLD analysis project Ga0255188, IMG submission 188427) | Freshwater microbial communities from Mississippi River, Louisiana, United States - Miss_Cont_RepB_8h | ecosystem: Environmental > Aquatic > Freshwater > River | place: USA: Louisiana... | reverse complement strand
AATCTGCTGAAAAAGGGAGTGCGGCGACGGTATTTGAGCAAGGACGAGGTTTCGCGGCTGACTGCCGAGTCCGACGACGGAGGCGGTCCCGACAAGACCACCCGATCAAGGCCGAGAGTCGTGGATTACTTCTTGGAGATCCTGAACAAGACGACGGTGCCGATGGGTGCTTTGGACCGTGTGGAAGTGGAGGCTGGGCGGTTCAAGCGGCTGCTGCCGTGTGTGAAGCGGTTCCAGCGTGGCAAGTTTGACGCGATGATCAGTCCCACGGAGGGACGCTTCCACGCGAACTACACCTATGCCCCCAGCGAGTTTCGGGGGCTGATGCGGTATGTCGGAGGGGTGAAGTTCGTGGAGGGTGATGTGGCGGGTTGCCACTTCCACTTCCTCTTGGACGAGATGACCGACGATAATGAACGGAAGCAGATGGTGAAGGACTTGGCGGCAGCGGACCCTTACCTTGCGATGTGCGGTCATCCTGCGGGGGTTTCACGAGATGAACTCAAGCAGTCGTCCCACCTGTTCAAGTTCGGCACGCGGACTGATGTGCGGCGGTTCGTGGGCGACTGGGATGCCTTTGGGATGGTGCCCTACCGTGAAGGAGTGTTCTACCGCCACCTATCGGCCAAGTATCCCGTTTTCGCGGAGAATATGGCGAGCAAGCCGATCAGCCACGCGAAGCACCGCAGCGACTATGCCTGCGAGGTGATGCGGCGGGAGGCGAAGGTGATGGTTCATATCGTCGGCACGCGGTGTATGGACGAGGGGTTGGTGTATCTGCCGATTCACGACGGCTTCCTGACCCTGCCGCGTCAGTTTGGCCGCGTGTGCGAGATCGTTGGGGAGGCGTTCCGTGCAGAGTGCGGATCGGTGCCACAGATCAGGAGGAAGTAGGTGCTGTGAAGCCTAAACTCCACGCCCCTATCGTATCTTTGGCTTGGTTACGGCTGCGGAGCGAACCTGTAGCCATATTCGCCAACCTTAACAGCGAAGGGGCTGCCCGGCAATGCCACGACGGTAGGGCACGAAACAACCTCCTCTTTGCCTTCAGTCATAGTGATGAACCGCACAGCATACTTCATATTTCCGTCGGCCATACGAGTCGGTGTGATGGCAAGCCGTACCGTTTCGGAAATCGGAATGACACTCTCCTCACCAATGAAAAGTGATACACGGACCCCTTCCAATTCTTGGCCGTTTAGAAATGAGATCGCTCCTTCAACGGTAAGTTTCCCGTCCTGGATTTTGGATTCTTTCAGTCGGATTTCCAAATCCTGACCATTTTTTTGGACCGTTATGACTTCACGATTCTTATCAAAGGACTTCAGGGTGTATCCACGAAATGACTGGCCGAGGTGCAGAAATCCAGAGCCTTGGTCCTGTTCTTTGTCTCGAAGGACAAATAGTTCGGACTTTGGGAGCACGAGGAACGCGGAAAACTCTAACTCGCCTCTCAACCCAGCACTGAAAAGCACGAAGAAAAGCACAAGAAAAGGGGACTTGTTTTTCATTGGGTGATGACGAACCGGAAACGAACCAATCCCCACCCACAAACTCAATCCAATGCCGCGTCTCATTGGGTTGGCACTTTTCCGGCTCAGCCGCCTCGTGGTGATGTGTGGCCTGCGGTGTGGTTTTGACCGGGGAAACCCAACGGTTGGGAAAATGGGGCTTGCCGGGGCATGCTGCGTATCATACAAGATACGCAATGAAAGCATTTGGGTATTGTCGGGTCTCCACCACGGAACAGCAGGACGAGGGCGTGAGCCTCCTCCACCAGCAGGAGCGGATTGGTGCTTGGGCAAAGGCCAACGGCCACGAGTTGGCTGGGATGTTCGTCGAGGCCCGCTCTGGTGGTCGGGCCGACAACCGCCCTGAACTGAAGAAAGCGGTGGCGGCGGCAGGACGAGAGGGTGGCATCCTCGTGGTCTATTCCCTCTCTCGTTTCAGCCGCAGTGTCCGCGACACGCTGGCGTTGGCGGACCAACTGGAGAAGTCGGGGGCCAACCTCGCCAGTTTGAGCGAGTCCTTGGACACCTCCACGGCGGTGGGGAAGATGTTCTTCCGCCTGATGAGTGTTCTGGCCGAGTTTGAGCGTGATCAGTTGCGTGAGAGGACTACTCACGCGATGAGCCACCTGCGGCAGCACAACAAGCGTATCTCCCACAAAATACCTTTGGGCTACGACCTCGCCAGCGACGGCATCTCCCTCGTGCCCAACCAGCAGGAGCAGGCCGTGATCGGCACCATCGTGGAACGCCGTGGGAGCGGGATGACGCTGTGGGCCGTGGCTCGCAGTATGGAGGCGGAAGGCGTGCCCACGAAGTTCGGCGGCAAGTGGAGCCCCAAGACCGTGCTGGCAATCATCCGTCGGCACGAGAAGATGGCGGCGTGAGCAAACGCCCCAAGTCCAAGAAGAAACTGCCCGAGCCATCCGCTGCTGAACTACGCCGCAACCTTCGGAAAAGTGCTGCGATCCTCCTACGGGTCACGCCGTCGGACAAGGAGACGATCACCAAGGCCGCATCATCGCTTGGCATCACCACGACGGAACTGCTCACCAAGTCGGCGTTGATGGTCGCAAGCAAAGTGGGAAAATAATCCCAAACTGCTCTGTGCCTTCCTGCTGAAAATGACTTTTTTTAGGAAAAATCAGATCATCCTTCTTCAGCCAACAGGTCAAAAATACCTCTGAAAAAGGGATATATTCCAATCTATCACAAACAAAGCAGTGATAGAATGTTAGGGTAAGCATCTTCAGTGTCTTGTTGGGATTTATGCCACCTTGGCAGGTGAGGATGGCGGAGTGTCTGCGGGGTGTTGGCCAACCGTCATCGTCTCGCTCTTTGGGGTGAGGGAAAAATACCGTGCTCCATCGCCCAGTGCCACGAGGCTACGGTAGTGGGTGAAAAGTAGGTTGGTGCCGCTGGTGTGGCCAAGACAGGCGGCGGTTAGGGATGCGTTCTGGTGGAGGTCGTAGTGGTACGAGGCAAACGAGTGGCGGAGTTCGTTGCCCGACCACCGATCTATCCCCGCCTCTGCTCGTAGGCTGTCAAAACGCCGCCGAAACCCCAACGGCGACAAGGGACGGTCCTTTGGGTCGCACTTCCGCAGCCACGCCATTGCGTTCTGGGGCAGGGGAACATTTCGGATGCTCGCCATCTTGGCAGCGGCTGCATCCACGGTGATCATCATTCGGTCCCACTTGATCGCCTTCCAAGTCAGCCGTTCCAGTTCTGCCCTCCGCAGTCCGCCGAACAGTCCAAGGACAACATACCCCAGTAGGTCGTGGCGGTGGTTGGTGTCGGCGGCGGCGTCCAGCAGCCGTTCCGCCTCATCCACGGAGAGGATGGAGGGCGGGCGGCTCACCACGGCATACGCTGGCACCTGTGCGACGGGGTTGGTGCCGATGTGGCCGTGGGCCACGGCGTAGTTGAACATTGCGTGGGCAGCGAGGCGGTAGGAGTTCCGCGTCAGCGGCGACCAATCATCCCGCTTCTCCAACCACCGGCTGATCTCGGCGGGGGTGATCTCGCAGGTAAGCCGTGATGGACCGAAGGTGCGGACAATCGCCGCTGTCCTCGCCGTTAGGGTCTCCAATGTGCGGCTACGACGGCGGACCAGTTTGCCCAACCGCTTGCCCGGTGCCGATAGGAAGTCGGTCCGCAGTTGTTCCAGCGTCATCCGCTTGCCCAATGGGGAGTGTTTCAACGCAATCTCCGCCGCCTGCACCAGCGTCAGCCCCGTTGGCTCCAAGGCCCGCAGGGCATTGACCGCATCAAACCGCTGCTCCCCCGTCAGCAGGAACGCAGCCTGACCTACCGCCAGTATCTCCTCCCAACGCCGTTCCGCGTGTTCCTTGGCCGACGCCAGCGTGGCGAACTGCTTCTGCTCCCTGCTGCCCCCCGTCCTCCTCGCTGAAATCTCCACTCGCCAGGAGGTGCCGCCGGAGGGATTGGTCTTCTCCGAAATGATTATCCCTGATTTAGAAGGGTGTTCAGTTCCTTTCCTTCCAAAGGCCATCAATGCCGTGCTCCAATGGCACAAGTTCTTCAGTCATCATCGGTGAAATCGTGGTGAAATCACCAAAAACAAGAAGCCAATAAGGTATATCTTACAAGCAATATCTTCGTAAAGCGTGGGTCGCCGGTTCAAATCCGGCTGTTGGCTCCAGTTTTCCGGTCAATTCGGAGGTCTCAATCGGGCAGCCCGATGCTGTAGAGATGCGATCCGCCCGCGAAGTAAATCCGGTCTCCGAGGATGTCTCCACCGGCCGTCACAGGCACCGGTGATTTTGTCACCCAGCTAAAAGCGAAGGTGGCATCGTCGATCCGCGCGATCCCGCGGTTGAAGAGCGTGAAAGTGCGGCCGTGTCGGTCGCGAACGAAGGCGCGTGGTCCTTGCCCTGTCACCACCGGCCCGAATGAATCCTTCAGCTCGGCCGTGTGCACGACCTCGCGCCTCGCCGGGTCGAAGACGAAGAAACGCGTCCGGTCGCTGAAGCCGTAGACCAGTCCGCGCGGACCGGGAGCGAGGTCGGTGATGCTCTGAGCTGCCGGCACCATGGCCGATCGCCACGCGATTTCCCCGGTTCCCACGTCGAGGAGGTAGAGCTCCGCCTCCTTCGCCTTGCGTTCCCCGCCGGTGCCCGCGTCGGTGGTGGTTCCGCCCAGGAGTCTCTGTGGTGAAAGCGCCACCAGGCTCATCGTCGATTGGTTCGGCAACAATTGCTCGTGTTGTAACAACCGCCGGTGCCCCGAGGTGCGGTCCCAGAGCAGCAGCCCGCCGCCGGTCAGGCCGTATCCCGGGGTTCCGGCCAGCACAAGCGTGCGTCCGTCGGGCATCGGCAGAAGATCGTGCGGCCGGTTAATCACAGGTGCGCATTCGGTGAGGAAGCGCGGATTGCCGCCGCCGGGCTTCGCCGTCGCCCGCCATGTTTCCGCAGGGTTCCACTCCAGCAGGAATCCGTGGCCGTAGCCGCCGATGAAGAAGCGGTCGCCTTGCCGCGCCACCGTGTTGAACTGCCCGTGAGCCGGCCGGTTCTCCCAAGCGTCGAGCCCCGGGGTGTATCGGAACATACGCATCGGAAACGCGGTGCCTCCCGTGATGGTTCCGTCCGGCGCAGCTGCCAACGCCACGATATGGGCGCCGTCGCCGGTGTATTCGAGTGCCACCGTCCGTCGCGCGCCCGTCCCGGCCTCGCGAACGGTGAGGGTCCGCTCGACGGTGTCGCACGCCTCCGCGAGCCGTCCACTCGGGAACCGCGGGTGAAAAAGCCCCTGGTCGCCTGCGATGATCGGTTTCGCTTGGATAGCCGGGCGTGTCTCCAAAGCGAGAGCGCGGCCTTCCGACAACTCGAACCAGCGGGGTCCCGTGGGCGTCGGGATCTCGCCGAAGACTTTGCCGCCGATGTCGCGCCGGACCACCCCGGTGCCCGGGTTGCGCAGATTTGCGGACAGCAGCGGCCTCGTTTCGCCGGACCGTGGGTCGTGCGCGAGCAATTGCGCCGCCGCCGTGCCAATGCCGACGTAAATCCAGCCATCGGAGCCGGCCGCCAGGCTGCGCGGGTATTGCGCCCAGTTTTCCCGGTTGGCCGAGGCTGTCTCCCTGATGCGACGTTCCACGGGATGGAATGAGACCAACCCGGTGTTGGGGTAGGTTGCCGCCCAGACTGTGCCGTCGTCCGCCTCGGTCAGGCTCATCGCCATCCGCGGGGCCGTCCGGTGCGCAAAGCTGAAGGTGCGGGCACGCGGATCAAATTCGCTGAAGTGGCCGCCGAAAAGGGTGTAGTAGCGCCCGCGGCTCGAGAGGAGCGACGCAAACGGCCCGTCGCCTCCCCAAGCGTAGGGTGTGGCGAATTGCCCGGTGCGCCCGGTCTCGGCGTCGACCATCAACAGCGAGTAGCCGCCGCGGTGATCGTACAGCCAAACAAGCATCACATCTCGTCCGTCCCCGTCGACCGTCGCCACCATACCTCGATGCTGGCTGAGCGGTGTGGCGACCCCGTGGTCCATCAAACCGCCCCCGAGCGCAAGTGACGCCCCGTGAGAACGAGATGCCGCCAGAAAGGCGGCCAAAAGTGCCAGCAGAGCTGGAAGGCGGGGTCGCATAGGCAATTCCGGGCGATTTAATCCTATTCGTAACCGACTGGCCGCGCTCGAGTCCCATGGCAAGCGGCGTGCCGCGGGGGATCTCGAAAAAAAACGCCGGACGAGGTCGTCCGGCGTTTTGTAAACTGCTTAGTCCGGGCTTATCACTTCACCGTGATGGTACCCTTCATCAGCATGTAGTGCCCCGGAAAGGAGCACACGAACGGGTACTCGCCCGGCGCGGTGAGGGTGAAGGTGGTGTCGGCGGTCTGCTTGGGTCCGAGCACCTTGATGAAAGCGACGACCTTGTCCTTGTGGGCGGCAGGTACGTACTCGGAATCCTTCGCCGTCATGGCGGCCATGGCGAATGCGTTCAGATCGGTGCCGGGCTTCAGCAGCACCCAGTTGTGGCCCATGGCCTCTTTCGGCAGGGTGCCGATGTTCTTGAGCACGATCTTCAACTGCTCACCCGCCTTCGCCTCGATGGCGGTGACGTTGAACTTCATCTGATCGTTGGCGGTGATCTCGATCTCACGCGGTGCGGCCGCGGCGGATAGCTGGGCGGCGCCCGCTAGGCAGAGCGCGGCGGCGACGGGAAGAATGGCGCGAAGGTTTTTCATGGCGTAGAGACGATGCGGACCAGGTCGCGACATTCAAATCTCAAAGGCCGATTGCTTCGTTCGAATTAGCCCCGCAAATGCCGCAGGGGGCGCCTCCTTAACTTGGTCCGCCGCGGGCGATTAGGGCTTGAAACGGCGGACCCTTCTCCAAGGTTGTGTTTTTTGCGCTGTCTTTCGGCGCGCTCACGCTCCACGCCATGTCCCAACGCCTCCGCCCTGTATGTCTAGTGCTGCGCGCGTTTTTCGCGCTGCCGGCCCTGCTCCTGCTCTCCGGTTGCGACTTCAACTTCTGGCGGATGGACGGCCACCAGACGACGATGATCGCGGAGGGCCCGGTGGCCCGCACACAGTTGGAGCTCTTTTGGGTCACCGTCTGGGTGACGCTTTTCATCTTCGTCGCGGTGGGAGCAGTGTTGGCCTACGCGACGATTCGGTTCCGCGCTCGATCCGAGGCCGATGAGCACGCCGAGCCGCCGCCGCAGGGCCACGGTAACCCGCTGATCGAACTCGGCCTGATCGGCGCCTCTGTTCTGGCGCTGGTCATCATCGCCGTTCCCACCGTGAAGGCGATCTGGTCGACCTACGACGTGCCCGAGGCCGACCGCAAGGATGCACTGGAGATCACCGCGACCGGCTATCAGTGGTGGTTCAAGTTCGAGTATCCGTCTGAAATGGCCGCGCTCGACAACGCCGGTGCCAAGTCGCCGCTCGTCACGGGCAACGAGCTGGTGATCCCGGTTGGCAAGCCGATCCGCATCCATCTCCGCACGGTGGACGTGAATCACTCCTTCTGGGTGCCCAAGCTGGCCGGCAAGGTGGACATGACGCCTAACCGCCGGAATCTTCTTTGGCTGAAGGCCGACCGACCGGGCTACTTCTGGGGTCAGTGCGCCGAATACTGCGGCGACTCCCATGCCGTCATGCGGTTCCGGGTCATTGCCCTCGCCCCCAATGAGTACGCGGAATGGTTGCAGCAGCAGCAGTCGCTCGCCCGAGAGGTGGCGGTTAAGCCGGCTGATGCCGCCAAACCGCGCGCGAAGGTCACTGCGCTCCGGTCCTTCCGCACCAACGAGTCCGGTGTCACCGCCCAGTTCGATCTCGACCCGCTGAAGTCGTGGCAGTCCAAGCAGCTACCCGAGAAGAATGAGGACACGGCCCTGATCGCCCAAGGCCGCCAACTCTTCGCCGCCAAGACTTGCAATGCCTGCCACACCGTCCGCGGCCATGGCGCAATGGGTATCCAAGGCCCCGATCTCACCCATTTCGGGTCGCGTTCCACGGTGGGCGCCGGCCTCCTGGAAAACAACTCGGAGCAACTCCGTCGTTGGCTGCGGGATCCGGAGTCGGTGAAGCCCGGCAACAAGATGGCCAAGGCTTACCGCGACAACAAGATCACCCTCAGTGACGAGGAGCAGGTGGCCCTGGTCGCCTATCTGGAGAGCCTGAAATAACCCGTCTCGCGCAACTTTCCGCAACCTCAGTCCACTTCCCGACCATTATGGACGCATCGGCCAACACCGCCCACCTGATCAAGGAGGAGCAAGTCCCGGCTGCCCCGAAGTTCCTCGCCCATCCGACGGCCAAGACCGGCCTCATGGGCTGGCTAACCACCGTCGACCACAAGAAGATCGGGGTTCTCTACGGATTCTTCGCTCTGATTTTCTTTCTGATCGGCGGCTTCGAGGCGCTGCTGATCCGCACCCAGCTCATGGTGCCGAACAACGACGTGCTCACTGCTCAGCAGTACAACACGTTGTTCACGATGCACGGTACCACGATGATCTTTCTCGCGGTCATGCCCCTGTCCTCGGCGTTCTTCAACTTCATCATGCCTCTGCAGATCGGGGCGCGCGACGTGGCGTTCCCGCGGCTTAATGCCTTCTCACTTTGGACCTTCGTGGCCGGCGCGATCATCCTGAACATCGGCTGGTTCCTTCCGGCCGACAAGTATGGCGCTCCCGACGGCTCCTGGGTCGGCTACCCTCCGATCACTTCCAAGACCTACAATCCGAAGCACGCGATCGACTTCTGGATCATGGGCCTCCAGCTGCTCGGCGTGGCGTCGATCGCGGCTTCGCTGAACTTCATCGTCACGATCATCAACATGCGCGCGCCCGGCATGACCATGATGCGGTTGCCGGTTTTTGTTTGGATGACGCTCGTCACGTCCTTCCTCGTGATCCTGTCCTTCCCCGCCATCACGATCGCGCTCGTCCAGTTGATGATGGACCGCAATTTCGGGACGGCGTTCTTCGAGGTTTCCGGAGGCGGTATGCCCATATTGTGGCAACACCTGTTCTGGGTCTTCGGCCATCCTGAGGTGTACATCCTGATTCTGCCGGCGATGGGCATCATCTCCGAAATCTTGCCCACGTTCTCACGTAAGCCGCTCTTTGGTTATCCGATCGTTGTCTTCTCCGGCGCGTGCATCGGCTTCCTTGGTTTCGCGGTGTGGAGCCACCACATGTTCACCACCGGCATGGGGACGGTCGCCACGGCGGCCTTCGCCCTTGCCACCATGGCCATCGCGGTTCCGACCGGCGTGAAGATCTTCAACTGGATCGGCACGCTTTGGGGCGGCCACCTCATGATGCGCACGCCGATGCTTTTCGCGCTCGGCTTCGTCTGGATGTTCATGATGGGCGGCTTGTCGGGTATCATGCACTCCGCGGCCCCCGCCGACGCCCAGCAGCACGACTCCTACTTCGTGGTCGCCCACTTCCACTACGTGCTCATCGGCGGCTCGATCTTCGCGCTCCTCGCCGGGCTGCATTACTGGTTCCCGCTGATGTTCGGCCGCAAGGTCAGTGAGGGTTGGGGCCGCCTCTCGTTCTGGACGATCTTCGTCGGGTTCAACGTCACCTTCTTCCCGATGCACTTCCTCGGGCTGAACGGCATGCCGCGCCGGACGTTCACCTACGATCCGAACCTAGGTTGGAACACAGCTAATTTCATCGCGACGATGGGGGCTTACCTCCTCGGCATCGGCATGTTCATCTACTTCGCCGTCCTCGCGTACACCTACTTCAAGGGCGAAAAGGTCGGCCGCGATTACTGGGACGGCCGCACCTTGGAATGGTCGCTCCAGAACCCGCCGCCGGAGTACAATTTTGCGGCGATACCGAATGTGCATGCCCGTGACGCGTGGTGGTACGAGAAGCACAACCGCGCCGAGATCGAGCGTGAGCGCACCGCTCAAGCCAAGGCGGAGGAGGCCCACGGGGGTATCCATATGCCCTTCGGTTCGATCTGGCCGTTTGTGGCCAGCATGGGCCTGCTTGTCGTCGCGATCGGTGTCACGTGCTTTGATTCCAATCCCGCTCCTGGCATTCACGCGAAACTCGGTCTCTCCCTCATCGGCGGCGTGATCACTTTCCTGGGCATCTACTTCTGGTCCCTGGAAGGTAACGAGGGCTATCATCTCCACCTCGACAAGGACGGCAAGCCCGTCGAGGACCACGGACACGGACATTGAGCAAGCGCCTCTCAACCCCGATCATCGCCTTCCCATGAGCAGCCACGCGGCCACGGCCGAGATCGATCATCACCACGACCCGACGACTTCGACGGGCATTCCGAACAAGAAGCTCCTCATGTGGGCTTTCCTGGCCTCGGATTGCATGTTCTTCGGGGTGCTGATCTCGACGCATCTGATTTACCGCCTTCACCCGCCTGCGGGCGGCCTGGACCCCAAGGCCATCTTCAGCCCTGAGCTCACCTCCTTCTCGACGTTCATCCTGTTGATGTCGTCGCTGATGATGGCGCTGGCCGTCACTGCGATCCAGAAAGGTAACATCAAGAGCTGCCGGTGGTCGCTGCTCACGACCATCTTCTTCGGGATGATCTTCCTCGGGTGCCAGGTCTACGAGTTCGAGCACTTCGTCCACGACAAGAAGATGACGCTCTCGAACAGCCTGCTCGGGACCACCTTCTACACTCTCACCGGCACACACGGTTGTCACGTCGCCATCGGCGTTCTCTGGCTGGCGCTGATGTACGTCCGCTCTTTCAAGCCAGGCCCGGGCTCAGCCCAGCGTTCCTGGTTTTCCGGTCAGATCTTCCACGCCGCGACCCTCATCGTCATGCTGCTGCTGGCCCTGAAGGTCACCTTGGGCCTCGTCCATGCGATCCAAGTCCAGCCCACCCTCGGTGGCGCGATGGGGCTGTTCATGAAGGAACAGTTCCTCTGGATCGGCGCCATGCTCCTTTCGCTGTGGGGATGCGTCTGGTTCGCCCGCCCTCGCGGCCCGGTCCACTTCGGCGTCGCCAACGCGATCGACGTGGAATCGATGGGTCTCTACTGGCACTTCGTCGACATCGTCTGGATCGTAATCTTCACTGCCGTCTACTTGCTCGAGTATCTCTGAACCGATGAGCTCCCCCGCGCACTCCCCGGCCCACGGCGGCCACGATCACGGCCACGATGAAAGCAAGTTCCAGATCTACGTGCAGATCGCGATGCTTCTCGCGGTCATCACCGGGATCGAGATCGTCGCGGTTTACCTACCGTTCGCGAAGTGGATCCTGGTCACTTCACTCGTCGTGCTCTCCGCCGTGAAGTTCCTGTTCGTTATCTTTTACTTCATGCACCTGCGGTGGGATAAGCCGTTCTGCACGATTCTCTTCTTCATCGGACTAGTGATCGCTGGTGGAACCGCCTGGGCCCTGATCGCCCTGTTCCAAGCCGAAGCCAGCCTGCCTTTGCCGACCTGATCAGGTTGACGCTTCCCGTTCGCGCAAAAGCGGCCCGAATGCGGGCCGCTTTTTTTCTTATTCACGATCCGTCCGGCCGGCGGCGCTGGAATAATCGCGCGGAGGTTGCATGGTGCGGGTCATGATCGATTGGCGTCACTGGCACAACGAACCCTGGCTGGTAGGAGGGCTTGTTGTCCTCGGGTGGCTCTGGGCGATCGCCGCGGGGCCTCTGCGCTCAAGGCTTGCCCCGGGAGCTCCGTACCCGCGTGCCCAGTCCATCCGGTTCTACCTCGGCCTCTTCTCCTTCTACATCGCGGTAGGATCCCCGCTCGATCAGGTGGCCGAGCGATTCCTGTTCAGCGCTCACATGTTGCAGCATCAGATCCTTATTTTTCCGGCCGCCATCCTGCTGCTCCAGGGTGTGCCCGCCTGGATGATCGATCCGCTGCTGCGCCCGCGTCTGATTCAGCTCCCGGCGAGGCTGTTCACCCACCCGCTGGTCGCCGGTATCATCTACACCCTTGTGGTCAGCGTCTGGCACGCGCCCGACCTCTACGACTGGGCGCTGCAGGACCGTCTGGTCCACATCATTGAGCATCTGATGTTTTTTGGTGCCGCTGTGCTGTACTGGTGGCCGGTCCTCAGCCCCTCCACGGTGCTACCCCGCCGCGCGTACGGGGTGCAGATGCTTTACCTCCTTGCCATCATCATCGCGATGACGCCCCTGTTCGCGTTCATCACGTTCTCGCACGACGTGCTCTACCCGACCTACGAGTTCGCGCCCCGGCTTTTTCCGACTTTTTCCGCGATGCACGACCAAGTGCTGGCGGGCGTGATGATGAAGCTGGTGGGGCTTTTCGGCGGCATGGTGGCGTTCGGCTTCGCTTTCGCCGGTTGGTACCGCCGCCACCGCTGATAAACTGAAAACGCGGGGCTTTCGCCCCGCGTCCCGATTGACCGCTTCGAAGCGGCGACTCAGCCCGCCACGGGTCCGAGAAGGTCGTCGATGGAGTCGCTCTCGACGTTGATGTCGGCGAACAACCACGAGGACAGGTACCGCTCGCTGCTCGAAGGCATGATCGCGACGATCTGCTTACCCTTGTTCTCCGGTCGTTTCGCCAACTGGAGCGCCGCCCAGGCGATCGCACCGGAGGAGATGCCGACCGCGATGCCGTCGAGCTGGTTGATCTGCTTCGAGACCGGGCCCGAATCGGCCTCTTTCACACGGATCACCTCGTCGTAGATCTTCTGGTTTAGAACGGCAGGCACGAAGCCTGCCCCGATGCCCTGCAGCTTGTGGGGTCCGGGGGCGCCGCCCGAGAGGACCGGCGAGGCGTCGGGCTCCACCGCCACGATCTTCACCGAGGGTTTGCGGGTTTTTAGCACCTCGCCGATGCCTGTGATCGTGCCGCCGGTGCCGACGCCCGCGACCACGATGTCCACGCGGCCGTCGGTGTCGCGCCAGATCTCCTCCGCAGTGGTGCGGCGGTGGATGGCGGGGTTGGAGGGATTGGTGAACTGCTGGAGGATGACCGCGCCGGGGATGCGTGTGGCGAGTTCCTCGGCTTTGGCAATGGCGCCCTTCATGCCCTTGGCGCCCTCGGTGAGCACGAGGCGGGCGCCGAGGATCTTGAGCAGCTTGCGTCGCTCGAGACTCATGGTCTCGGGCATGGTCAAGATCAGTTTCAGCCCCTTGGCGGCGGCGACGAACGCGAGCGCTATGCCGGTGTTGCCGGACGTCGGCTCAATCAGCACGGACTTCGCGTTGATCTTCCCGGAGCGGAGGGCCTCGTCGATCATGGCGAAGCCGATGCGGTCCTTCACGCTCGAGAGCGGATTGAAGAACTCCAGCTTCAGCAGGATCTCGGCTTGGGCGCCGTGAGCGGCGGCGGTGCGGTTTAAGCGGACGAGCGGGGTGTTACCGATCGTCTCGGTGATGTCGTTGTGAATGCGCGGCATGGCGGGTTGAGTTTGGATTTTCGGGTAAAGATTCAGTTTCAACGGTTGGTCCCCCACCGGCGGTGCAGGAGGCGCTCCCACGGGGAGAAGAGTGCGCGGTCGGCGGCCAGTCCCACCGCCAGCAAGACCATCATCACACCAATGACCTGCTCCATGGCATTCAGCTCGCGGCCGTAATGGAGCAGGTGGCCGAGGCCGAAACCGCTCAGGATCGTGACGTAAATTTCCGCCGCCATCAGGCTGCGCCATGCGAAGGCCCAACCTTGCTTCATGCCCCCGACGACGTGCGGAAGCGCGGCCGGCAGGATCACGCGCAACCAGGTGTGCACGCCGTTCGACCCCATGGTGCGGGCGGCGCGCGCGTAGATGGGCGGGACGTTTCGCACCCCGTTGTCGGCGGCGATGATCACCGACCACAGCGTCCCCATCACGACCACGAAGAACATGGCGCTTTCGCTTTGGCCGAACCAAAGGAGCGCGAGAGGCACCCAGCATACGCTGGGCAGCGCCTGCAGTCCGAGTGCCAGCAGCCCGAGCGTGTCGGCCAGCGCTCGAAAGCGGGCCGTGAGCAGACCAAGCGGCACCCCCAGCGCGAGACCGACGGCGTAGCCGAGCAGCAAACGGCGCAAGGTCACGAGCAGGGCGGATGCCAGCGTGCCGTCCGCCAGTGCCCCGATGAGGTAGCTTGCGACGGATAGCGGCGAGGGCACGAGCACCGGGGACCACACGCGGGCGCGCACCAGCACTTCCCACGCAACCAGCAGGCCGGAGAAAAAGATGAAGGCGGGCAGGAAGCGTTTCATGCCACCTGCCTTTCGTCGTTCCGTACCCCGGGACCGGCCTTCAGTTCCCCCATGATTTCAGTCGCATGGCGGGCGAGCTCGACCGAGTTGATGTCCCGCGGGCGCGGCAAGCCGATGTGAAACTCGCGCTTGATACGGCCGGGGTGCGGGGAAAGCAGCACCACGCGATCTCCCAGGCACACCGCCTCGCGGACATTATGGGTGACAAACAGGATGGTTTTTCGGCGATCCCGCCAGATGCGCTGCAGGTCACCGTAAAGCTGTTCCCTCGTTAGCGCGTCCAGCGCGGCGAAAGGTTCGTCCATCAGCAGGACCCTGGGGTTCGGCGCGAGCGCCCGGGCCAGGGCGACGCGTTGCTTCATTCCCCCGGAAAGCTCGTGCACGAAGGCTCGGCTGAACTTCTCGAGCCCGACCAAGCGCAGGTGGAATTCGGCCACTTCGCGGCGCTCAGCCGCGTTCATGCCGGGCTTCAGCCGCAAGCTGAAGAGCACGTTGTCCAACACGTCCAGCCAGGGAAATAGCGCGGACTCCTGAAACATCATCATCCGGTCGCGCCCCGGACTCAGGACCGGCTCGCCGTCACAAAGGACATTTCCCTGGTCGGCCTTCTCGAGCCCGGCGACAATGTTGAGGAGGGTCGACTTCCCGCACCCGCTGGGGCCCAGCAGGCAGACGAACTCACCCTCTGAAATCTCCAGCGTGACGTCCTCCAGTGCCCGGATGTCCCGGCCCCGTCCGCGGAAGGACTTGCTCACCCCGCGGAGCGAGAGCTTCGAAAGCGAAGGTGTCGGGGGCGTCGTGTTCATGGCGCTGGCGGGAACAGCCTTCCGAGCGGGATCGAACGCCGCAGCAGTCCGACGCTTCGCGCGTCCTCGACCAAACCGTTGAACCGTTCCGGATCGACCTTCGCGGTGAAGCGGAGCCGTTTCCAAGCCGACCCCATCAAAGCGGGGGTAATCTCGCGACGCGTCTCGGTGGTGAGCCCGGCGCGGGTGGACTCCATGGCTTCGGCCGGGTGGGAGTTGATCCAGGTGGTGAGCTCATCGTGCGCGCGGCGGAAGCGCTCCGCTTCCTTGGGATGCTTGGCCAGAAATCCCGCGCTGGCCACGAGGACGGTTGTGATCGCGTCGGTTTGCTCAAGAAACACCCGCGCGCCGGCCTCCTGTTCGAGGCGCGAAACCCAGGGCTCCACGGTCCACACGGCGTCGATCCGGCCCCGGGATATGAGTTGGAGCAGATCCGGGTTTGCGGCGGGCAGTACGGTCACGTCGCCGCCGGTGAGCGTGATTCTGAACCCTTGCGCCCGCAGCCAGGATCTCGCGGCTACGTCCTGCGTGTTGCCCAACTGGGGTGTGCCCACGCGGCGGCCCCGGAAATCAGACGGCCGCACGATCCCGGAGTTGCCGGCGACGAGCAACGCCGCTCCTCCTTCCGCTGCTCCGGCGATGATCCGGATCTCGTCACCCTCGGAGCGGATGTACCCGTTGAGCGCGGGATTCGGGCCGACGTAGGTGAGATCGACCGAGCCGGCGAAGATGCCCTCGATCGCGCTGGGCCCCGCATTGAAGGGTAACCATTTCAGCACGACGCCGGTCCCGAGCCGCTGTTCGAACCATCCTGCTTTGCCCCGCGAGGTGTGGGCGCCGATCACGCCTTGCGCGTGCGTCACGTTCGGGAAATATCCGATCCGCACCGCCAACGGCGCCGCTTCGATGGCGACGGCGCCCAGCCCGAAAGCGATAATCAGCCGTGTCATCATGGCCGGTGGTCAAATGGTATAGTCACCCAGCAATTGGTGCAAAACGCCCTCGGTCTCATCCAGACGGGGTCTGGACGCCCGGCGCGCGAGGCGGCGCGCATGGGTCGCGGGTACCCTTGCCGGAATGGCTTCGGACTCCGGCGCGTAAGGGAGGGGCATGTCGCTTCGGCGGAGTTTGCGCAGGGTTACTTCGACCACGTCGGCCAATGTGTAACGGTCGAGGATGCCGGTGATCGCGTTTCGGACGTCGAGCATCAGCATCCGCAGGCCGCAGTGAGCCTCATCGGGGCACGTGCATTTCTCATAGGCGCTTTGGCTCACGCAGCCCAACGGGGCCAGCGGCCCGTCGATAACTCGGATGATCGCCCCGATCGTGATCTTCGAGGCGGGTTTCGCCAATCGGTAGCCGCCGAACTTTCCCCTGACTCCGACCACCAGCTTCTCCTCCCTTAACGGGAGCATGATTTGCTCGAGAAACTTTTGAGGGAGCTGCTCGTTATCAGCAAGTTCTGGAAGCTGAACCAGCGTCCTGCCGACCTCGGCAGCGATGCCTAGGCCAATCATGGAACGCAGGGCGTACTCGCCCTTTTTGGAAAGCTTCATGGGGCTACAAAATTAATACAGATAATAGTAGTAGGGATTAAAAACTCCCCGATTGGACCTGCATTGCACGATCGGGCAAGTCCAATTCCCAAAAACTTACGCCGGCTGCCGCGAATTGGCGGCTTCAGAGGCTCAGGCGGAGTCCGTCAAACGCGAAGCGCACTCCGGGCGGAAGCTCGGCCTCGGCGGGACCGTGGTCGGTGGCGTGGGTCAGGTGCGTGAGCCAAGTCGCCTTCGCCCCGATATCCCCAGCCACCTCCACCGCCTCCGCAATCGAGAGGTGGGAAGGGTGGGGCACAGGCCTAAGGCCGTCGAGAGCCAGAGCGTCGACTCCGCGCGCCAGCTCCACCGCCTCGCGGGGCACCCGTTTGCAGTCCGTGTAGTAGGCGAAGCGCCGGCCGCTGCTCCGCTCCGTGAAAACCAAACCCAGGGTGTTGATACCCCCGTGCGGGAGGAGCGTCGATTGAATCGTCCCCTGGGGTAGATCAAGGGTCGTTGGCATCTCCAGCAACCGGAACGCCGCGTAGCCCTTCGCGATCGGGCGCTCCGCCATGGCGTACGGGTACATCGCGAGCACGCGGCCCATGCCTTCGGTCGTGGAATAAACCGTGAGGGCGTTCCCTCCGAGCAAGTCGCAGAAGCGCCGCAGGTCGTCCATACCCGCGATGTGGTCGGCATGGCCGTGCGTGAGAATGAAGAAATCCAGCGCCTCGACGCGCTCCCGCAGGCACTGCAGCCGGAACTCCGGGGCGGCGTCGACCTGGATGTGCAGGCCGTCCATCACCACGTGAATGGACGTGCGCGTGCGTCGATTGCGGGGATCTTCCGACCTGCAGACGGCGCAGCCGCATGCGATCATGGGAACCCCTTGCGAGGTGCCGGTGCCGAGGAAAATGACCTCCATGGGCGTGCCGCTTACTCCCCGCCCCGCGGGGCACCCAGCCAGGCGAGCGCCAGCGGGACGAAGTTCTCGAGCCCCGGGGTGTCCTCGGAATGCGGAGAAATGGTGAGGACGCGGCCTTTCCCGAACGGCGCACGCACGACCGCCGGCGAATCGATCATCACACCGACGGGCGTACCGTTCTTCGCGATTTCGGTGCGAAACACCGCCGCCACTTCGTAAGACGGCAGGTCCGCCCGGCCCAGCGGCTTGATGATCGGGCCGTTGGCGTAGCGGATCGTGAAGGGCTCCTTCACGGCTCCAAACAGACCCTGACCCGATTCCGTCAGCTGCACGCGCATCATGCCGCGTCCACGCTGCCATTTGTTGGAGACGGTCCGCGCGTTGAGGATACCGAGTCCCCAATCGAATCCGGCGCACGCCAGGTAGGCGCCCGCGCAAATCCCGAGATAGCCGCCCCCGGCTGCCACGAACTCGCGCACTTTTGCCCGACCGGCGTCGCCGATGGCCTTGGACTGACCGCTGCCGCTGCCGCCGGAGAAAATGATCACATCAAACTCCGCGAGGTTCCGCGTGCCGATCTCCTCGGGCTTCAGGAGTGTTACCGTCGTGCCCGGCAGCTGACGCGCACGGTTGGCGACGTGAGTGACTCCGGCTGCACCCGACCCCGGGCCTTCGTACAGGGCGATCTTCAGCGGGCGGACCTTCGAGGGTCCGGCGAAAAGATCCGGTGGGTTGGCCGGCGCCTCGGACTCGACGGGCTCCGCGGCGGTGCTCGGCGGAAGGGCGGAGAACAACGCTACCAGCAGCAACGCGATCAGCTTCATTCGCGACTGAGCCTGAGTCCCGCCGGGCGCGGATGCCAAGCCCGCGGGTTCCCAGGTGGGAAAGAAAAAGGCGCGCCACCGGAGTGGCGCGCCTTGTTAAGACGGTTCTCTAGGACTGCGGTCCGGACTTAGTAGTCCATGCCGCCGCCCGGGCCGTGGCCGTGACCGCCGGCCGGAGCTTCCTTCTTCTCCGGAATCTCGGTGATCATGCACTCCGTGGTGAGCAGCAGGCCGGCGACGGACGCGGCGTTCTGCAGCGCGGTGCGCGTGACCTTGGTCGGGTCAACAACACCGGCCTTCACGAGGTCCTCGTAATCGCCGGTGGCGACGTTGTAGCCGTAGTTGCCCTTGTTGGCGATGATCTGGCCGACCACGACCGCACCCTCGACGCCGGCGTTGGCGCAGAGCATGCGAATGGGCGACTCGATCGCGCGACGGACGATCTGCGCGCCGATGGCCTCGTCACCCTCGAGCTTGAGGGAGTCGATGGCCTTCGAGGTGCGGAGAAGGGCGACGCCGCCGCCGGCGACGATACCTTCCTCGACGGCCGCGCGGGTGGCGTGGAGGGCGTCCTCAACGCGGGCCTTCTTCTCCTTCATCTCGGTCTCGGTGGCGGCGCCGACGTTGATGACGGCCACACCGCCGGCGAGCTTGGCGAGACGCTCCTGGAGCTTCTCGCGGTCGTAGTCGGAGGTGGTCTCGTCGATCTGGCGGCGGATCTGCTTCACGCGGCCCTGGATCTCGGACGACTTGCCGGCGCCCTCGACGATGGTGGTGTTTTCCTTGTCGACGACGATGCGCTTGGCGCGGCCGAGGTCGCTGACCTGGAGGTTCTCGAGCTTGAGGCCGAGGTCCTCGGTGATGCAGCGGCCGCCGGTGAGGATCGCGATGTCCTCGAGCATGGCCTTGCGGCGGTCACCAAAGCCGGGGGCCTTGACGGCGCACACGTTGAGGGTGCCGCGGATCTTGTTGACCACGAGCGCGGCGAGGGCCT
>Ga0255188_1000253_pt1 | contig 19268 bp, 11 predicted proteins | sample Miss_Cont_RepB_8_FD_188427 | JGI IMG/M metagenome (GOLD analysis project Ga0255188, IMG submission 188427) | Freshwater microbial communities from Mississippi River, Louisiana, United States - Miss_Cont_RepB_8h | ecosystem: Environmental > Aquatic > Freshwater > River | place: USA: Louisiana... | reverse complement strand
GCGGTTCAGCTACGGTTGGCGTCACAAGCCCCCGTCGGGAACGTTTCATCCCGATAGACCATGCCCCTGCCGGGCACACGAGCGCGGGTCTGCGACCCGCAGCAACGCCCCAAGCCCGCTGCCGTTCGAGCCGGCCAGCGCGACTGAGGGTCGGTGGTTACTGCGGGTCGCAGACCCGCGCTCCGCCCGCTCCGGGGGCCGAGGCAGGCGCCCTCACGACGGCCAGTGGCCGGATTCAGATTGAAGGCCGGGGACGGCGTGCTTAGGCTCGCCGCACGATCACCGACGAGCTTGGTGCCAGCCAATTTGAGAGAGGTGCCCGATTTTAGCATGGCACGGCCGGGCGGTGGATAATGTCAAAGCACACAACTGGCATCCCACATCTCGCCCGCTGATGACGTCCTCGCACCGACCTTACCTGCCCGGCACTCCCGGCCTGCGCGTGTTGCTGACCGGCGACTGCTCGGCCGACGCGCTGTTGCTGGAGATGCTGCTGGGCACCGAGTGCGTGATCACCCGGGCCTCGACTCTCGCGGAGGGCATTGCCGCCTGCCATCAAACGCAATTCGACTTGGTGCTGCTGGATTTGTTCCTGACCGACAGTCGAGGGCTGGACACCTTGCGACAGTTCCAGTCGCTGCATCCCGAGCTGCCCATTCTGGTGATGAGCGGATTGGACGACGAGCAGATCGCCGCCGCCGCCGTTCACGAGGGGGCGCAGGACTATCTGGTCAAAGGCCAGATGGACACGGTGCTGCTCCATCGCGCGATACGCTACGCCATCGAACGCAAGAGCGCCGAGCGGGCCCTGCGCGAGTCCGAGGCCTTTTACCAGTCGCTCGTCGAAAACCTGCCCCAATACATTTACCGGAAAGACCGGCAAGGACGCTTCACCTTCGCCAACCGCCGCTTCTGCACGCAACTGGGCAAGACCCTCGCCGAGGTGGTGGGCCGCTCGGACAGCGACTTCTTCCCGCCGGAGCTGGCCGAAAAGTATCAGGCGGACGACCAACAGGTGCTCGCCTCGGGCAAGCTCTTTGAGACCACGGAGGAACACACCCCGGCGGGCGGCGAGAAAGAATACGTGCAGGTGGTCAAGTCACCTGTGTTTGATTCTCAAGGTCGGACCGTCGGCACGCAGGGCATCTTCTGGGACGTCACCGCGCGGGTGCGCGGTGAGGACAAGCTCAAGAAGGCGCACGCAGACCTCGCTCGCAGCCGCGAAGACCTCCTGCGCACGCTGGCGGACCTCCAGCGCTCCCATGGCAAAATCAAGGAAGCCCAGCTCCAGGTCATCGAGATGGAGAAGATGCACACCATCGGCCAGATGGCCGCCGGCATCGCCCACGAGGTCAAGAACCCCCTCGCGGTCATCCGCATGGGCGTGGACTTCTTCAGCAACCACCCGGACGCCGGGACCGAGCCCACCGCCACCATCCTGCGTGACATGCAGGACGCGCTGCACCGGGCCGACGGCATCATCATGGGCCTGCTGGACTTCTCCGCGCCCGGCAAGGTCGAACTCCGGCCGACGGACCTCAACATGCTGCTGCGCAGTTCGCTCAACCTCGTGCGCCACGAGCTCAAAAGCCCGCTCTTCACCGTGCGCCCCGAGCTCTGTGAGAACCTCCCCCCCGTGCTGGTGGACATCAACAAGATCAAACAGGTCTTTGTGAACATCCTGACCAACGCCGCCCACGCCATGCCCGAAGGCGGCACCCTCACCGTCCGCACCTACATCAAGAAGCTCACGCCCGAGGAGGCCAAGCCCAGCCCCGGCGCGCGCCAGCCCCACGAGTTCCGCGCCGGCGAGCGCGTGCTGGTCACGGAGATTGATGACACCGGCACCGGCATCCCCGAGGACAAGCTGGACCGGGTCTTCGAGCCGTTTTTCACCACCAAGGAAACCGGCAAAGGCACCGGCCTCGGCCTCACGGTTACGCGCAAGATCGTCGAACTGCACGGAGGCAGCATCCAAATCCAGAACCTGCCCGAACGCGGAGCACGCGCCACCATCACGCTCAGAACAGAACGGAGCTGAACATGGAACAGAAGCGAATCCTCATCATTGACGACGAATCCACCTTCACCCGCATGGTCCGCATCAATCTGGAGCAGACCAAGCGCTACGTGGTGCGCGAGGAAAACCGTGCCATGCACGCGCTGACCACCGCGCACGAGTTCAAGCCCGACCTCATCCTGCTGGACGTGATCATGCCCGGGGCCGACGGCGGCGAGATCGCCAGCCGCATCCGGGCCGACCACGCCCTCAAGCATGTGCCGGTGGTGTTTCTCACGGCCACCGTCTCCCGACAGGAAGCAGCAGAGGGCAAGTTCACCGGCGGCTACCTGTTTCTGGCCAAGCCGGTGAGCCTCAAAGCCCTCGTGGAATGCATGGAAAACCTGCTGGCCGCGAAAAAACACGAGCACGCCCCGGCAGAAGTCAAGAAACCGGCCGCTTGACGCGCTCCTTCTGCCACCGTCCACCGAACCACCAGGCGCTGGCACCTTCCTGGCCGTCCGCCTGTTCCCGCAATCCATGACCACGGATCTCACCCAGCCTGCGAGCCGCGCCGCACTCCGCTCACTCTACCGCGACACCCTGCTGCAGGACGTGATCCCCTTCTGGCTGCGCCACGGTCTGGACCGTGAGCACGGCGGCATCCTCACCTGCCTCGACCGCGACGGCAGCGTGATCGACACCGACAAGAGCGTGTGGTTTCAAGGCCGCTCGGCTTGGATGTTCGCGACGCTCGCGCGTGCCGGCGGCTTCCAGCCGCCGCCCGAACCGTCCAGCAAGTCGAGCACCGCCGAAACAAACCCCGCCCTCGACGGCGACTGCAAGTCGCCGGCACGGGCCGAATGCCTTGCCGCTTCCCGAAGCTGCATCGAGTTCATCCGCCAGCATTGCTACGCGCCCGACGGAAAAATGTTCTTCACCGTCACCCGGGAAGGCCGGCCGCTGCGGATGCGACGCTACGTTTACAGCGAGTCGTTCGCGGCGATTGCGAACGCGGCTTACGCGAAAGCCTCAGGTGATGCCCGCGCCGCCGAGGACGCGGTGAAGCTCTTCGCGACTTACCTGCACCACAGTTTCACGCCCGGCGTGATGCCGCCGAAGTTCGAGGCGACGCGCCCGATGAAGGGCATCGGCCCGCACATGATTGGCATCGCCACGGCGCAGGAGCTACGCGCCAACCTCGGCGACGTGACGGTGAGCGGACGCACCTGCACGGAGTGGATTGACCGCAGCATCGCCGAGATTGAGCGCGACTTCCTCAAGCCCGAGCACCGTGCGTTGCTGGAGTGCGTCGCGCCGGACGGCGGCGTGATTGACCACCACGAAGGCCGCACGCTGAATCCCGGCCACGCGCTGGAATGCGCGTGGTTCGTGATGCACGAGGGCGCGTTGCGCGGCGACCGGCGGCTCATCCACCTCGGCACCACCATCCTCGACTGGATGTGGGCGCGCGGCTGGGACGCGGAGCACGGCGGCCTGCTCTACTTCACCGACCTGCTCGGCAAACCGGTCCAGGAATACTGGCACGACATGAAGTTCTGGTGGCCGCACAACGAAGCCATCATCGCGACGCTGCTGGCCTGGCAGCTCACCGGCGAGGCGCGCTTCGCCACGATGCACCAGCAAGTCCACGACTGGAGCTTCACGCACTTCCCCGACCGCGAGCACGGCGAGTGGTTCGGCTACCTGCACCGCGATGGCCGCATTTCCTCGCGCGCGAAAGGAACGATTTACAAAGGCCCGTTCCACCTGCCGCGCATGCTCTGGTATTGCTGGCAACGGCTGGAACAAGCTGAAATCTCCGCCGCATGAATCTTTGCCACAAAGAGGCACAGAAGGCACAAAAAGGGGAAATGGCCAGCAGGCGTTTGCTTTTGCGCTTCTTTGCGCCTCTTTGTGGCTAATCCAAATATGAAACACCTCTCCCTCACCGGCCTTGTCGCCGCCACCCACACGCCGTTCCACGCGGACGGCTCGCTCAACCTCAACGTCGTCGAGGCGCAGGCCGCGCATCTCGCGGCGAACGGCGTCAGCTACGCCTTCATCGGCGGCACGACCGGTGAGAGCAGTTCGCTCACGCTGGAAGAACGTCGCGCGTTGACCGTGCGCTGGATGGAGATCGTGCGGGGCGCGAAGCTGAAAGTCATTGTCCATGTCGGTGCGAACTGCCTCGGCGACGCGCGCAATCTCGCCCGGCAGGCGCAGCAGCTCGGCGCGGTCGCCGTCTCCGCGCTGGCCCCGAGCTACTTCAAGCCCGGCAACGTGGCGCGGCTCGTGGACTGCATGGCGGACATCGCCGCCGCCGCGCCGGAGCTGCCGTTCTACTACTACGAGATCCCACTGCTCACCGGCATCAACCTGGCGCCGTCGGAGTTCCTCGCGCAGGCCGCCGACCGCATCCCGAACCTCGCGGGCATCAAGTTCACCAGCAACAACCTGATGGAATACCAGCTCTGCCGCGCGTTCCGGGGCGGCGCGTTTGACCTGCCGTTTGGCTTTGATGAAATCATGCTCGGCGCGCTGGCATTGGGCGCTACGGGCGCGGTGGGCAGTTCGTTCAACTTCGCCGCGCCGATTTACCTCCGCGTGATGCAGGCCTTTGCGGCAGGCGACTTGCAGACCGCGCGCGAAGAGCAGTTCCGCTCGGTGCAAACCATCGCCGCGCTCGCGGCGCGCGGCTACATGGGCGCGGCCAAAGCCACGATGAAAATGCTCGGCGTGGATGTCGGCCCGGCGCGGTTGCCGAACGGCAGCTTGAACGCGGAACAGCAGGCCACGCTCCGCGCGGACTTGGAGCGGCTGGGCTTCTTCGACTGGGTCAGTCGGGCGCGAGTTTGAATCGTCCCCCGGCCCGACCAGTCGGGTATTGCCAATGAAAACCCTCCTGCTGCTGGTTGCTCTGGCCTTGGCCGCGCCGCAGCTCCCCGCCCAAACCGCTCCCGTCACCTTCGACGTCCGTTCTGCCCGGAGCGGCGCGTGGTCCGCGTCCTCGACTTGGGCCAACGGCCGCGCGCCCAAGGCCGGCGACCGCGTCCAGGTCCGGGCTGGGCACACCGTCGTGTATGACGTGGCCAGCACGGACGCGGTCCGCATGATTCACGTCGCGGGCACGCTCACGTTCAGCCGCGAGAAATCCACGCGCCTCGAGGTCGGCCTCATCAAGATCGAGCCGGGCGAGACGACGACCGAGGACGGCTTCGACTGCCACGCAGATGCGCCCAGCGTGGCGCAGACAGGCGTGCTGCCAGTGTTGGAGATTGGCTCGGCAGAGCGGCCCATTCCCGCCGGCGTCACTGCGCTGATCCGGCTCGTCCACTTCGAGGGCATGAACCGCGAGACGTTGCCCGCCATCATCAACTGCGGTGGCCGCTGGGACACGCACGGCGCGCCGATGAACCGCACCTGGCTCAAGCTCGGCGCGTCGGCGAAGGCCGGCGAATCTGCGGTGAAGCTCTCCGCGCCAGTCACCGGCTGGCGCGTGGGAGACAAAATCATCGTCACCGCCTCGAAGGAAAGCTACGGCGGCGGCCACACCTTCCGCCAGTCCGCCACCAAGCCGCGCAAGGTGCAGACCGAGGAACGTCGCATCACCGCGCTGGCCGGGGTTCAAGTGACGCTGGACCGCGCGCTCGACTACGCGCACCTCGGCGAGGGCGACTACCGCAGCGAGGTCGCAAACTTGTCGCGCAACGTCGTCATCGAGTCCGCCAAGCCCGACGGCGTGCGCGGGCACACGATGTTCCACCGCGACAGCACCGGCGGCATCAGCTACGCGGAGTTCCGCCACCTCGGCAAGGAGGGCGTGCTGGGCAAATACGCCCTTCACTTCCACCTCGTGCGCGATTCGATGCGCGGCAGCGGCGTGCTCGGCGCAAGCATCTGGGACTCACACAACCGTTGGCTCACCATCCACGGCACGGACTTCCTCGTGGTGCGCGACTGCGTTGGCTACCAGTCTGTCGGCCACGGCTACTTCCTCGAAGACGCGACGGAGCAATACAACCTGCTCGACCGCAATCTCGCCGTGCAGGCGTATCGCGGCAAACGGCTGCCGAAACAAGTCCTGCCCTTCGACCCCAACGACGGCGCGGGCTTCTGGTGGGCAAACGGACGCAACTCCTTCACCCGAAACGTCGCCTGCGAAAACGACGAATACGGCTACCGCTTCGAGGTCGCCAAGCGCAGCAACTTCAACCCCGAGCTGAACACGCTTCAACCGAGTGGCGAGCGCGAGCGCGTGGACGTGCGGCGTGTGCCCTTCCTGCGGTTCCAGGACAACGAGTCGCACAGCGAGGGGCTTTACAGCTTCAACTTCGGCGACGACGTGAACGGCTCGGTGGGCGGGGACCGCACGCATCCTTTCATCGCGAGAAACCTGCGTGCGTGGGAGACACACTACGTGATGCGGCCCAACCTTTCGCACTTCCTGCTCGATGGCCTCACGGTGAGCAATGGCGTCTATGGCATCTACCATCCCGACTACGACGCGCACGTCTACCGCAACCTCGACTTCACGCGCGTCGTGTCCGAGCCAATCAACCGCGGCCACGACGACGAGAGCATCCAGCACGGCGATTTCACCTACGAGAACGTGCGGCTCGCGGACTGCCGTTCCGGGCGGGACCCGCTCATCCAGCTCGCCTGCACGTCGCCGCGCACGGGCACGGCGGGCCACTTCAAGAATGTGAGCTGGCCCGGCAGCGAGTCGCGGCAGGGCAAGGTCGTGGACCTCGGCGGCGGTCCGCGCAACGACAAGCTCGAGAACGCGGTGACTTACTACTTCCACGGCTACCCGGCAACGGGCGACGTGACAAAGGTGGTCAGCACAAAGTTCCCGGCCGCAGTGGCGGGTTCGGACTTCCAAAGCGTGGACAAGTTCACCGGCAAGGACGTGCGCGCCGCGAAGTCTGCGCCCGTTGCCTTTCCGCAACTGCTTGCCCCCGTGGACGACCTGCCGCCCGCGACCGTCATCACCTCCGCCCGCAAGCAAGCCGACGGCAAATTGCTGGTGCGCGGGGTGACGCAGGACAATGGCGAGGTGACCGAAGTCACCGTCAACGGCCAGCGCGCGAAGATCACGACGCAGCACGCCGGCGTGGCAGACTGGGAAATCACTTTGCCTGCGGCGAAGGAACTCACCGCGTCAGCCCGCGATCAGGCGGGCAACACGGAGAAGGCCAGCCACCGCTTGAAACTCAGCGAAGCGGGTCGTTGACCGCCCTGTTGCCTCACAGCAAACCCGCCGCCCGCACGGCGGCGATGGTTTGTTCAGGAGTCTGGTGATGCACCACCTGCCAGCCACGCGCCGCGCCCGCGTCCACGTTCTCTTTGCGGTCGTCCAGATAGAGCAGCTCCGCCCCCTTCCGACCCGAACGCCGCTCGACCACCTCGTAAATCCGGTGGTCGGGCTTCATCGCGCCCGCTTCGTGTGAGTAAATGTAGTCCGTGAAATGGGCGAAGAAGGCGTAGTTGGCCCGGATATGCCGCACGGCGAGCTCGTTAGTGTTCGAAAAGATAAAAGTCGGCACCCCGCGAGCGCGAAGCTGGCCGTGCAGATCGATCATGGGATGAATCGCCGAGAAGATGTCGCCGAAGATGTTGGCGAACTCCTCCAACTCGCCCGTGTAGCCGGTGAGCGACGACACCTCCGCAAAGAACTCCTCGTTGGTCATCTGCCCGCTCTCCAATCGGAACAGCAGCGGGGACTGGTCCAGCAGCCCGCGAATCTGCTCCGCATCCCGGCCGCTGTGCGCCGCCAAACGTCGCGCCACGATGCCGTAGTCGAATTCCAGCAACACTTTGCCGAGATCGAAGACGACGGCGGTCGGAGTGGGGGAGGCGGCGGTGGTCATGGGCAGGTCTCTGGGAAAGAGAAAATCAGTGTTCAGTGTTCAGTAATCAGTGTTGGGGTGGCCGAAGGCGCGCGATGACTGGAAGCTGAATACTGAAAACGGATCACTGAACGCTGGTTCTCCCCTCCAGCGCCCGGCTCAAGGTCAGTTCATCCGCGAACTCCAGGCCGCTGCCAGCCGGCAAGCCATGCGCGAGGCGGCTCACCTTCACGCCCCGCAAGGCCAGCCGCTTGGCCAGGTAATGCCCGGTGGCATCACCCTCCACATCCGTGCCGAGCGCGAGGATGATTTCCTGCACCGGCTCGGCACCGAGCCGCGCTTCCAGCTCCGCGATGCGCAAGTCCTCCGGCCCAACCCCATTGAGCGGAGAAATCTTTCCGCCCAGCACATGAAAGCGCCCGTGGAACGCGCCGGACTTCTCGATGCTGAAGATGTCCGTGGGGCGTTCGACCACACAGATCAGCGCGGCGTCCCGGCGGGGATCATCGCACAAGGCACACGGTTGCCGCTCAGTGAGCGCGCCACACACGCGGCAGAGGGCGATGCGCTCACGCGCCGCAAGAATGACCTCCGCCAGCGACCGCACGGAACCCGCCTCGCTCTGCACGAGGTGCAGCGCCAGCCGCTCCGCCGAACGCGGCCCGATGCCGGGCAGCCGGGACAGCGCGGCAGTGAGGGCGATGATGGGCTCAGGGAGGGAGGCCATGAAATGTTCCGTGCTGCGGGTTACGTGGGCCTTGCCGGACGCGCTCTGCGTAAACCACGCGATCCGCGTCACGGAGCACGCTCTACACCATGCCCGGCAGGTTGAACCCTTGAGTCACCTTGCCCATCTCGACATTGGAGATTTCCTTCGCCTGCGCGAGTGCGTTGTTGGCGGCGGCCAGCACCATGTCCTCGATGAGCGAGGTGTCGGCCGGATTCACCGCCGCCGGATCAATCTTGATGGCCGCGAGCGAGCCATCGCACCTGGCCGTGACCTTGACCACCCCGCCTCCGCTGGTGGCCTCGACGGTCCGCGCCGCCAGTTCCGCCTGGACGCGCTCGATTTGCTGCTGCATCCGCTGCGCCTGCTTCATCAGTTTGCCAATGCTCGACATAGTGGGGAGAGGTTTGCAGGTTCGCCCGCCGAGCGCAACGAGGGGAATGCGACTCTGGGAGACGGCAACGTATCGGGAGCGACTGGTTCCTCCGCACTTTCTGAATGGCCTTTTTTCGCAGCGAGTCGAAAGTGGGCCTATGACCATAACGCAATTGTTCCGGGGCTGTCTGGCCGTCGCACTCGGCCTTGCCACCGCCACGCCTGCCGCCGCCGCGCCGCGCAAGATTGATTTCAACCGGGACATCCGCCCCATCCTCTCCGACAACTGCTACGCCTGCCACGGACCGGACGAGAAGGCCCGCAAAGCCAAGCTCCGGCTCGACACCGCCGAGGGCGCGCTGGCCAAGCACGGCAGCTCCGCCGCCATCGTCCCGCGCGACTTGAAGAAGTCCGACCTGTGGGCGCGCGTGACAACCAAGGACGCTGACGACCTGATGCCGCCGCCGGAGTCGAAGAAGAAGCCGCTCTCGCCCGCCCAACTCGCGTTGCTCAAACAGTGGATTGAGGAAGGCGCGAACTATCAGGGGCACTGGTCATTCGTCGCGCCGGTGAAGGCGACGCCTCCTTCAATCGGCAATCGGCAATCGGGAATCGGCAATCCCATCGACGCCTTCATCGCTGCCAAGCTCGCCGAGAAGAAACTGACGCCGAACCCCGAAGCCTCCCGCGAAGTCCTCATCCGCCGCGTGACCTTCGACCTCACCGGCCTGCCGCCCACGCCTGCCGAGGTGGACGCCTTCCTCGCCGACAAATCGCCCAACGCCTACGAGAAGGTTGTGGACCGCCTGCTGAAATCCCCGCACTACGGCGAGCACATGGGCCGGCACTGGCTCGACGCCGCCCGTTACGGCGACACGCATGGGATGCATTTGGATAACGAGCGTTCCATGTGGCCTTACCGCGACTGGGTCGTGCGCGCCTTCAATCGCAACCTGCCCTTCGACCAGTTCACCATCGAGCAGCTCGCGGGTGATTTGCTCCCGAACCCCACGCAGGACCAGCTTGTAGCCACCGGCTTCAACCGCTGCAACGTCACCACTGGCGAGGGCGGCAGCATCAACGAGGAGTGGATTTACCGTTACGCCGTGGACCGCACGGAAACCGCTGCCTCCGTGTGGATGGGCCTGACCGCCGGCTGCGCCGTCTGCCATGACCACAAATACGACCCGCTCACGATGAAGGATTTTTACTCGATGTATGCCTTCTTCCACAGCAACGCGGACCCGGCGATGGACGGCAACGCCCTGCTCACCGCGCCCATTCTCAAGCTCACCACGCCCGAGCAGCAGCGGAAGCTCGACGACTTCAACACGCAACTCGCCGCCGTGGACAAGCGCATCAAGGCCGAGCTGGCCAAGGTGGTTTACACCGACCCGTCCACACTCAACCCGCCGCCGCCGCTGAAGAAGTTCGACACGACCTGGGTGGACGACGACTTCCCGACCGGCGCGAAGGTGGAGGCGAGCGGGGCTTCCACCACCGCGAAGTGGGTCACGACCCAGGACGGCAAAGTCCTCGCCGGCAAACGCGCGCTCAAGCGCACCGACCCGGGCGTGGGTCAGGACTTTTTCTCCGAGCTCAAGACGCCGTTCACCATCCCGCCCAACGGCAAGGTCTTCCTCAACGTGTTCCTCGATCCGCAGGACCCGCCGAAGTCCGTGATGCTCCAGTTCAACACCGGCAACTGGTCGCACCGCGCCGTCTGGGGCGACCTCGACGCGATTGACTTCGGCCAGCGCAACACGAACGAGCGCCGCCGCCTCGGCGACCTGCCCAAGCTCGGCGAGTGGGTGAAGCTGGAGTTCGCCGCGTCGCAGCTCGGCTTCAAGGCCGGCGACCAAATCAAGGGCCTCGCCTTCACGCTGTTCCGCGGCACGGTCTATTGGGACAAGGTCGGCATCACCGGCGAGAGCAACCCGTCGAAGGACCCGACCGAATCACTCGCGGTCTGGCTGAAGGAGAATCAGGGCAAGGTGCTCACCAACGTGCCCGAGGACGTGAAGCGCCTGTTCCGCTCCGTGAAGCCCGAGGACCGTAAGCCGGAGGAGAACCAACGGCTGCGCGACTACTACTTCGAGTTCGTCTGCAACTCGACGCGGCCGCAGTTCGAGAAGCTGCACGCTGAGAAGAACCCGATTGCCAAGGCGCGCGACGACTTCGACAAGGCCATCCCGGCGACCTTCATCTGGAAGGATTTGGAGAAGCCGCGCGACAGCTTCGTGATGCTGCGCGGCCAATACAACAAGCCCGGCCAGCAGGTCTGGCCAAACGTCCCCGCCGTGCTCCCGCCGTTGCACAAGTCCGGCACGACCAACCGCCTCGACTTCGCCAAGTGGCTCGTCAGCCCGCAGCACCCGCTCACCGCGCGCGTGGCGGTGAACCGTTTCTGGCAGCAGTTCTTCGGCACCGGCTTGGTGAAGACCGCGTCTGACTTTGGCGCGCAGGGCGAGGCGCCGTCGCACCCGGAGTTGCTCGATTGGCTGGCTTTGGAGTTCATGGGGTCTAGCGTCTCGGGTCTAGGTTCTGGGGCTCGCGGCGAAGCGTCCGGAACTCCCGGAGTAACTCTCCAGACCCCAGACCCCAGACCCCAGACCCGCTCCGCCTGGGACATGAAGCAGTTCGTCAAGCTGCTCGTGACCTCCGCGACCTACCGGCAGGACTCGAAGGCCACGCCGCAGAAGATTTCCGCCGACCCGGAGAACCGCCTCTACGCGCGCGGCCCGCGCTTCCGCCTCGACGCCGAGCAGGTCCGCGACAACGCGCTCGCCGTGAGCGGCCTGCTCGTCCCGACCCTCGGCGGCAAGGGCGTGCGCACCTACCAGCCTGACAACATCTGGGAGCCGGTGGCCTACTCCGGCAGCAACACCAAGACCTACAAGCGCGACGACGGCGACGCGCTCTGGCGGCGCAGCCTCTACACCTTCATCAAGCGCACCGCGCCCGCGCCGAGCATGACGACCTTCGACGCGCCGAGCCGCGAGCAGTCCTGCGCGCGCCGCGAGCGCAGCAACACGCCGCTCCAGGCGCTCGTGCTGATGAACGACGTGCAGCACTTCGAGGCCGCGCGCGCGTTCGCCCAGCGGATGCTGAAGGAAGGCGGCAGCCACGTTGAAGCCCGCCTTGCCTACGGCTTCCGCCTCGCCACCGCCCGCCCGCCCACGAAGGCCGAGACTGCTGTCCTTTCCGACACGCTCTTCACCCAATGGGCCAAATACCAAGGCCGCACCGACGCCGCGAAGAAAGCCATCTCGTTCGGTGAGTCGAAGCCGGATGCGGCTCTCGACCCGAGCGAACTGGCGGCCTACACGATGGTGGCGAACTTGATTCTGAACTTGGATGAAGTCGTGACGAAGAACTGAGAATATCGGAGATTGCTCGCATGAAGAAACTCATCACAACAACCATCCTGACAATCCTTCTGGCCGCGTGCGCAACTTCTTCCTCAAAGTTGAATTCCGTTAGCCTTGGGATGAGCAAGGCCCAAGTAATCCAAGTCCTCGGAACTCCGCAGAGTGTGAGCGCGAAAGACGGGTTGGAGTATCTCATCTACACTCTCGGAGAGCGAATGACTGTGCAGTCTCAAGACGCGATGACCAAGATTGACCAACAGAAGGGGACATACTTTGTGCGATTGAAGAATGGCGTGGTGGAGTCTTACGGCAAGGTTGGTGACTTCGACAGCACCAAGACTCCTGAACTGAACATCAACATCCGTGAGCGGTGACAACTTTTCGGTTTTCTGAAGCATGAAGGCGAAGTGTGAATGGAAGAGCGATGCAGAGAGAGAGCTACTTGGCTCCCTCGGAGAAGCCTTGATGTATGGGCACATCATTGAAGACCTGATTCGCCTTCACCTTTGCGAGTTGGCCTTTTTCGGACGCCTCGGAAATCCTCGAATCACGGAGGAAGACATCAAGAAGTGCCGCCTGGAGGAGATGATAGACTTGCTACCGCCTTCAATCTCGCCGAACCCTTCGTTTCTAAAGGGCCTTCACACTATCAGGAAGCTACGCAACCAAGTCGTTCACAGCTTAATCGAGCAGGTAGGGGAAGACCTGCGGACTTTGGAGGGCTGTGACCAGATTTGTGCGCTCCTCGCAGAAATAACCTTGTGGGAGAGAAAGTATTTGAACCGCCTCAAAACCGCCCATGAAAGCATGCTGCGTTCAGTTCTTGTTGAGCAGACTCAGCGAGTGCTTGAGCGACAGATACAGCCTTGCGACCGGAGCGTTACCGCGAGCCAAATGACGAAGACACTGCGTCAGCTACAGCGCCTCAGAGAGCCCTGATTTCCAAGTATGAATCCACTAAACGAATTCCTCCTCGCCCACACGCGCCGCCAGTTCTTCCGCGCCGCCGGCTTGAGCGCCGGTTCGCTCGCGCTGTCCGCGATGATGCGCGATGCCGCGGCCGCGCCCACCAAGTCAAAAGGCCCGCGCGTCCACGCGGCGCTCACCGGCCTGCCGCACTTCGCGCCGAAGGCGAAGCGGCTGATTTACCTGCACCTGAACGGCGGGCCGTCGCAGATTGACACGCTGGACTACAAGCCGCAGCTCGAGGCGCACTTCGACAAGGACTTGCCCGAGTCCGTCCGCAAGGGCCAGCGCATCACCACGATGACCAGCGGCCAGGCGCGGCTGCCGGTCGCGCCCTCGATGTTCAAGTTCGCCCAGCACGGCAAGGCCGGCACGTGGGTGAGCGAGCTGCTCCCGCACACCGCCAAAATGGCCGACGAGCTCGCGGTGATCCGCAGCATCCACACCGACGCCATCAACCACGACCCGGCCTGCACGTTCGTGATGACCGGCAGCGAGGTGCCCGGCCGCGCGAGCCTCGGCTCGTGGTTGAGCTACGGCCTGGGAAGCGAGAACAACGATTTACCGAGCTTCGTCGTGCTCACGCCGAGCTGGTCCAGCGGCGCGGCGGCACAGGCGCTCTTCACGCGCATGTGGCAGAGCGCGTTCCTCCCGACGCGGCACAACGGCGTCGCCCTCCGCAGCGGCGCGGACCCGGTGCTCTACATCCAGAACCCGCCCGGCGTCGCCGCCGACAACCGCCGCGCGATGCTCGACGGCCTCGGCAAACTGAACGCGATGAACCACGCGCGCTTCGGCGACCCCGAGACGGTCACGCGCATTGCGCAGTATGAAATGGCCTTCCGCATGCAGACCAGCGTGCCGGAGCTGGTGGACTTGAAGAGCGAGCCCAAGCATATCCTCGAACGCTACGGCCCGGACGTGAACAAGCCCGGCACCTTCGCCCACAGCGCGCTGCTCGCGCGCCGCCTCGCCGAGCGCGATGTGCGTGTGGTGCAGATTCTCCATCGCGGCTGGGACCAGCACGGGAATTTGCCCAAGGACATCAAGGCCCAGTGCTCCGACGTGGACCAGCCCACCTACGCGCTGCTCACCGACCTCAAGGAGCGCGGGCTGCTCAAGGACACGCTCGTCGTGTGCGGTGGTGAGTTCGGGCGCACGGTCTATTCGCAGGGCACGCTGAAGAAGGACCAGTATGGCCGCGACCATCACCCGCGGAACTTCTGCATGTGGATGGCCGGCGGCGGCGTGAAGGGCGGCCTCACCTACGGCGAGACCGACGACTTCAGCTACAACGTCGTGAAGGACCCCGTCCACCTGAACGACCTCAACGCCACGCTCCTGCACCTGATGGGCGTGGACCACCTCAAGCTGACCTTCAAGCACCTCGGTGTGGATATGCGCCTGAGTGGTCTGGAGCGCGAGGCGGAGATTGTGAAGGGTGTGCTGGCCTGAGCCGTTCACCGGACTAGGCGGCGGGACCGCCGAACCAACTCACTTCGGAGCGACAGCCTGTTGAAATTCCGGCTGCTTGCGGAGGGCGTTGAAGCGCCCATCGCTGGCGGCCAGCACGCGCAGGTCCTGCGCTCCGGGTGTCTGCTTGAGCCGGGCGTTGCTGTGAAGCACCGCATTGCTGACGGCGGCAATGGCGGGGTTGGTCTTCGACTGAAAGGCCAGGAGCGCGCCCAGATCATACCAGAGCTCCGGGCTGGTGGGGCTGAGCTTGAGAAGGCGGGTCAGGCTTTCCTCCATGCGCGGCGCGTTGCCGGTCAACTGGTAGGTCTGGAGGGCGGCTTGGAGCCGGGCGGCATCTGACTGCGGGTTGGCGATGATCTGCTCGGCCAGCGGCAACAGGCGGCCGAGGGTGAGCTGCTGTTTGGCCGGCAGGCCCAGTTGCGCGTAGGCCTGCGCCACGGGCACGAGCGCAACGGCGTTGGTGCTTGCGGTCTGGGCAAGGGTGTCGAGCACGGTCACGGCGGCGTTGGTCTGGCGCAGTTGGACGTAGGCGGAAACGAGGTTGATGCCCGCCTGCGCGTCGGCGGGGTTGGCGCGGAAGGTGGCTTCAAGCTGGGCCATCTGGCTTTGCACCTGGGCCGGGCTGGGCTGGGGCGCGCCCTGTAAGCGACGCATGGCGTTGAGCTGCTCGATCAAGTCCCGCGCGGAGCGATTGTTCGGGTCCAGCCGCTGGAACGTGCGGGCGATCATCAAGGCGTCGTCCAGCCGGCCCATGCTGATGAGCAGGTTGGTGTAGCGGAAGACGGCCTCCGGGCTGAAGGGGCAGTAGGCGAAGGCCTGCCGGAAGGCGAAGTCGCACTCCTTGATCATGCGCTGCTGCTCGGCCAGGTTGCCGCGCCGCCCCGCCTCGTTGATGCGCCAGAAGTAAACGCCCGCGATGGCGCTGCGCAGCTTGGAGAAGGCCTTCTGTGCATCGTCGTCGCGCACGAAGCGGGAGTCGGGCTTGATTTCCTTGCCGTCGATCTTGAAGGGCTCCGGACTGCGGCGCACATAGAAGTGCTCGGCGAACTTGCAGATGTTGGAGACGGAGGTGTCGTAGGTCATCCAGTTGCCGATGAGGCGCTCGGAGTAGGTGCTCCAGAAGCGGTGATCGCGGTCCACGATGTCCTGCGTCATCTCCGCCAGCGGCTGCCGGTTGATCTTCATGATGATGCCGGACGGGGTGAGGTGCGGATACATCCAGTCCAGCGGGAAGCTTTCCTCGACGTAGAAATCGTGGTCGGGATTCTTGTCGAAGATGACCTTGGTGAGCAGGCCGTTGATGGCCATGACGGCGACCTGGCCGCTGACCTGGATGCGGCCGCTGGACTCGTCGTAACGCACATCCTCGCCGGGTCGGATCTGCTTGGGCTCATTGGGAGACTTCATGTCGTGTTCGAGCCGGCGGCGGGCGTCTTCGACATACTCGCTGAAAGCCTTGGAGGAGTCCTCGATGCTGGGCGTCAGGATTTCCAGATCAGGATAAACACCGCCCTCGCTCTTCGTGATGGCATCGGGGAAGGCAGCTTCGAGGAGCAGGCGGTTGAGGCGGATGGCGGCCCAGGTGAGGTCCTGCTTGGCAAAGCGTTGGAGCCGCGATTCAAGCTTCAGGTGGGCAAAGCGGTTGGTGTGGTAGAAGGGCTCGTTGCCGTTGAAGAAGACCTCGCGGCGGGTTTGCATGGCCTTGTCCCGCGCTTCGCGGATGGCCTGGATTTGCGCCTGGGCGCGGGCGTCGTTGCCCTGTTCTTGCACGCGGCGGGCGGCCTCGTCGTGCTCCTGGTAGATTTGATGGAGGTCCTCGTAAAGCTTCCACCGGGCAGGCATCTCGCGCTCGATCAGGCGGTTGAAATCCGCGGCCAGAGCCTTGGCCAGACGGGTTTCCTCGGAACCGGACAACAGGCTGCGCGTGTTCTCGCTCAGTTCGCCGTGCAGCCATTTGGCGAGCGGATCCTGCTGCGGGCCGGGCTGAAGTTTCGCGGCCAGCGCCTTCAGATTGGTGAAGTGCTCCGCGCGGAAGAGGGAGCTGCCGGCCCGGCGTTTGCGGTCGATGGCCTTGCCGATGCGCTCGCCAAAGAGCCAGTCCAGCGGACGGGCGGGATACTTGAGCAAGCCCATCAACCGGGCGGCCGCGCCCATCTGAAACGGCAGGCCGCGAGCCTGCTTGTCCCGCTCCGTGCGCTTGATGGCCATGCTTTGCAGGTGGTCCACCAGCCCGCTGAAGAAGGGCTGGTCGTGCTGGGTGCTGCGGTTGTAGTGGGAGCGGATGTAGGAGAGGTAGGTGGCATCGGCCAGCGCGTTCTGGGTGATGATGTAAACGTCGCGCCGGTCGAAGTCCGGGTTCCGCCGCTGCTCGGGCTGGATGAAGCTTTCGCAGAAAATCATGTAGGTCGGGCAGAAGCGGCCGGGATCGGTGCCACCAAAAAGCACCGTGTGCGGGGTCATCTCCGGATAAGTGAACTTGGCGCGCGCCGGGTCTTTCAGCGCCGCTTCCCGTTCCTTGCGGTCGTGGGTGAGCTTGCCGTCCTTGGTCTCGACCGGCGGGATGAACATGTCGTGGCCAAACCAGAAGCCAAACAGGTGGCCGCGTTGCTCGTTCTCCGACCAGTGTGAGAGAAACGTGTGCGTCGGCATGACCGCAAAGATGGCCAACAACGGAATCAAGGGCACCCGGGTGCGGCAGACGGCAAAGAGCAGCGTGGCCGTCACCGCCAGCGCCAGCGCGAACTGCGCGGTGATCACCGCCAGGGGAAACTCCACTTGCAGGCTGTCGAGCGCATACCACGCCACGGCGGAAGCGACGGCGCAGCCGGCGAGCAGCACCCGGCGGAACACGGCGTATTGCATGACGACGACCGATGCAATCATGGCCAGCCCATAGCCCACGCCCATCGACACCGGGACATAGGAAGCGGTGAAGAAGACGCGGTTCAACTGCTGGGACTGCCGGTCCGGCGGCGGGTTCAGCAGGTAAATCAGCATCAGGGACAGGAACAGGAACACCGTGGTCAAACCCGCCAGCCACGACCGCTCCGCCCGCCCGCCCGAATGCCGGAAGAACAGGAACGGGATGATGCCGATGAGCAGGAACAAGTAGCCGTAGATCATGCCCGGCAACACGGGCAGGTAATCCGCGCGGTTCGTGGCCAGCTTGAAGAGGCAGACAAAGGCATAGAGGGCCGAGCTTGCCCCGAGCCAGACCCGCTCCTCTTGTTCAATGCGGCGGTAGAAGATCACCGCCAGCGGGATGAGGCCGATGAACAGATACACGATGTTCATTTCCTCAATCGAGGCGTCCACGTAGGTCTGCAACTGGCCAAAAAAGCGGTCCAGACCCGAGGTCGGGTTGCCCTTCTCGTATTGGCCACGAGTCAGCGCGTGCATGAAGCCCTCAACCGTGCGCGGATAGCCCCATTGCATCGGCGGCGTCGTCATGCCCGCCAGCGGCATGTAGAAGTAAAACGCCGCTCCCAGCACCCACATGAGGAGCATCATGAGCGCCGCCTTCCACTCCGTCCCGAGCTTGGCCCCCGTGTGCAGGAACAACACCAAGGTGATGACAATCGAGGCCACGCCAATGACCACGAAGGACTTTACATAGGCCAGGTTCAGCCCGGCCGCCCCGATGCCCGCCGCCCCGCCATAACGGGCCAGCAGCAGGATGCCAAACAGCGCAAAGAGCACGCAGTTGCCGAAGAACACATCGCGGCCGAGCTTGGCGTCGCGGGCGAGCACCGCCACCTCGATGCCGATGGCCGCCACGAGCAGGGTCTGGTGGTTGGTGAAACAGATGCCCAGCCAGAACACCGCCCAGTAGAGGTAGCCCCGCTGGTGCGGCGCATACATCCACCGCATCAGCGAGATCAACACCGCCGCCAGCGAGAGCACGCTGATGGCATACACCTCCACGATCACCGACTGGCTCCACATGAAGCCGTTGAAGCCCATCAACATTCCGGCCACATAACCGCTGACCACGCAGATGGCCTGCTCGGTCTTCGGTGGCAATCCCTTCAAGCTCTCGAAGCCCTCAATGATCATCGCGCTCCCGCGCGAGACCATCATCCCGATCAACCCGCAGGCCAGCGCCCCGCAAATCGCCGATGCCAGGGCAACCCGCCAGGCGATGTTCGAGAACGGCACCAGCTCGCAAATGAGCCAGGTGAACAACGTCCAGACCGGATAGCCGGGTGGATGCGGCACGCCAGCATACATGGAACCGACCGCCAACTCGCCCGAGTCCTCCAAGGTGAGGTCCGGGGCCAAGGTCCACCAGTAGCCCAGGAAGACCAGGAGCGTGGTGATGACAAACGTGAGCCAGTCCGCCCGTTTGAACATGGGGACCACCACCGCAGGAGGCGGCTCCGGCGCGGGCGGCACAGGCTTCGCCTTGGTCTCAGGTTGCTTGCCGGCTTTGGGTTTCGATTTGTCCGCGCTCATGCTGGATTTGGATGCTGGCAACAATTGACCGGCACAGGAGCGGATAG
>Ga0255188_1000252_pt1 | contig 19271 bp, 19 predicted proteins | sample Miss_Cont_RepB_8_FD_188427 | JGI IMG/M metagenome (GOLD analysis project Ga0255188, IMG submission 188427) | Freshwater microbial communities from Mississippi River, Louisiana, United States - Miss_Cont_RepB_8h | ecosystem: Environmental > Aquatic > Freshwater > River | place: USA: Louisiana... | reverse complement strand
CTCATGATGGGAAACGGACTGGCCGGACTCTTTGTCAACTACGCTGGAAAGACGTAACCCCTTATAGAGCGCGAAATCGAGCAGTGCATCACATTCATGTCTCGAGAGCACGCCGCCCAGCACTGCGACGTGCGGTGACTTAAATCGACTTAATACCTCTATTGCCTGAGAGCCAATAGAAAAAAGGCGGTCGCCCGGGATTCTTGGCAGGGCGGCCGAGTTCACCAAGGCCCTGCCCTGCACCTGGAGGCCCTCGTTTAAGGCGCTCAGCGCCTCCTCCTCCTGCCAGACTCCGGCTGCCAGCATACTTTTCAAGATGTCCTGAGTAGTGCAGCCGCGCTCAATATTCTCGAGCACCCACAGACGCCAGGAATCCCCGTGGCGATCCAATGCATTCGACACCGATCTGTTTCCTTTGAGGATCAAAAGTTATAAGTTAGCAGGTATTTTTCCCGATACAAAAAATCTGCAAGAATGCGTTTGGTATTCATCTGCCAAAAAGCCAAGGGGGTCGATCATGTATACCGAGTCTGCTAATTCGCCAATGGCTTGCGCCTGTTGCGGCAAACCCATCTTCACCCACCTCGAATCTGCAAAGCCGATCATCGGCAATACGCCGACGACCGTCATTGCCACGCCTTACAGCAATGACTATCGGGTGGATGTTCTGATTGAAGGCCGCAGCGTCAGCTGGAACCCCTCTGGGAATAAAAGTGCAGCCACGCCAGTGACTTACAGTTTCGCTCTTACGCCGGCTTACTTTAGCGGTGATAACGCTCGGGGCTTTACCCCCTTCACGACTGCGCAAAAAGAGGGGGTTCGCAGCTTCCTGAGCCTTGCCAGTTCGATTATCAACATCAGCTTTACCGAGGTAACTGAGAATACATCGCCAACAACCCCCTATGGCCAAATGCGAATGGCCAACGTGACGACAAACGCCGCAGGCTATGCCCAAATGCCGGGCACGGATGGGCCAGAGCCTGGAGATGTGTTCATCAGTAACGACGTATTGAATTCCGACCATGCCCCAGGATCATTTGACTACGATACGCTGATTCATGAAGTTGCTCACGCCATTGGACTGAAGCATCCAGGAAACTATAACGCTGGTGGGCCACCCAGCACTGAGCCAGGAAACTATCTTGCAAGCAGTGAGGACTCAAAACTCATCAGTGTGGTCAGTTATGTGGAGCATCCCCAAGGCCTTCAACGAATTGATTTTGGCCCCTATGATCTTCTTGCGCTCGACTACCTCTATGGACTGCGGCCCTATAAGACCGACAATACCGCCTATGCGTATAACGATTCAGTTGGCCGGCAGCTTCAGACAATCCACGACACTGGTGGTACTGACACCCTAGACTTTAGTCAGGTCTCCACGCCGACTGCGATTAATTTGAATGGCGGCTCATCCAGTAGCGCCGGAAGAATCAGCAGTGACTCGTCGGCCGAACCCGCACAGAACAATCTACAGATTGCCTTCGGAACCGAGATCGAACGAGTCATTGGATCCCCCCAGGCCGATCAAATCACCGGAAACGGCGCTGCAAATGTCATTACGGGTGGCGGTGGAAATGATCAAATCAATGGTGGGGGCGGAATTGATACGGCCGTCTTTCAGGGCGCAAGGAGCGGCTATACCGTTACCCTGTCGAGCGCCAGCGCAACCGTCTCGAGCCGCTCCGGCGCGGAAGGCTCCGATACATTGAACAGTATCGAGCGCATCATCTTCTCTGATAGCTCCGTTGCAATCGACCTTAGCGGTACCAGCGGAATGGCGTACCGGATTTACAAAGCCGCCTTCAATCGTGATCCCATGAACGGCGATAAATCCGGTCTCGGCTACTGGATTGGTCAGATGGACAGAGGCATGAACCTACAAGAGGTATCTGCACGATTCATTAGCCGTGGGTGGGGTGAGATGTAACCGCGACCTCCCGCCGCTGGGTCTGGCCAATAGTATCTGGAGGCGGGGGTCGGAATCGAACCGGCGTCCACGGCTTTGCAGGCCGCTGCATAACCACTCTGCCACCCCGCCGGTGGGCTTTTAATTGGAGCGGGAGACGAGTCTCGAACTCGCGACCTCAACCTTGGCAAGGTTGCGCTCTACCAACTGAGCTACTCCCGCACTGCACGAAGCCTTGAATTTTAGCTTTTTTGGCCGTTTTTCTGCAACTCAGGCCAGGCAGCCCGCAAGTAATAGGCCATCGAGACTACGGTCAATATCGCCGCGCCCCAGATCAGCACCTGGCCCCAGGCCCGAGTATCGACCATCCCCCAGAAAATAGTGCCTTGAAAGAGCAGAAATGGGATTGCCACCATCTGCGCAATGGTCTTAGCCTTGCCTATCCAATTGACGGCCACACTAGCCCGCGCGCCGACGGATGCCATCCATTCGCGCAAGGCCGAAATGGTGATTTCGCGGCCAACGATGATCAATCCAATAATCGGATTGAGGCGGCCTAGCTCAATCAGCGCCACCAGGGCCGTGCAGACCATGAGCTTATCGGCAACCGGATCAAGAAATGCACCAAACGGTGAGGTCTGATTCCACTTGCGGGCCAGCCAGCCATCGATCCAGTCGGTAACGGCCGCCACCACAAAAATAATGGTCGACCAGAGGTTACGCTCCGGCTCGCTTAATCCCATCGGCAGATAAAACACCGCCACAAGCAGTGGAATAGCCACAATGCGGGCCCATGTCAGCAGATTCGGCAGGTTCCAGACCATCGGCGGATTATGAACTACGCAATCGTCGATATAGATCCTGCGCGGTCTGCCGTGAAATCCCCTCAACACTGGCAAGATCCTCAACACTCGCAGCCTTCAGGCCCGCCAGCCCACCGAATCGGGCCAAAAGCCGCTGCCGACGCTTCGGACCAATGCCCTCGACATCATCCAACACGGACCCAATCTGCGCTTTGGCCCGCCGTGCACGCATGCCGGTGATGGCAAATCGGTGGGCTTCATCCCGTATTTTTGCAATCAGCATCAGCGCAGGGTGATCGGGCCCAAGTGCAATTTCGCGACCATCGGGAAAGATGAGCGTCTCCAGCCCTACCTTTCGGCCCTCGCCCTTTGCCACACCGACCAAGAGCGAAGCATCAAGCCCGAGCCCCTCAAAGACTTCCATCGCAACACCGAGCTGGCCTTTGCCGCCATCAATCAGCACCAGATCCGGCAGGGTCTCTAACTGCTCATATCGCCTGCCAAGCGCCTGACGCATCGCGGCGTAATCATCGCCTGGCGTGATATCCCGGATATTGAACCGTCGATACTCAGCCGGCCGCATCTCGTGGTGCTGATAGACGACGCAAGAGGCCTGGGTCGCCTCGCCTGCCGTGTGGCTGATATCAAAGCACTCGATGCGTAGGTCCGAGGGATCCTCGCCTTCCGAAGTCAGCCCAAGGGTCTGGGCCAAAATCTGTGTCTTCGATTGCTGCGAGCCCATCTCCTGGGCCCGTCGCGCCAGACCAAGGCGGGCATTGGACTCTGCAAGGCTTAACCACTCACGCCGTTTGGCATGGGGTTGATGCAGCACACGAATCTCTTTGCCCGCCTGGGCGGAGAGCCACTCCGAGATCGCCCCGACACACTCGGGCCGGTTGACCACAATGGCCTGCGGCATCTCATGCGGTCCATAGTGCTGGGATACGAACGCGAGCAGGGCCTCGTCTTGCAGTTCATTAAGATCCGCCTCCTGCAGCTCGACACCGGCTGAGGAAAAATGCACCCGATCCCCGAGGTGCCGGCCCCCGCGCACCATGGCAAGGTTGACCGCAATATTTTTTCCATCGGTTGCGACTGCCAGCAGATCGCAGTCCAGATCCGGATGAGTCTCCATATTGTGCTGCTCCAGCACCTTGGAAAGCGAAGCAATCTGATCACGAAACGAAGCGGCCTGCTCATAGTGCAGCTGGCCTGCTGCAGCGTTCATTTTCTCTTCCAACTCATGCAAAAGTTCAGCCGATCCGCCCTTTAGAAACCGAACAGCACGGCCGACATCATCGGCATAGTCAGACGCCGAGATTTTCTGCACACAGGGAGCGCTGCATCGATGGATCTGATGCAGCAGGCAGGGCCGGGTCCGATTCGAGAACACCGAATCCGTGCAGCTGCGCAATTGAAATACCTTTTGCAGAATATGAATGCTTTCCTTAACCGCCCAGGCATTCGGAAATGGCCCAAAAAACTGAGACTGCCGATCTAGGGCGCCGCGATAGTAGGCAATACGTGGAAACGCATGGCCACTGAGCTTCAGAAACGGATACGACTTATCATCGCGAAAAAGAATATTAAATTTCGGGGTCAGTGTCTTGATCAGATTATTTTCCAAAAGCAAGGCTTCGGCCTCGCTGCGCACCACCGTGATTTCAATATCGCGAATCAAGCTCACCATCTTGGCGATTCGCGGTGATAGGCCGGAGCCACGGAAATACGAGGCAACCCGCTTTTTTAAATCCTTGGCCTTACCGACATAGAGCACCCGGCTCTCTTCGCCCAGCATGCGATATACGCCAGGGCGATTGGGCATCGACATCAACCGTGACTTGATGGTTGACTCAGACATACTGCCGCACGAGCGCAAAAACGGCTGAAAACATCTCTGCAGTCAGCCGGCCGGTGTTGGTGTTATAGCGGCTCGGATGATAGCTATCGATAAGACGAAGGCCGGCGATCTCATGGACAGCTGCATGGGCAAACCGATAGGCGCTACGCTTAATCGATCGCTCACTGCCTGCCAGGCAAGACAGCACCGCATCATGGGCAACTGCGCCCAGACAGACAATGACTTCAGGCGTGATCGACTTGATCTCCTGGGCCAAATACTTCGCACAGGTCTTAGTCTCGGCAGGTGTCGGCTTATTCTGGGGCGGCAGACACTTCACGGCGTTTGTGAGCTGGCAATCAATCAGTTCCTGGTCGTCATCCCCCGCAAGCGATCGGGCATTTTTTGCAAACCCATAGGCATGCAAGGTGCCGTAAAGCAGATCGCTACACCAGTCGCCGGTAAAGGGTCTGCCGCTCGCGTTAGCGCCATGCATGCCGGGGGCAAGGCCCACAACCAGAAGCCTAGCGCGTGCTGATCCAAAGGGCGGCACCGGCTTGCAGAAGTAAGTGGGATGCTGGCTTTTGACCTGATCCAGAAACTGAGCGAGCCGGCTGCAGTCACGGCAGTCGGGATCATAGACCGAGCGATCCACTTGCATCGTCTGCCCTATTGCAGGGGCCGCAATTGCTCCAGCCCCCTGCGACGCGGGTCATCCAAGAACTCTGGTATTCGCCGCGGGACTTCATCCAGCGCCTGCTCCACCAGATCTTGACGATTACAAATCAGTGTCGCATCACAGCCCGCCGCAAAGGCGGCACAGGCGCGATCGGTAACATGAGCAAGCACTGCAGCACCCGCCATGGCGAGATCATCCGAGATGATGACGCCATCAAAACCCAGCTGCTGCCGCAAAATATCCTGAAGCCATATTTTTGAAAATCCTGCGGGCTGCGCATCCACCTGGGCATAACGGATATGGGCAGGCATCACTGCAGTGAGGGCGGGTGAACCAATACGCGCATACGGCAACGCATCCTGCGAGAGGATCTCTTCAAGCGGCCGCTCATCAACCGGCAGATCAAGATGCGAATCAGCCTGCGGCCAGCCATGGCCAGGAAAGTGTTTGCCGCAATTTTTCATGCCTGCCAGCAGCAGGCCATGCATGAGGGCTGATGCCAACTCAGTGACCAGCTGTGGGTCGCGATGAAAGGCCCGCTCACCAATGATGCTACTTTTCCCCCAGTCAAGATCCAGCACCGGAGTAAAGCTGAAATCAACGCCAACCGCCCGCAGCTCACTGGCCAACACATAGCCCAGCTGACGCGCGCGGGCCAGCGCAGCCAGCCGGCTTGGGCCATGCTGCTCAGCCACCATTGCCCCAATACTGGACATGGATGGAATCTCGGTGAAGCCCTCACGAAAACGCTGTACCCTGCCACCTTCGTGGTCCACACAAATGAGGAGCCGGCCACAGCCCTTAGGCCTTGCCACTGCATGGATATCTGCAGTCAGTGCGGTGATCTGCGCTTTATCTTCAAAATTTCTTGTGAAATAGATCACACCGCCCACCCAGGGATGGGCAAGGAGTTCCCGATCACGGGCAGTCAGTCGCGTGCCTTCGACATCGATGATGAAAGGACCCAGCCGGCTCATCGGTCTGTGGTCTGCACGATGGCAAGCGCCTGAGCATGCTCAATCTCATCCGAGATCGAAACATGGATCTGATACTGACGCTCCTGCAGATAGTTCTGCAGTGCTTTTCGAGCAACCGCCTGCGGCGCGCCACGGGCGTCATTCAGAATTTCAACCGAATGCAACGACATCGGATGGTGTAGGCCAACGCCTAAGGCCTTGCCGATGGCCTCTTTGGCAGCGAATCGTTTCGCAACATAGCGCACGGCACGATCAGCGCCTGCAACGCCGCGCGACCTTCGTCGCTGATATTCCTGAAATTCAGCCGGCCCAAGCACCCGCTGCGCAAACCGCTCTCCCCAGCGCTCCATCATCTGGCCCACGCGGCGAATCACGACAGTATCAGTACCAATGCCGACCACCATTTAGGCAGCCCCATTGGCCTGATGGGCCTCGCGCATTAAGCGCTTCATTTCCCGCACGGCCTCTCGCATACCAACGAGTACCGATCGCGAGACGATTGCATGGCCAATATGCAGCTCTCGCACGCCTGGCAGCGCTGCAATCGGCTGCACATTAAAGTAGTTCAAGGCATGCCCTGCGTTAAAGCGCATACCCAGGCTTTGGATTTTTTCTCCCGCGCGACGAATCTTTTTGATTTCGGCGACAACAGCCGGTGCCTGTGCATCCCGGCCCTGAGAATGAAAGACTGCCGCATAGGGGCCAGTGTGGATTTCGCAGACCTGAACACCCAGATCGGCGGCTGCCTTGATTTGGGCAAGCTCTGCATCGACAAATGCGCTCACCGTAATTCCGGCATCGCGCAGTCGACGGATCGTGCCGGCTAAGGATTTGCGTTGGCCCACGATATCCAATCCACCTTCGGTGGTGATTTCTTGTCTGCCTTCAGGCACCAGCATAGCCATCTCGGGCTTGATCTCCGAGGCGATCGCGACCATTTCTGTTGTGGCCGCCATTTCCAGATTCAGTTTGATCTGGGTGTGGGTGCGCAGACGGCGGACATCTTCGTCTTGAATGTGACGGCGGTCCTCGCGCAGGTGCACGGTGATGCCATCTGCACCGCCAAGATGGGCCTCGACAGCGGCCCAAATCGGATCCGGGTCAATGCCGCGCCTGGCCTGCCGAAGCGTGGCCACATGGTCAATATTTACGCCAAGTTCAATCATGATGCCGATCCTGTGGGGGTCCGCTATCTTAAATCCGAACCAGATCCCGCATCACCTGCCGCGAGTGAAGCTCGTCTTCGCCTAAGTGCTGGCCCAGCAAGGCCCGTAGCAGCCGCTTGGATTCTGCTGCGATCTCAGGATCCTCGAATGCGTGGACGGCCTGCTCAATCGATTGCTGGCTGCGGGCCAAGGCCAAAAGGGTTCGGCCGTGGATCAGATCAACGGCCTGAGAAGACGCCTGCGCCGACTCCATTGCCTGGGGGCCCAACCGAATGACCCCGGATTGGGGGCTAAATTGATAAAAGCCAGCCTCAGCCACTGGTGCACCGCTTGCAGTCTCGCGATCAAAATTCGGGGCTACGCCCAATTCGCGCAGCAGATTGCATTCAAAGCGGCGAAGAATCGGCTCGGTCATTTCACGGCCGCGGCCTTCGGCCTCCTGCCGTGCCAAAAGCCCGAGCGTCGCCAGCACATCGTCGAAGACCGCAGGATGCGGGTCTTCGCGCGGCAAAAGCCGCACCATCAACTCATTGAGATAAAAGCCGGGCATGATCGCCGACCCTGAGAGCATGGCAAGGCCGCCGACCCACTCAGCAGCGATCAGCGTACGTAACTCGGACTTGCCACTCCAGCGCAGATCGAGCAGCTGAAAAGGCTGCAGCAGCCCGCGCAGCGCAGACCGTGGCCTTCTTGCGCCCTTGGCAATCATGCCAAGTCGGCCATGCTCTCGGGTAAAGGCCTCGACAATCAGGCTGGTCTCGCGCCATGGCATGACATGCAGCACAAGCCCGCGATCAGCCGCCGCATTCATTCGACACCAAAGGCCCGAATGGCGGCCGCATCATCGGCCCAGCCACTTTTTACTTTGACCCAGAGTTCAAGCCGCACCGTGCCATCAATTAAGCGGGCAATGTCCGCCCGGGCCTCGGTGCCGATGCGACGAATGCGGCTACCCTGCTCACCAATGACCACCGCCTTCTGCGAGGCCTTGGCCACGACAATGCTTGCGCTAATGTCTGCATGTAATCTCCCGGGCGCGCTTACCGAGGGCTGCTCTTCGAATCGGTCGATGACGACCGTGGTCTCATAGGGCAGCTCATCGCCAAGGAGTCGAAACAGCTTTTCGCGAATTAATTCACCGGCAAGAAATCGTACGCTACGATCGGAGACCTCGTCTTCTGCAAATCGTGGCTCGCCTTCAGGCGCAAGCTGCGCAATCTCGTGAATGACAGCGTCGCATTGACTGCCACGCTCTGCCGAAACAGGAACCAGCGCAGAGAAGCGTTGCATCGCAGCCAACCGATCACCCAGCGCATAGGCAGCCGTGCGGTCTTTGGCGGAACGAATGCGATCAGACTTATTTAGGACTGCGATAACCGGCAAGGATTTTGGAATCAGTGCCAAGGTGGCTTCATCTTCGGCGGTAAGGCCAGTGGCCTCAATCACCCAGAGCACCAGATCCACATCCGTTAAAGCCTGCACCGCCGTCTTATTGAGCTGCCGGTTTAATGCGTTGTTATGCCGCCGCTGTATGCCGGGGGTATCCACAAACACAATCTGAAGCCCCGGCCGGGTCAATACCCCGGTGACACGATGGCGGGTGGTCTGTGCCTTGCGGGAGGTGATGCTGACTTTCTGGCCGACCCAGTAATTCAGCAGTGTTGATTTGCCCACATTGGGCCTTCCCACGATGGCCACCACAGCGCAGCGGTGTGTCATGAGCCGATCCGTTATGCCTTGCGCTCTTTATCTTCAAAAACCAACGCCGCCTGCGGTGGGGGCGAAGACTTTTTTGCACGCCGGGTCTTCTTGGGCACGCTTGCCGTTGCCTCACGCACCGCTGCAAGGGCCTGAGTGGCAGCCATTTGCTCGGCAGCACGTCGGCTTGATCCTGACCCCAAGACGGTGATGGCAAGCTTTGCAATCGCACACTCGACCTCAAAGACCTGGCTGTGGGCAGCGCCATGCGTGGCGACCACGGAATACACCGGCAACGGCAAGCCAAGACCCTGCAAGAATTCCTGCAGCAGCGTTTTTGCATCCTTGCCCAGTGTCTTGGGATCGACCTGTTTGAGTATCGGCGTATAGAGGCTATCGATCACTCGGGCGGCCTCGGCAAATCCGCCATCTAAAAATATGGCGCCTAATAAGGCCTCAAGGGCATCAGCGAGAATCGAGGGCCGACGCAGGCCGCCGCTTTTTAACTCGCCCTCACCGAGATGCAAAAACTGATGCAGCGACAAAGTCTGGGCAATATCATGCAAGGCCTGCTGACGGACCAGATTCGACCGCACCCGCGAGAGATCGCCTTCATCGAACTGCTTTAACTGCCGATACAGCAGATGGCCCACTGCACAATTCAGCACGCTGTCGCCTAAAAACTCGAGACGCTCATTGTGCGCGGCACTATGGCTGCGATGGGTCAGCGCGAGCTTTAATAACGCCGGATCTTTAAACTGATATCCCAGGCGTTTTTCGAGGTCCGGTGCCGTACTACTCAAAGCCGCCCAATCGTTCGAACTTGCCGCTCATGACTTCGCCGGCGTTAAACCAAATCAAAAATGCTCTTCCCACCAGGAGCCGCTCATGAACAAAGCCGAACACGCGGCTATCGCTGCTGTTGTCGCGGTTGTCGCCCATCATGAAATAGTGGCCGGCGGGTACCTCGCAGCGCAGGCCCCGATCGGTGACCTGGCAGCCTCTGCCGCCAGATGGCGGCAAAAACCCCAAGGGCAATCGATCATCATCATTAAGGGTGCGGTAACGCTTTCCGCCATGCTGCTCCTCAAACTGTAAGGAGATGCGGCCGGCATCAAAGTACGGATCAAGCGCCTTCGCCGCGACGGGCTGATCATTGACAAAGAGCCGCTTGTTTTCGTAACGAATCACATCGCCGGGCAGGCCAATAACCCGTTTGATGTAATCCACGGTCTCATCCTCTGGGTAACGGAAAACAGCAACATCACCCCGCGCTGGTGCGCCCGTATCCATTACCTTGGTATGCACAATGGGCAAGCGGATGCCATAAGAAAACTTGTTCACCAGAATCAGATCCCCAATCCGCAGGGTCGGAATCATTGAGCCTGATGGAATGCTAAAGGGCTCCACGACGAAGCTGCGCAGCATGAAGACCGCAAAGATCACTGGAAAAAAGCCCGCGGTGTATTCCAGCCAAAGCGGACGCGGCGCACCTTCGGGCCGACGCTTTTTCCATGACCAGCGATCCGCGGCCCAGAGCAGGCCGGTCACCACACAAAGCAGAAAAATAATCAGAGCGAAATTCATGATCAGTCCTCGACCTGCAACACCGCTAAGAAGGCTTCCTGCGGAATCTCAACAGTGCCGACTTGCTTCATGCGTTTTTTGCCTGCCTTTTGCTTTTCCAAAAGCTTACGCTTGCGGCTGATGTCACCGCCGTAGCATTTGGCCAGCACGTTCTTGCGCAAAGCCTTGATATTTTCACGGGAAATGATGTTGGACCCAATGGCCGCCTGGATGGCCACATCGTACATCTGCCGCGGAATCAGCTCGCGCAGCTTGGAGGCCAGCTCGCGACCCTTGCTCTGTGAATTGGCCCGATGCACGATCACCGATAAGGTGTCCACACGGTCCCCATTGATTAGGACATCAAGCTTTACAACGTCAGAGGCGCGGTATTCTTTGAATTCATAATCCATCGAAGCATAGCCGCGCGAGACTGACTTCAGCTTATCGAAAAAATCGAGCACGATTTCATTCATCGGCAATTCGTAAGTCAGATTGACCTGACGGCCGTGGTAATTCATTGCCGTCTGCACGCCGCGCTTGCCAGTACACAGCGTAATCACCGCACCAACATACTCCTGAGGCATGAATAAAGTCACCGTGACAATCGGCTCACGAATTTCCTCAATGCGTGCCGGATCGGGCATTTTGGAGGGGTTGTCCACATCAATTAACGTGCCATCACGTAGCAACACCTGGTAGACCACCGTGGGCGCAGTGGTGATGAGGTCCATGTCGTACTCGCGCTCAAGACGTTCTTGCACGATATCCATGTGCAGCAAGCCAAGAAATCCGCAGCGAAAGCCAAAGCCCAGGGCCTGTGATACCTCGGGCTCATACTGCAGCGATGAATCGTTGAGCTTTAACTTATCCAGCGCATCCCGCAGGGCCTCGTATTGATTCGACTCAACCGGATACAGGCCAGCGAATACCTGGGGCTTGATTTCCTTAAAGCCGGGCAGCGGCTCGGCGGCGGCATGGCTGCCTGCATGGGTCAGGGTATCGCCCACCTTGGCAGCCTTGAGTTCCTTAATGCCGGCAATCACAAACCCCACCTCGCCTGCGGAGAGGCTTTCTAGGTGCTTTGACTTTGGCGTGAAGATGCCGACCTGCTCCACCGGATAGTTGGCACCCGTGGACATCAGCAGAATTTTGTCTTTTGGCTTGAGACTACCGTTGACCACGCGCACCAGCATCACGACGCCAACATAGTTATCAAACCATGAATCAATGATCAGGGCTTGCAGGGGCGCTTTGGGATCCCCTTTGGGCGGCGGCACGCGGGCGATCAGCATCTCAAGAATGTCGGGCACCCCCTCGCCAGTCTTGGCACTCGCGCGCACCGCGTCCTGGGCATGAATGCCAATGACATCTTCAATCTCTTGAATCGCCTGCTCGGGATTGGCGGCGGGCAAATCAATTTTATTGAGCACCGGCACCACTTCAACACCAAGTTCAATTGCCGTGTAGCAGTTGGCCACGGTCTGGGCCTCCACGCCCTGCGAAGCGTCAACAACCAAGAGCGCGCCCTCGCAGGCCGACAGCGATCGGCTCACCTCGTAGGAAAAATCCACATGGCCCGGCGTGTCGATCAGATTCAGCGCGTAAGTCTTCCCATCACGCGCCTTGTAGGTCAGTGCAGCGGTCTGCGCCTTAATGGTGATGCCGCGCTCCCGCTCCAGAGCCATCGAGTCCAAGACCTGGGCCTCCATCTCGCGATCGGAGAGCCCGCCACACAACTGAATGATGCGATCAGCGAGCGTGCTTTTGCCATGGTCGATGTGGGCAATAATTGAAAAATTACGGATGTGCTCCAAGACTCACCATCGATCGTTGTTCTTGTTGTGATGTTTTCATTTCGCCGTGGTGGGCCGAACCGGGATGAACAAGGCACCGTCGCCGCGTCGGACCAGTGCCACAAGGGGTTTGGTTTTATCTAACTTATTTACAAAATCACCGAACTGCTTGGCCGAGGTGATGTCAGTGTTGTTCACGCTGATCAACACATCGCCCTGACGTATTCCTGCGCGGGCAGCAGCGCCCTCGGCGCCCTCGATGAGCACGCCCGATTTAATTTTCAACTCGCCTCGACGGGCCTCGGTCAGATCCGCAACCGATAGCCCGAGCCAATTGGCAGCCACTGTTGCGGGGGGCTGGCCCGGCTTGGCGGCTGCCTTGGCAACACGATCCGGCTCCATCTCACCGACGGTGACACTGATTTCTTTCATGCCACCTTTGCGCCAGACTTGCGCGGTCACGCGGGCCCCGGGCTTGGTATTGCCAACAATGCGCGGCAGGTCAGTGGATTTCTCAATCGGCTTGCCATCAAAGCGCAAAAGAATATCCCCGGGCTCAAGGCCAGCCTTTTCAGCCGGGCCGGCCGGCTCCACACTGCGCACCAGCGCACCGGAGGTCTTGGAAAGGCCCAAGGCCTCGGCGACTTCCTTGGTGACCTCGCCAATTCCCACTCCGATACGGCCGCGGGTGACACGGCCCTGCGAGCGCAATTGCTCAGCCACACGATTGGCCTCGTCAATTGGAATTGCAAATGAGATGCCCATAAAGCCGCCAGTGCGGCTATAGATCTGGGAATTAATGCCCACGACCTCACCGCGCATATTCAACAGCGGCCCGCCCGAGTTGCCGGGATTCACCGCCACATCGGTCTGAATAAAAGGAAGGTAGTCGCCGGTATCGCGGCCTTTGGCACTCACGATGCCGGCCGTGACGGTGTTTTCCAAGCCAAAGGGTGAGCCAATGGCCAAGACCCATTCGCCAACCCGTAAGCGATTTGGATCTCCAAAGCGCAATGAGGGCAGCCCCGTGGTGTTAATTTTTACCAACGCAACATCAGTACGACGGTCCGAACCGATGAGCCGGGCCTTAAATTCCCGCTTATCGGCCAGTGTGACCAAAATTTCATCGGCACCATCCACCACATGGTGATTGGTGAGAATGAAACCATCGGCTGAAATGATGAATCCACTGCCGACACCGCGGGGCACTTCCTCGGGCTGCGGTGCGCCGCGTGGATTACGGGGCGCATTGGGCCGCGGCGGGAAAAAGCGGCGGAAAAATTCATAAAAAGGATCGTTCTCATCCAGCTCGGGCATCTGCTGGCCCGGGCCTGACTGCTGAACGCGTACCTTTTCAGTGGTGCGGATGTTCACCACGGCCGGCCCGGCACTTTCCACCAAGTCAGCAAAGTCTGGCAGTCCACGGACGGATGAGGGTTGAGCCTGCGACTGGCCATACGCAACAGGAGTCATCGACATCGAAACGCCCAGCAGTGCTACCGCCATCGCCGCAATACGCAACGCCAATGCGTTACGCCAAGCGTGTCGATTCATCACGGTAAAGGCCACAGCGACTTCCTGATTCATAAATTGGTTTTCCATTCAATACTTTGTACAAACTGCCGAAGGGCCTCGGGCGGCACATCGCCAAAGACGGTTACACGAACATCCTGAAACTCTCGAGAGGCCATACTGACTGCGCCGGTGCGGTGGGCCTTATCACCCAGTGGGCTATCCTTGATCTTCGGGCCAACAAACACGGTGACCGCCGCAACCCCATCGGAAAACACATAACGCCGCATTTCCAGCCCGGCCGATCCATGACGCTCGTAGGACCCCACCAATTCAAAGCCCCGCAAGGCCTCTGGCTTGAATTTTAAGGCGGGGGCCGAGGCGGTGGGCTGGAAAGAGGCGTTATACACCGTCCAGTCCTTGGCCCCGGGATACGAGGGCTGGCTTGAGGCTGGGCCTGGCTTCGGGGAGAAATTCAGGGCGGTAAAGGCCGCCTGCTCCACCGTACGGCCCTCCCGATCCAGCTTTTGGCACTTCACAATCAGGCCGGTCCGCTTATCCATCCAGAGCCTGACGGGCCAGCGGGCCTCGTGGCGGGGCTTAAGCAGCACCTCCTGGGCCTCCACATCGGCCACCCGCATCGACCCGCCGGGGATGACCTCGTAGTTGGCCAGCACCGCAGCCGGACTGCCCACAATCACTGCAGGAAATGCCGAACGCGGCTGGCCGGTCTGGTCGACCTTGACCCGCTGCTGATCGGGCATATAAATCCGAATCTCGCCCGACTGTTTAATGACTTCTTGGCGGTTGCCCTCCAGCGTTTGGAGCTTGGTCACCGACTGCCGCGCATCCCGGGTCTGGGTGATACGCGAGGACTGCAGGACCGCGTCTTGCTGATGCACGAATGTCCCGGTAAAGCTCAGGCTCTGGGCAGCATTCCGCATGCGCTCCAATAAGCCCATCACTGGCGACTCGGACTGGGCATACGCCGAACTGAATGCCAAGACACTCGTGAATGCCAGAGCAATGAATCGCTGCGCAGCCCGGCGTCGCATCAACGGACCTCGGTGGATACGGGCCGAATGGACATTGACCCATGCGCATCAAAGAGCTCTCGCAGACGGGCATCCTGCAGCACCGCAGTGGTTGCTAAGGTATCGACAGCCGCTGGCCCGTCAGCAGCCTTGATGGCGGAACTGCCAGCCGCCAATTGCTCGGGGCCGCCGGGCGATTGCATCTGCGGCGCGACCGCGACAAAAACAACAAAGGCAAGGCCTGCTGCAACCGCCAATCCCGAGACCATGCGTGACATTTTTCGGCGGCGAACACCCAATCGATTTTTAGAAGTGATCGCCGCAGCACCGAGATGACTGGGTTCGCTTTCAAGGGCCTGCGCTACCGCATCGGCAACATTGCTTTTACGGGCAAGCGCTGCGCTGCGCATCGCATCGCCAATCAAATGGTATTCATTCCAGCGGGCACGGCTCTCGGAATCCTGAAGGATTTTTTTGGTCATGCGCTCTGCACGGCCCTCGGCGGCCTGCCCATCCATCCACGCTGATAGTTCCTCATGTGCGTTCATCGCGCGCTCCCCTTGTTGCGATCACTTTCTTTTTTATAGTGGTATGACATAGTGGTTTAATGCCTTCCTACCAGCGTTTGCCCTCGGCGGTGCCGAGCAGCGGCCGTAAGCGTTCGGCGATGGCCTCTCGGGCGCGGAATATCCGTGATCGGACTGTGCCTATTGGGCAATCCATGGCCTCGGCAATCTCTTCGTAGGTCAGTCCTTCAATCTCCCGCAGCGTCAGCGCCGTGCGCAGATCCGGAGGCAATGCATCGATGGCAGCATTCACGGTCTCGGCCACCTGACGGCTATGAAGCACCGCATCCGGGGTGTTGATGTCCTCTACGACATCGGCGGCATCAAAAGATTCCCCATCTTCCTCTATCGGCGCATCCGCCAGGGGCCTGGGCCGGCGGCCCTGACTGACCAGAAAGTTTTTAGCAGTATTCACCGCGATCCGATACAGCCAGGTGTAAAAGGCGCTCTCCCCCCTGAACTGTGGCAGTGCCCGGTAGGCTTTGATAAAGGCCTCCTGGGCCACATCCTCGACCTCGGCGGGATCGCGAATCAGCCGAGAAATCAGCCGCTCGACTCGGCGCTGGTACTTGGCGACCAGTAATTCAAAGGCCCGTTTATCGCCTTGCTGAACCCGCAATACGAGTTCGGCATCGGTCTCACGCTGATCGCTCATGGGCAGCCCGCAGCAACGCGCACTTAGATTGCGCGAAAGACGAGCGTGCCGTTTGTGCCGCCAAATCCGAAGTTATTTTTCAGGGCAACCCGAATCGAAAGATCGCGGGCGGTATTGGCGCAGTAATCAAGATCACACTCAGGGTCTTGATTAAAGATATTGATGGTCGGCGGGCTTATCTGATGATGTAAGGCCAGCACGGTAAAGACAGACTCAAGGCCGCCGGCACCCCCCAAGAGATGGCCGGTCATTGACTTGGTGGAGCCGACAACGACACGACGACGTGCCGCATCGCCTAAAGCTGACTTGATGGCATCGGACTCGTTTTTATCGCCCAGTGGTGTCGAGGTGCCATGGGCGTTCACATAATCGACCTGGTCCACGGGCGTTGCCGCGTCTTTTAAGGCATTCAGCATGCAACGACGCGGACCATCCATGTTCGGCGCAGTCATGTGAAACGCATCGCCTGACATCCCAAAGCCTGCAAGCTCACAGTAAATCTTCGCGCCACGGGATCGCGCATGCTCATACTCTTCGAGCATCAACACACCAGCACCCTCGCCCAGCACAAATCCGTCGCGGTCTTTGTCCCACGGCCGTGATGCTGCAGCAGGATCGTCATTGCGCGTGGACAGCGCGCGTGCTGCGGCAAAGCCACCAATGCCCAGGGGAGAAATCGTGGACTCAGCGCCGCCAGCCAGCATGGCATCTGCATCGCCATATTGAATCAATCGCATTGCCAGCCCGATGCTGTGCAGCCCCGTCGTACAGGCCGTGACGGCGGCCACATTGGGGCCTTTCAGGTTATGCAGGATGCTGAGGTGGCCCGAGATCATGTTGATGATGGATCCAGGGACAAAAAACGGCGAGATGCGGCGTGCACCGCGGTTGGTGTACTCCGCATGGGTCTCTTCAATTAATGGCAGACCGCCAATGCCCGAGCCCACAAAAGCGCCAATGCGCTCTGCATTGGCATCCGTGACCTCGATGCCGGAGTCTTTCAGCGCCTGAACCCCAGCAGCAATTCCGTAATGGATGAAGGTATCCATGTGCCGCGCCTCTTTGGCGGGCAGATAGTCCTCAATGGCAAATCCCTTGACCTCGCCAGCGAAATGCACGGGGAGGCCACTGTGGTCGAACTTGGTGACGGTAGCGATGCCGGACTTGCCGGCGACGAGCGCCGACCAGGAGGACTCAACCTCGTTTCCCAAGGGGGAAACGCAGCCTAGTCCGGTAACGACAACGCGGCGCCGACCCGCGGCACCCGATGGTGAAGGACCGCTCATCGGCAGAAAACCCGTTTACTTCTTCAGGTGGGACGTAACGTAGTCGATCGCCTGCTGAACGGTCGTGATCTTTTCAGCTTCCTCGTCGGGGATCTCGCAGCCGAATGCGTCTTCCAGGGCCATCACGAGTTCGACGGTATCCAGGGAGTCAGCGCCGAGGTCATCGACAAATTTGGACTCTTTCTTGACGTCCTCAATCTTGACGCCAAGCTGCTCAGAGACGATGCCAATCACGCGCTTTTCAATGTCTTCCATGAAGCTCTTTCCTTTGGGGTAAAACCGCGGCAGATTGTATCAGGACATCACCATGCCGCCGTTAACCGACAGGGTAACCCCGGTGATGTAGCCTGCACCTTCTGAGGCCAAAAAGACGACAGATGAAGCCACATCCGAAGGAGTTCCGAGACGTTGGGCGGGAATTTGGCTGGTCAGGGACTTGATCTGATCGTCTGACAGGGATTTGGTCATGTCGGTGTCGATAAAGCCCGGCGCAACACAGTTCACGGTGATGCCGCGGCTGGCGACCTCGCGGGCCAGAGCCCGGGACATGCCTGCCACGCCGGCCTTCGCAGCGGCGTAATTCATCTGGCCCGGGTTTCCCGAGATTCCAACGACCGAGGTGATATTGATGATCCGTCCCCAGCGGGCCTTCATCATGGCCCGCAGCACGCCGCGCGAGAGCCGAAAGACTGCCGTGAGATTGGTCTGAATCACGGCATCCCATTCGTCGTCTCGCATGCGCATCGAGAGATTATCGCGGGTAATGCCAGCGTTGTTGACCAGGATGCCTATCGGCCCGAACTGCTGCACAATCTGATCAAGGAGGCTATCGCATGCGGCAGCATCATTGACCTGCAACACCATGCCGCAGCCTTTGAGTCCATGGGCCGAGAGTGCCTGCGAAATACTCTGGGCGCCTTCATCGGTCGTTGCCGTGCCGATGACGGTGTGGCCAGCCTGGCCCAAGGCCAGCGCAATGGCCTGGCCGATGCCGCGCGTTGCACCCGTCACCAAGGCGACCTTTGAAGTTTCACCCATTCGCGTAGCGCTCCTTTTACGCAGACGCCGCGTCTAGCGCAGCCTGAAGACTGGACTGATCATTGATCGCAAATGTTGTGACCTGTGGCGCGATCCGTTTCACCAGGCCCGTAAGCACCTTGCCCGGCCCGCACTCAATCATGGTGGTGACGCCATTGGCAGAGAGTTTTTCAATCACCTCCACCCAGCGCACAGGGCGCATCGCCTGCCGCGATAAGGCATCGCGAATGCGATCAGCATCGCGCTCAATGGCAACATCCACATTGTTCACCACCTGAATTGATGGCGTATTGACCGCAGTCTGTGACAGCCTTTCACGCAGCGCATCCGCAGCAGGCGCAAGCAAGCTTGAATGAAACGGCGCAGATACCGCCAACGGCAGTGCGCGCTTGGCGCCGCGCTCTTTGACGATGGCACAGGCCCGATCGACTGCTTCGTGATGGCCTGCGATCACGGTCTGATCAGGCGCATTGAAATTGACGGCCTCCACGACTTGGCCTTGGGCGGCATCTGCGCAAGCCGCAATCACGGCCTGCGAATCCATGCCGAGCACTGCGGCCATGCCGCCCACGCCGACCGGCACTGCGGACTGCATCTGCTGGGCACGAAAGCGCACGAGCCGTGTTGCATCTGCAAGGCCAAAGACGCCGGCTGCGGTCAGCGCAGAATATTCTCCGAGGCTGTGGCCAGCTGCCCAGCCCGGCTGCGGGCCACCGGCTGCAGACCATGCCCGATAAAACGCAATCGAG
>Ga0255188_1000251_pt1 | contig 19275 bp, 13 predicted proteins | sample Miss_Cont_RepB_8_FD_188427 | JGI IMG/M metagenome (GOLD analysis project Ga0255188, IMG submission 188427) | Freshwater microbial communities from Mississippi River, Louisiana, United States - Miss_Cont_RepB_8h | ecosystem: Environmental > Aquatic > Freshwater > River | place: USA: Louisiana... | reverse complement strand
CGAGGCGGGGGCGCGCTCCGACCTCGCGCGCGCGCGATTCGCGTTAGGCGCCGAGGTCCTGCGTCTGCGCATGAGCGCCCCGCGGGAGTCCGATCTCAAGGCGGCGCGCGACAACTACGAGCGGTACCAAGGTACGCCGGTCGGCTACGGTTTCGCCCAGAATTACGCCGTGGCTCTCGACGCGCTCGGGCAGAAGGGTCAGGCGGTATCGTTTCTCCAGGGAGTGCTGATCGGCCTGCCGGTCCAGGAGCGGGTTTGGTGGGACAAACTGCGGCTGGTGCTCGGAATCGTCGGGGACCGCTCGCGCAGCGGTGCCGGGCGCAACGCGCTCGGGCAATTGTTGGAGACCGGATCGGATCCGACCATGCAACGGCAGGCCTTGCAGATCCTAGCCGGTGAATCCGCCGCTGAGCCGGAGCGGGCGCATTTCCGCTCCCTTTTGGGACGCCTCATCGCTCGTCAGCCCGATCATCCCGTCAAGGAGGCGTTGCTGTTCCTTCGGGCGCAGGTGGCGCTGTCGGAAAAGGATTACGCCCAAGCGGAGGAGGACGCGAACACCTTGCTGCGGCAGTATGCGCTTTCCCCGCTTCGGGCCCACGCTCTCGCGGTCCTGGCGCAGTCCGCTTGGGAGCAGCGCCGATTCCGTCTGGCCGCGGATTTCTGCCAGCGAACACGGTCCGAGCTCCGCGGGTTGGCCGGGGCGGGTTCGGAGGCGGAGACGGGGCGACGACTGCAGTCCCAGTTGGGAGTGATGGAGGCGGAGTCGTGGTACCGGGCGGGCTTGGCCGGCGGAGACCGCGGAGATTTCCGGAGCGCCGCCGATGCCTACGCGGCCGTCTTGCGGGCAGGAGCGGCGGAGGTGCCCGCGCCAAGGATCGGGGGGCTGATGTTGCAGCGGATTCTGTCCGAGATCCGGGCCGGTTCCCCGGAGGCGGGCAAGGTTTTGGACGAGTATGCGCGGCAAAGCGTGTTTGATCCGGCCAGTCGCTGGCAGGCGGAGTGGGCGCTGGCGCGCTCGTTGCAGGTGCAGGGAGCTGATGGCCTCCGCGAGGCCTACGAGCGCGTGAACCGGCTGCTCGATGCGGGTGCCAACGCCGCCGGCGCGGGTGCGGTCCGGCCGGAACTGCGGGTGCGGATGGCCTGGTTGCAGGCTCGTTTGTCTTTCGAGACGGGCGACCTGGAACGCACGCTGAGCCTCGTGGAGCAACTCGTGGCGACGCCCCTGCCCGGGGACCCGGCGCTGCGGGCGGATATCGCCGGCACCTCCACCTTGTTGCGGGCGCGGGCGGAATTCGCGCTGGGCCGGGAGGACGCCGCGCTCGATACGCTGAAGCGGCTGCGTGGCGAGTTTCCCCGGAGCGATGCCGCCGCCTCCTCCTTTTTGATCGAGGCGGAACAGTACGCGGGGCGGGAGCAGATCGACAAGGCGCGCAACGCGCTGATCGCCCTCACGGACCAAGCCGAGTACAGAAATAATGAATACGTGCCTTTCGCCCTTTTTCGGCTCGCCTCGCTCGCGGAACGCCTCGGCCGGCCGGAGAATCTGCAGGAAGCCAACAAGCGGCTGGAGGAGTTGGTCGGGCATCCGGCGGCCAGCGGCCAAGCCGATCTGGTCTTCGCCGCCCGGCTCCGGCAGGGGGATATCTTTCGAAAGCTCAACGACTTTGATGCGGCCGGCCGCGCGTACGAGGACCTGATCAACCGCTACCCGCGACGTCCCGACGTGGTCATGGCGCAATTGGCCCTGGCTGCCACCTATTCGGCTCGCGCTGCCGCGGCGGGTACGGCCCCGGCCGGTCGTTCATACGCCGACAGCGCGCAATTGATCTACGAGCAATTGCGCGACCGGGTCGACGCTCCCCGCGACGTCCGGGTGGAAGCGGGATACAACCTCGGTCTCCTCCTCGCGCGTAGAGGTCGGGGCGAGGAGGCGATCTTGGTCTGGTCGCGGGACGTGGTGACCCCCTTCCTGCGCGAGGAGGTGCGCCCGTTCGAATCCGATGCCAAGCGTCCGTACTTCCTCGCGCGGACCCTGCGCGACCTCGGCGACCTGCTGGAAAAACTCGGTCGCATTGACGAGGCCCGCGAGGCCTACCGGCTGCTGCTCGACAAGCGTCTGCCGGTCGGGGAATCGGTCGCGCGCGCCCGGCTTGCCCAGCTCGGCGGTCCGCCGCCGGGGAAATGAAATTGCGCGCGTCCGACGCCACCCAAACCCTGCCGCCATGACCGGAAATGAACTGAGTCTCCTTGCCCGGGGCGGACCCATGATGTGGGTCCTCGGGGCGCTCGCGCTCCTGCTGTTCACGATTTTCATCGAGCGCGCCCTGTTCCTGCACCGCGGTCAGATCCGTGCGGAGGCGTTCATGGACGGGATAAAAAACATCCTCATGCGCCGCCGGCTCGTCGAGGCGTTGACGGTTTGCGAGGAGACGCCGGGCCCCGTGGCGGCCGTGGTGAAGGCGGCGCTGCTCAACGCCGATGCCCCGGAGGAACGCATGCGCCTGCAGGTGCAGGAGGCCGCGCTGAACGAGCTGCCCGTTTTGGAACGTCGCATCGGAGCCCTCGCCGTGATCGCGCAGGTGGCTCCGCTCGTCGGCATCCTCGGCACGGTGCTCGGCATGATCGCGACGTTCGCGGCGTTCGAGCAGGGCGGAAATTACGCCATGGCCTCGGCGCTTTCCCGCGGCATGTGGCAGGCCCTCGCGGCCACCGCCGGCGGCCTGCTGCTCGCCATCCCCGCCCACCTCGCGCACCACTTTCTTGCCGCGCGGGTCCGCGCGATCGTCCGCGACGTGGAGTGGTCCGGCAACGAGATCATGAAGTATCTTTTAACCGAATACAGGTCTGGCTCGGGGGACTCCTGAGATGATCACCCGCCCCCTCGATCTCGCCTCCCGCCTCCGCCCGGTTCCGCGCGGGCTTGACTGGCTCTTTGTGGCGAACGTCGGGCTCCTCGTGCTTTTCTTTTCTTTATTCGGTTCGCGCTTTGTGCTGGCCCCCGGCCTCGGAGTTGATTTCCGCCTGCCGCAGGTGGCCGGCTCCTCGGGGTCCGCGCGGACCACCTCCCACGTCATTTCCGTCATCAACTCCGGACAAGTCTTTACGCCCGACGGCCTTGCCGGGATCGATGACCTTGGGCGTTGGCTGAAGACTCAGGCGGCGCGCACCCCCGCCCCGCGGCTTTTGGTGCGAGCGGGCGCTGATGTGCCCATATTCGTGCTCGCCGACGTGGCGGCGGCGGCGACCTCGGCGGGCTTCGAGCTGGTATGGGCCGTGGGCGATCCCGGTCTGAGCGCGGGCCCCGGCCGCCCCTGAAGCCATGCCTCGCGGCGAGCGATGGGTTTGGGTGTTTTCCGGTGCAGCGTCCGCGGCCCTTGTAGCGGGGGCGGCGGCCTTGCTGCGTTTTCCCCCGTCCGTACCGCGCGCTCCCGCGGGCGCCGGCTCGGTCGTGGTGCAGATCGCGCGACCCGAAATGGGGGACGGCCTGCTGCAGGATGAGGCTGTCCTGCGCGACCCTCGTCCGCTTTTCCTGCCCACGCGTTTCAACGCCTCTCCGATGGAGCCCCGTCGCGAGGCCGGTCGCACGCTCTTCGACCTCGATCGCGCGGCAGATGAACCGGGTGAAACCGACACCAGTATCGTGCGCGAACTTTCCCCGGTAGCCGTTCTCAACGGCCGGCCGGCGGGCGAAGCCTCCGGTCTGGATGCCTTGGCTCCGAGCCAAAGCGAGGTCGGAGTGGTGGGTTTGGGGCGAGGAGAAAAGACCGTGCAGCCTCTCCGGCAACGTGGTGGTTATTTGCAGGTTTTTTCCGCGGCGACAGGGGCCATGGTGCTGGCCGAGGCCCTGGCTCCCGGTTTGGCCCCCGCGGGCGGCAAAGACTGGGAGCCCATGGAGCTTTTCGCCGTGGTTGATGCTGCGGGTTTGGCGTCGCCGTTAGTCCTGGTTAGCTCATCGACGGTCGACGAAGTGGACGCACACTTCAGGCGAATTTTGGGGCAGGTTTTCCGCGTGGGCGAACGTCTGCCCCCGGGTTTTTTTCGCCTCGTGGTCGGGCCGTGACGAATTCTGTAAATTCGTATGAATTTGCTGTTGACGGTGCCGAAGCCGGCTCGCACGTTTTTCAACTCTTTTCGTTTTTTGCCACTCTCTCTTTCCGCCCAGATAGCTCAGTTGGTAGAGCACCCCCTTGGTAAGGGGGAGGTCGACGGTTCAAATCCGTTTCTGGGCTCCAGGGTCAGAAAGCACGTCGAACCAGGCTTCTGCGACGTTAACTCAGAGGTCTTATCTTCCAACATCACCCAAACAACCGTCTCCCATGGCTAAAGCAGCATTCGAACGCAAGAAACCGCACGTGAACGTCGGCACCATCGGCCACGTCGACCACGGCAAGACCACGTTGACGACCTCCATCCTCGCGTGCCAGTCCCGTAAGGGCCTCGCCGAGATGAAGTCCTATGCCGATATCGCCAAGGGTGGTACGGTTCGCGACGCCTCCAAGATCGTAACGATCTCGGTCGCGCACGTCGAGTACGAGTCGGACAAGCGCCACTACGCCCACGTCGATTGCCCCGGCCACGCCGACTTCGTTAAGAACATGATCACCGGCGCCGCCCAGATGGACGGTGCGATTCTCGTCGTTTCCGCGGCTGACGGCCCGATGCCCCAGACCCGCGAGCACATCCTTTTGGCCCGTCAGGTGGGCGTGCCGAAGATCGTGGTTTTCCTCAACAAGGTCGACCTCATCGACGACCCCGATCTGCTTGAGCTCGTCGAAGAGGAAATTCGTGACCTCCTCACCAAGTACCAGTTTGACGGCAAGAACGCCAAGATCATCCGTGGTTCCGCCACCGCCGCGTTGGAGGGCAAGCCCGAGGGTGAGAAGGCGATCGCCGACCTCATGGCCGCCATTGATTCCGAAATCCCGGAACCCGTGCGCGAGATGGACAAGCCGTTCCTGATGTCTGTCGAGGACGTGTTCTCCATCACGGGTCGCGGTACCGTCGCCACCGGCCGTATCGAGCGCGGTGTGGTCAAGCTGAACGACACCGTCGAGATCGTCGGTCTTAAGGACACGACCACTACGGTTGTGACCGGAATTGAGATGTTCCGCAAGCTGCTCGACAGCGGTCAGGCTGGTGACAACGTGGGAATCCTCCTTCGTGGCATTGAAAAAGACGGCATTGAGCGTGGTCAGGTCATCGCCGCTCCTAAGTCCATCACTCCCCACAAGAAGGGCAAAGCCGAGATCTACGTCCTCTCCAAGGATGAGGGTGGGCGCCACACGCCGTTCTTCAACGGTTATCGTCCGCAATTCTACTTCCGAACCACCGACGTCACTGGCGTCGTCAACCTGCCGAAGGGCGTTGAGATGATCATGCCAGGCGACAACATCGCGGTGGACATCGAGTTGATCGTTCCGATCGCCATGGAGAAGCTCCAGAAGTTCGCCATCCGCGAGGGTGGTCGTACGATCGGCGCGGGTCGTATCACGGAGATCACCGAATAACTGTCGCTGCAACCGTCGACGGCGCCTCGCCGAGGCCTCCTCAAGGGGTCTCGGCTGCGTTGTCTAAGGGAGCATCTTAGGCGCGTAGCTCAATCGGTAGAGTAGCGGTCTCCAAAACCGTTGGTTGGGGGTTCGATTCCCTCCGCGCCTGCCAGCAAAAATCATGAAAAACCCTTTTCGCAGCACCCGCATCTTCCTCGGGGAGATGGTTGGGGAACTCCAGAAGGCGACTTGGCCGACCAAGGCCGAGCTGCGCGATTCGACCATCGTTGTCATCGTCGCCGTCCTCATCATGGGCATTTTCACGAGCATCAGTGATTTCTCGCTGACCCAGGTGGTCGTGCTCTTCACCGATCTGGTCAGCTAAGCATCGGGCGCTCCTTCTCATGCCTGCTCCAACGACCGCCCCCGCCGGTGCTCAGTGGTTCGCTCTCCACACCCTTTCCGGGCAGGAGTCGAAGGTGAAACTGTACATCGAGAAGTTCAAAAAGGCGGAGGAGCTCGACGACTTCATTTTCGAGGTGCTGCTCCCGACGGAGGTCGTTTCCGAGGTCAAGGGCGGTAAGAAATCGACCAAGGTTCGAAAACTCTATCCGGGTTACGTTTTCATCCAGGCCAAGCTCTACGGGGATGATGGTAAACTCATCAATAAGCCGTGGTATTTCGTGAAGGAGACCACCGGGGTTATAGGTTTTGTGGGCGGCGATCGCCCGGCCGCTTTGCGGCAATCTGAAGTGGATGAAATCTACGCGAGGATTGAGGCTGCCAGTGGTAAAGAAGTTCCCAAGGTACAGTACGCGGTGGGCGAGGAAGTGAAGATTACCGACGGAGCCTTCGCGTCCCTTACCGGGCGGATCGACGAGATCGATCCTGAGCGCGGGAAGTTGAAGGTTTCGGTCTCTATCTTCGGGCGCTTTACGCCGGTGGAGCTCGAATATTGGCAGGTTCAGCGCCTAACCGAGTAAGATTCTCGTCCCTCTCCTTTTTTCAGACTCTCCTCTTTCAACATGGCCAAGAAGATCCAAGGATACATCCGACTCCAACTGCCGGCCGGCGCGGCCAATCCTGCGCCTCCGGTTGGACCCGCGCTGGGCGCCCAAGGCGTAAACATCATGGCGTTCTGCAAGGAGTTCAACGCCCGCACCAAAGACCAGAACGGGATGATCCTGCCCGTGGTCATCACGGTTTTCACCGACAAGAGTTTCACTTTCATCCTTAAGTCCCCGCCTGCTTCAGTGCTATTGAAGAAGGCCGCCAACATCGCCAGCGGCTCGGCGAAGCCGAACCAGGACAAGGTGGGCAAAGTCACGAAGAAGCAGCTTCTTGAAATCTATAACATCAAGAAGAACGACATGAACGCCACCACACCCGAGGCTGGCATAAAAGTCATTGCTGGTACCGCCCGCAACATGGGCATCGAGGTGGTAGACTGATTTTCGGCGTGGCGGACGACCAGCTCCGGCTGGAGAATCCGTGACGCTCTACCGAAACATCCCGCGGGAGTCCTCCGGACGTTTGCACCGCAAGGAGAAAACATGGCCAAAAAGCACAGCAAAAGATACAACGGCGGCCTGAAGGTCGCCGATCTCACCAAGGACTACCCGCTCAAGGAAGCGGTGGAAATCCTCAGCAAGTTCCCCAAGGCTAAGTTCGACGAGACGGTTGAGCTTTCCTTCCGCCTTGGCGTTGATGCCGCCTCCGGCGAGCAAAACGTCCGGGGAACGACCCCGTTGCCGAACGGTTCCGGCAAGAAGGTACGCGTCCTCGTGTTCACTGACGATCCGCAGAAGGCCTTGGCTGCAGGTGCTGATTTTGCGGGTCTCCAGGACATGATGCAGAAGGTCAACGAAGGTTGGCTGGATTTCGATGTGGCGATCGCGACCACCGAAGCGATGAAGCAGGTTCGTACCCTCGCGCGCGTTCTTGGTCCCAAGGGTCTCATGCCGAATCCCAAGGCGGGTACGGTCACCGACGATATCGTGGCGGGTATCAAAGCCGTCAAAGCCGGCCGGGTTGAGTTCAAGATGGACAAGACCGCCAATATTGGCGTCGGCGTGGGCAAGCGCTCTTTTACCCACTCGCAAATCCTCGAAAATGCCTCCACGGTCCTTGAGGCCGTTGGTCGGTCCAAGCCGTCCACCTTCAAGGGCGGTCAGTTCATCAAGAGCGTTACCTTGTCCTCGAGCATGAGCCCGGGGGTCAAGATCGCCTCAACCGAGTTCAGCAAGTACTGAGAGGGCACCGACCATGAGAGCCGAAAAACAATACCTGATCGCCGAGGTCGAGTCGCACCTTCGCAAGTCCGACTACGTCATTCTCGCCAACTTTTCCAAAGTGACCGTCGCTGACACTGCGGAACTCCGCAAGCGGTTGGCCGCCGAAAAGGCTGAATTCCATGTCGTCAAGAACAGCTCGCTGCGGGTGGCGGCCAAGGCCCTAGGCCTTCCCGACATCGACGCTTCACTCTCCGGTCCCACGGCTGTCGTTGTGGGCGGAAAGAACTCCGCGGGTGTAGCCAAGGTCCTAAAGAAGTTCTTCGAGGAAAAGCAGAAGCTCGAGATCAAGCTGGGCGTGCTCGACCGTAAGTTGATCAGCGCGGCGGATCTTTCCAAAATTGCTGATCTGCCGTCCTTCGAGGCGCTACGGTCGCAGCTGCTCGGTCTGTTCAGCCAGAACGCGGCGGCTTTCGTCCGTGTGCTCGACGCCAAGGTCAAGAAAGAGCAGCCGGCCGCCCCGGCGGCTTGAAACCACTCACCACGAATATTTTTGCCGCGCATCGGTGCTAACCGTTGATCGGCGGAAAAACCAATCCATCCGGAACCGCTAGGGGATTCGTCTCTTAAACGCGTTTCATCCCTGAAACCGCTATCGGGTCCGAGGAGTAAGTCATCATGAGCAACATCACAAAGGAACAAGTCATCGAGTGGCTTTCGAGCCAGTCGGTTCTGGATCTCGCCGCCTTGGTCAAGGACCTCGAGGGCAAGTGGGGCGTTTCCGCTGCCGCTGCTGTCGCCGCCGCTCCTGCCGGCGGAGCCGCCGGCGCGGGCGCCGCCCCGGCCGCCGAGGCTCAGACCGAGTTCACCGTCGTTCTCAAAGACGCCGGCGCTAACAAGATCGGCGTCATCAAGGAAGTGCGCGGTATCACCGGGCTCGGCCTCAAGGAGGCCAAGGATCTGGTCGAGGGCGCTCCGAAGAACGTCAAAGAGAACGTTCCGAAGGCCGAGGCCGAGGAAATCAAGAAGAAGCTCGAGGCCGCTGGCGCCAAGGTCGAGCTCAAGTAAGTCACTCCGACGCTTGGCGACTTTGTTCGCACAAATGCGTTTTTACCTGGACGGGCCGCGCCAAAGCGCGGCCCGTCTTGTCCCTTTTCTGCGTCTGTTCAAATTAGCCGCCGCGCGTCCCTACAGGTTCTCCGCGGCCCCTTACGCCTCCTAACCCTTCCGGGTACCTCCCATGGCCGACCGCAACCACACCGAACGCGTAAACTTCGGAAAGCTCCGCGAAGTCATCCAGCCGCCGAACCTGATCGAGATCCAGATCACGTCGTACCTCGACTTCCTGCAGAAGGGCATCCCTGAGAAGCAGCGGAAGCCGCAGGGCCTTGAGGCGGTGTTCCGGGAGGTTTTCCCGATCCTGTCTTACGACGAGCGCCTGACGCTCGAGTACGTTTCCTACAGCCTGGGTGAGCCCAAGCATTCCGAATTGGAGTGTCTTCGTGAGGGTATTACCTATTCCGTTCCTCTCTACGTGAAGCTTCGTCTGCGCGAAGAAGACTTCATCAAGGATGAGGATATTTTCATGGGAGAGATCCCGATGGTCACCGACCGCGGGTCATTCATCATCAACGGGGCCGAGCGGGTGGTTGTATCCCAGCTCCACCGATCGCCCGGCATCGCTTTCGAGGTTACACCTCATCCTAACGGCAAGCCTCTTCACTCGTTCCGTATCATCCCGGATCGCGGCACCTGGTTGGAGGTCCAGTTCGACAATAATGACTTGCTCTACGTTTACCTCGATCGTCGCCGCCGGCGCCGGAAGTTCCTGATCACGACCTTGCTTCGTTCGATCGGGTACTCGAGTGACATCGACCTCCTGAATCTTTTTTACGAGATCAAGGAACTTCGCGTTTCCAAGGCTTTGGACATGGAGAACGTGTCCACGCTGGTTCTCGTTGAGGACGCCATAGACGCCCAAAAGGGAGTCGTTCTCGCCCGCGCGTTCGAGCCCTTGACCAAGGCGATCGTGCGGACTTTCGAGAAGCATGACATCGCCACGATCCGCGTCATCGACACATCGATCGACGAGGGCGCGATCATCCGGGCGCTCAAGAAGGATCCGACGCGCAACGAGGAGGAAGCTCTCAAGGAAATCTACAAACGGTTGCGTCCGGGAGAGCCCCCGACCACGGCCAACGCCAAGGCCCTCCTCAAGCGCCTGTTTTTCGATCCCAAGCGCTACGACCTCGGGCGCGTGGGCCGCTATAAGGTCAACCAGAAGTTGGGGCTAAAGGCTGATCTCGAGCAACGCATCCTCGAGAGCGCCGACATCGTGGCCGCCACCAAGTACCTCGTGCGTTTGAAGAAGGGCGTCGGGGTGGTGGACGACATTGATCACCTCGGATCCCGGCGTGTCCGTACCGTGGGTGAACTCTTGGCCAACCAATGCCGTGTAGGCTTGAGCCGGACGGAACGCCTCGTTCGCGAGCGCATGACGATGTACGATCAGAGCGTCGACTCGATCACCCCGCAGAAGCTCATCAACCCGAAGGCGCTGACCACGGTGATTCGGGATTTCTTCGCCCGTTCCCAGCTTTCGCAGTTCATGGACCAGATCAATCCGCTCGCCGAGGTGACGCACAAGCGCCGCCTTTCCGCGCTCGGGCCCGGTGGTCTGAATCGCGAGCGCGCCGGCTTCGAGGTCCGCGACGTGCATCCGTCGCACTACGGTCGGATCTGTCCGATTGAGACGCCCGAAGGTCCAAACATCGGTTTGATCAACTCGCTTTCGACTTACGCCCGCGTGAACGAGTTCGGCTTTATCGAGACGCCGTACCGCGTCGTGAAGGACGGACGCGTCACGGATAAGATCGAATACCTCACGGCTGACCAGGAGGAGGGGAAGGTCATCGCCCAAGCCAACGCCGAGATCGACGAGAAGAATCACTTCGTCGGCAAAGTGACGGTGCGTCAGGATGGTAACTTCCTCGAAGTACCCGCGGGCGATGTCCATCTGATGGACGTTTCTCCGAAGCAGGTCATCTCGATCGCGGCGGGCATGATCCCGTTCCTTGAGCATGACGACGCCAATCGCGCGCTCATGGGCGCGAACATGCAGCGCCAAGGCGTGCCCCTTCTTCAGGCCGAGGCCCCGTTCGTTGGCACCGGCATTGAGGAGCGCGTAGCGCGTGACTCTAAGATCGTGGTCGTCGCCGAGGAGGCCGGTGTGGTCGCCTCGGTCGATGCTAAACGAATCGTGGTGACGAAAGACGGGGAACTCCCGCGCAACGTCCGCAACGATCCGAAGAATCACGTCCATGTGTACGAGCTTCGGAAGTTCATGCGCTCGAATGCCGGCACCTGTTTCAACCAGAAGCCGATTGTCCGCGAGGGGCAGAAAATCAAGGCCGGCCAGATCATCGCCGACGGTCCTTCCACCGACCGTGGGGAGATGGCGCTCGGTCGCAACGTGCTGGTCGCGTTCATGCCTTGGAACGGCTACAACTTCGAGGACGCGATTCTCATTTCCGAGAAAGTCCTTCGCGAGGACATCTTCACCTCCATCCACATCCAGGAATTCGAGGTTACGGCCCGCGACACCAAGCTCGGGCCCGAGGAAATCACCCGTGATATTCCCAACGTCGGGGAGGAGGCACTCAAGAACCTCGATCATAACGGCGTCATCCGGGTCGGAGCCGAGGTGAAGCCCGGCGACATCCTCGTCGGCAAGATCACTCCGAAGTCTGAGACGGAACTAGCCCCCGAGGAAAAGCTGCTGCGCGCTATCTTCGGCGAAAAGGCGGCCGATGTTAAGGACACCTCGCTGATCGTGCCCTCCGGAGTGGCGGGCATCATCATGGACGTGAAGGTCTCTTCGCGGGTCGACAACCAGGAGGAGAAGCTCTCCCCCTCCGATCGTCGCCGCCAGGCGAAGCAGATTCAGGAGGAGTACAAGACCCAGATGGATAAGTTGCGCGAGGCCCTCACCGAGGCCCTCTCCAACATCCTGCTTGGCGAGAAAATCCCGCTGGACGTTATCAACGGCGAGTCTGGTGAGATCATCATCCCGGCGAACCGTAAGATCACCAAGACGCTCCTGCGCAAGCTGGCCGCCGTGTCCAAGCACGTGCAGATCGATCCTTCGCCGGTAAGGATCAAGATCATGGAAATCATCGGCTCGTATCAGACAAAGTTCGACGAGCTCGAGAGCGACCGTGAACGCAAGATTACCTCCATCGAAGCTGGCGAGGGCTCCGCTGACGGTGCGATCAAGCAGGTGAAGGTTTACGTCGCCACCAAGCAAAAGCTGGAGGTCGGCGACAAGATGGCGGGTCGCCACGGTAACAAGGGCGTTGTTGCGAAGATCGTCCCCGAAGAGGATATGCCGTTCCTTCCGGACGGCACCCCGGTGGAAATCTGTCTCAACCCTCTCGGCGTGCCCTCCCGCATGAACGTGGGCCAGGTCCTGGAGACCCATCTCGGCTGGGCGTGCAAGCGCCTCGGTATCAAGGTGGCCACTCCCGTCTTCGACGGAATCCCGGAGAAGAAGGTCCGCGAGTACCTCAAGGAGGCGAAATTGCCTTCCTCTGGAAAGAGTCCGCTCTTCGATGGGCGCACCGGCGATAAGATCGATCAGGAGGTCGTGGTGGGCTACATCTACATGATGAAGCTGAACCATCTGGTCTCGCACAAAATCCATGCCCGGGCCGTCGGTCCGTATTCACTCGTCACCCAGCAGCCGCTGGGCGGCAAGGCCCAGTATGGCGGTCAGCGTTTCGGCGAAATGGAAGTGTGGGCGCTCGAGGCCTACGGCGCGGCTCACACGCTGCAGGAGTTACTCACCGTCAAATCGGACGACGTGCAGGGGCGTACCAAGATCTATGAGTCGTTGGTCAAGGGTGACAACACCCTGCAGGCCGGCACGCCGGAGTCCTTCAACGTGCTCATCAAGGAAATCCAGTCCCTCGGCCTGGACATCAAGCTGCAGAAGCGCGACGCCCTGAGCTTCGGCTCCTGAAGGCCCGCCCCTAACAACAGACCCAGGGAGACATCACCATGATTCAACCCAACGACGCCGCCGGTACCAATCGCGACCAGGCCCGTGAAGCCCTCGGCCTTGAGGAGAGCGCGTTTGACTGCGTTTCGATCACTGTCGCTTCGCCCGACACCATCCGCAAATGGTCCAAGGGCGAGGTTAAGAATCCCGAGACCATTAACTACCGGACGTTCAAGCCGGAGCCAGGTGGTCTCTTCTGCCAGAAGATTTTCGGTCCGGTCCGCGACTACGAGTGCGCCTGCGGAAAGTACAAGCGCATCAAGTACAAGGACGTGGTCTGCGATCGATGCGGCGTCGAGGTGACGATCGCCCGGGTCCGCCGCGAGCGCATGGGTCACATCGAGCTCGCGGTTCCGGTGGCCCACATCTGGTTCCTCAAGTCGATGCCCAGTCGCCTCGGGCTGCTGCTCGATATGACCGCCCGTTCGCTGGAGCGGGTCATCTACTACGAGAACTACATGGTGATCGATCCGGGTAAGACCCCGCTCGAGCCGCGGCAGCTTCTCACCGACACCGAGTATCGGCAGGCTTTGGACGAGTACGGTGACGACTCCTTTGTCGCGAAGATGGGTGCCGAGGCAGTGCGCGATGCACTCGTGAAGACGGATCTCGAGGCGACCGTGGCCGAACTGCAGGAGCAGATGCGCGCGACGAAGTCCAAGCAGATCAAGAAGAAGCTATCGAAGCGGCTCAAGGTGGTGCAGGGCTTCATCCACTCCAAGAGCCGTCCGGAGTGGATGGTGCTTGAGGTCCTCCCGGTGATTCCGCCGGACCTGCGTCCGCTGGTTCCGCTCGAAGGCGGTCGCTTTGCCACGTCGGACCTCAACGATCTGTACCGCCGCGTCATCAACCGCAACAATCGCCTGCGGAACCTGATGCAGCTCAAGACGCCCGACGTCATCATTCACAACGAGAAGCGCATGCTGCAGGAGGCGGTCGACGCCCTGTTCGACAACGGGCGCCATGGCCGTCCTGTCACTGGGGCGGGCAACCGTCCGCTCAAGTCGCTTTCCGACATGCTGAAGGGCAAGCAGGGGCGGTTCCGCCAGAACCTGCTCGGTAAGCGCGTGGACTATTCGGGTCGCTCCGTGATCGTGATCGGCCCCGAGCTCAAGCTTCACCAGTGCGGTCTTCCCAAGAAGATGGCTCTGGTCCTCTTCGAGCCGTTCATCATCCGTCGCCTCAAGGAGCTGGGTTTCGTGCACACGGTCCGTGGTGCGCGCAAGATGATCGAGAAGAAGTCGCCTGAGGTTTGGGATATCCTTGAGGAAGTCACGAAGGGACATCCGGTTCTCCTGAACCGCGCGCCCACGCTCCACCGGCTATCCATCCAGGCCTTTGAGCCGGTTCTCATTGAGGGCGAGGCGATCCGCATCCATCCCCTCGTCTGCACCGCCTACAACGCGGACTTTGACGGCGACCAGATGGCCGTGCACGTCCCGCTCTCCCTCGAGGCCATCATGGAGTGCAAGCTCCTGATGATGGCGACGTCCAACATCTTCTCGCCCTCGTCCGGAAAGCCAATCCTGACGCCCTCGCAGGACATCGTGCTGGGAGCCTACTACCTCACGATTGAGCCTCGCCGGAAGCCCACGAAGAACGAGCGGGTCCCGTTGCTCAGCGGCCTCCAGGAGGTCCTTTACGTCAAGTCCGATGGTGCCCTCCGTATGCACGACTGGGTCGAGATCCCGAATCCCGATCACGGCCGGGAGACGATCTTCGGCGATGCCAAGCGTAAGACTCTCCGCACGACTGTCGGCCGCGTCATCTTCAACGAAATTTGGCCCCGCGAGCTGGGATTTGTGAATTTCCCCGTTCCGAAGGCGAAGCTCGGTGACCTGATCCTTAATACCTACAAGATCTCCGGGAACCACGCCACGGTGGAAACCCTCGATCGCCTTAAGGAGCTTGGTTTCCAGACGGCGTTCCAAGCGGGTATCTCGATCGGAATCGACGACATGATTATCCCGGATTCCAAGCGGGAGATCGTCTCCGATTCGCGCAAGAAGATCGCGGAGGTCGAAGCCCAGTTCCACAAGGGTATCATCACCGACGGCGAGCGGTACAACAAAGTGGTCGATATCTGGACCAGCGCTACGGATCAGATCGCAAAGCAAGTGTTCTCCAAGTTGGAGAACAACGACGGTCGCACCGAGGTGAATCCGGTTTACATCATGATGGATTCCGGAGCGCGTGGTAACAAGCAGCAGGTCCGCCAGCTTTGCGGCACCCGCGGGCTGATGGCCAAGCCCTCCGGTGAGATCATCGAGCGCCCCATCCTCTCCTCGTTCCGCGAGGGCCTCACGGTGCTTGAGTACTTCATCTCGACCCACGGTGCACGCAAGGGACTGGCTGACACCGCCCTCAAAACCGCCGATGCCGGCTACCTCACCCGTAAGCTTTGCGACGTGGCCATGGACGTCATCATCGCCGAAGAAGATTGCGGCTCCCGCGACGGCGTGTGGAAGAAGGCCATTTTCGAGGGCGATGACGAGATCGTCGGTCTGAAGGAACGTATCATCGGCCGCTTCTCCAGCGACGACGTGATGAATCCCATTAGTCCTTCCGAGGTACTCGTGGGTTCCGGCGAGCTCATCACCGAGGAAATCGCGGCTAGGATCGACGAGCTCGGTATCGAGCGCGTCAAGGTCATGTCCCCGCTCACCTCCATCTCGAAGGGTGGCATTGACGCTAAGTCCTACGGCATCAACCCAGCGACCAACAAGGTTGCGAAGATCGGCGACTCCGTCGGCATCATTGCCGCGCAGTCGATCGGCGAGCCGGGCACGCAATTGACCATGCGTACCTTCCATATCGGTGGTGTCGCGTCGGGCGGTTTCAAGACGCCCGAGATCCGCGTCCGCTCTAGCGGACGGGTCAAATACCGCGGCCTGCGCTTGGTGGAAACGGCCGATGGCGGATCGATCGTGCTCAACAAGACTGGCACCATCCAGATCCTCGATGCCGAGGACAAGGAACTCGAGGTCTACAACATCGTGGTGGGCTCTTACCTCCACGTTGCCGACGGCGGCAAGATCGACAAAGGTGCCGTACTCGCGCAGTGGGATCCCTATAACATTCCGGTTCTGTCGGAGAAGGGCGGTTCGCTGCACTTCAAGGATATGATCCCCGGTGTGACCGTTAAGCGTGAACTCGACGAGTCGTCGGGACGCATCGCCACCGTCGTCATCGAGCACAAGGAGGATCTCAATCCGCAGATCGAGGTTCGCGATTCGAAGAACAAGGCGCTCGCCGCCTATTCGATTCCGGTCGGAGCGCAGATCGCGGTCAACGAGGGAGACACGATCGCGCCCGGCGCTCTGCTCGCCAAGACGCCGCGCCAAGCCTCCAAGACCAAGGACATCACCGGTGGTCTGCCGCGCGTTGCTGAGCTCTTCGAGGCCCGTCGCCCGAAGGATGCGGCGGAGATGTCCCGTATCGACGGCATCGTCTCGTTCGAGGGCACCGTGCGTGGCAAGCGCAAGCTGGTGGTCAAGAACGAGGAGACTGGTCAGGAGGAGGAGCACCTGATCGCGACCGGTAAGCATATCATCGTCCAGCCGGGCGATGTTGTGCACAAGGGCCAGCACCTCACCGAGGGAGCGGCCGATCCCCATGAGATCCTGGAGATCCTCGGGCCCTCCGCGCTCTATGACTTCCTGATCTCTCAGGTCCAGGAGGTATACCGCCTGCAGGGCGTGACGATCAACGATAAGCACATCGAGATCATCATCCGCCAGATGCTTAGGAAGGTCCGGATCACCGATCCGGGTGATTCCGAGTACTTCTGGGGCGAACAGGTCGACCGCTCGGCTTTCCTCGCCAACAACAAGCGAATCGAAGAAGCGGGTGGTAAACCTGCCGAAGCTGAGCCGATCCTGCTGGGCATCACCAAAGCCTCGCTCGAGACGGAAAGCTTCATCTCCGCCGCTTCCTTCCAAGAGACCACCCGGGTTCTTACCGACGCCTCCACGTTGGGGAAGGTCGACCTGCTGCGTGGCTTCAAGGAAAACGTGATCATGGGCCACCTCATCCCTGCCGGCACCGGTCTGCCGCTGTACAAGCAGCTGAAGATCACGCTGCCGTTTGGAGCGGAGTTGCCGCTTGATGAGGAAAAGCCGGCGGAAGCCTCAGCTGGCTAAGGCCCAGGAAAAACCTTCTCCTTCGGAGGCCGCGACGCGTCGCGGCCTCTTTGTTTTTAAACCCGCAGAAACCCCTTGATCCGACAGGAGTGAGTGGCATGCTCATGTCCCCTCCCGCCAAAAAATCAAATGTCGAGCTTAGCTCCGTTTGGTTTTTAACGCCCGCTCGCAAGAGCGGGCGTTTTTTTGGGCCCCGCGAAAGACCCTCCGGCAGAGCTGCTCGCGGGAGGATCCTGAAATTCCCGCCGCTGATAAATAGCTCGCAACCGGGGTAAGTGATTTTCGTCTTGGTGGCGTCGCCCCGCTTCCCCCATCCGGCATGAATTTTCTTCAAGGCGCTTTGCGCCGACCTCTCACCGTCATCGTTGCTGTTCTCGCCGTCGTGCTGGCCGCCATTCTGGCCATCCAGCGCTTGTCGCGGGATATTTTTCCGCCGCTCGGGATTCCCACGATCTACGTTGCCCAGCCGTACGGCGGTATGGATCCGGCCCAGATGGAGGGCTATCTGACCTACCGCTACGAGTATCACTTCCTCTACATCGCGGGGATTTCCCACGTGGAGTCGAAGTCGATCCAGGGAGCTTCCATCATGAAGCTCCAATTCCACCCCGGGACGGACATGTCCCAGGCTATGTCGGAAACGATCGCGCAGGTGAACCGGTCCCGTGCCTTCATGCCCCCAGGCACGGTCGCGCCATTCGTGATGCGCTTCGATGCCGGTAGCGTGGCGGTGGGCTACCTCGTTTTCTCAAGCGACAACCCCAACCGCACGTTGGGTGAAATGCAGGATCAGGCACTCAACCGGGTGCGTCCGGCGTTTGCCACCCTACCGGGCGTCTCGGCGCCTCCGCCTTTCGGCGGCAGCTCCCGCGGCATCATCGTTAACGTGAATCCCGACCGGATGCGCTCCTACGGCTTGTCGCCCGACGACATCGTGAAGGCGCTGGCCGAGTCGAACCCCATCAGCCCCTCCGGCAACCTTAACATGGGGGACAAGTACCCGATCGTGGAGATGAATTCGATCGTGAAGAACCCGAAGGATCTGGAGGCGACACCGATCCGCCGGACCGACCAGGGAGCCGTCTACATGAGGGACGTGGCCACGATCGAGGATGCGGCGGACGTCACGACCTCCTACGCCTTGGCGAACGGCCGGCGTACTGTCTACCTCCCGGTGACCAAGCGTGCCGATGCCTCCACCCTCGAGGTAGTGCGGCTCGTGAAAGAGAATATTCCCGAGTTCCAGAAGATCCTGCCGGAGGACATCAAGGTAAGTTATGTCTTCGACCAATCCCCGGTGGTGGAACGCTCGATTCGCGATCTGGTGAAGGAGGGTGGTCTGGGCGCCCTGCTGACCGGCATCATGGTGCTGCTTTTCCTGCGCGACTGGCGAAGCGCGTTCATCGTCGTGATCAACATCCCGATCGCCCTGCTGGCGGCGGTGTTCGCGCTTTGGATCTCAGGACAATCCATCCATCTGATGACGCTGGGCGGGCTCGCGCTCGCGGTGGGAATCCTCGTGGACGAGGCGACGGTGGCGGTGGAGAACATCCACGCTCATCTCGCGCGCGGCGCTTCGCTCCCGCGCGCCGCGCTCGAGGGCACGCGTGAGACCGCGGGTCCGCGCCTGCTCGCGATGTTGTGCATCATCAGCGTCTTTATTCCGGCTTTCTTCATGGAGGGAGCGGCCAAGGCGCTATTCGTGCCCATGGCGCTTTCGGTAGGTTTCGCGATGGTCGCATCTTACCTCTTGTCCAGCACCCTGGTGCCGGTTCTTTCCGTCTGGTTTCTCCGCGGCCAGGGCGGGGTGGTTCACGATGCGTCCTCCTTCGCCCGGATGCAGAACGCCTACGCCGGTCTGATGCGCGGACTCGTGGCCGCGCGCTGGCCCCTGACTCTGGTCTACCTGGGAGTTTGCGTCGCCGTGGTGTGGGTCGTGGGCTCCCGGTTGGGTACGGAGATCTTCCCGAAGGCTGATAACGGCCAATTCGCGATCCGTTTCCGGCTCCCAAGCGGCACGCAGGTCGCAATCACCGAGGCCGCCTCGGCGCGAATTCTACGGACGATCGAGCGGGAGGCCGGCGGCGCAGACCGGGTCGACATCTCGATCGGGATGGTCGGAGTTCATAACTCCAGCTTCCCCGTTAATCTTGTCCATCTTTGGAATGGGGGGCCGGAGGAGGGCTGGCTGGCGGTGCAATTGAAGGCCGGCTCGGGTGTCCGCATCGAGCCGCTGAAGGAGCGGCTACGGGCCGCCCTTGCCAAGGAAATGCCCGATCTTCGGGTATCCTTCGAACCGCAGGATATCGTCACGCGGGTCATGAGTTTCGGGTCGCCCACGCCGATTGAGATCG
>Ga0255188_1000247_pt1 | contig 19456 bp, 16 predicted proteins | sample Miss_Cont_RepB_8_FD_188427 | JGI IMG/M metagenome (GOLD analysis project Ga0255188, IMG submission 188427) | Freshwater microbial communities from Mississippi River, Louisiana, United States - Miss_Cont_RepB_8h | ecosystem: Environmental > Aquatic > Freshwater > River | place: USA: Louisiana... | reverse complement strand
GAGGCTCGATCTCACGCTCGAGGGTGCCCGGCTCACCATCGAGGCCGAGCTGCCGATGGAAACCCTCACCGGCTTTGAGCGGGCGCCACGCAACGACGACGAGCGGGCACGCCTGCAGCGCGCCCTCGATGCGCTGCGCGCCGCCGGCGTTTTTCGCCCGACACCCGAGGCGGGCTGCCGGCCCGCCACCCAGGCGCTTCGCTGGTCGGGCTCCGCCGAATCCGCCACCGCCGCAGGCGGACTGCCCGGCGATGACACGCATCTCGATCTTCTTCTGACGCATGCGTTCGACTGCGAGCGTCCGGCACGTCTGGGCGCGGTCGAGATTGGCCTGTTCGATGTTCTCAGCCGGCTGCGCCGCATCGAGGTGCGTTTCGCGGGACCCGGCGGCACCCAGGCGCGCACCTTGCAGCGCAACCGCAAGGTGTTCGAGCTCGCTCGCTGATTGCGCGGCGCCCGGCCTGCCATCCAGAGCTGAACAGCCCCCCATGTCGACCGGCTCCGACAACCCGCCCGTCCGATCTGCCGGCCCTCCGGTCGTCGAGGTGAGCGATCTCGTCTTCCGTTACCGGGGACAGACCCGTGACGCGCTGGCCGTGAACCATCTGAGGGTCGACGCGGGCGAACGCCTGTTCGTCCATGGGCCGAGCGGGGGCGGAAAAAGCACGCTCATGTCCTTGCTCGCAGGCGTACTGATCGCGGAGCAGGGCACCGTGCTGCTCCTTGGCACCGACTGGCGCTTGATCGGCAGCTCAGCGCGCGACCGCCGGCGTGGCGATCACGTGGGCTACCTGTTTCAGCAGTTCAACCTTCTAGGCTGGCTGCCGGTGCTCGACAACGTGTGCCTGCCCTGCCAGTTTTCTGCCCGGCGAGCGGAACGCGCGGCAGCGCGCTCGGGGTCGGTCGAGCGCGACGCGCGCAGCTGGCTCGCTGCATTCGACCTCGCACCGGACCTCTGGCGCCAACCCGCAGGCAGGCTGTCGGTGGGCGAACAGCAACGCGTTGCTGCAGCGCGCGCCCTGATCGGTGCGCCGGAGCTGTTGCTCGCCGATGAGCCCACCTCGGCACTCGATACCGACCGGCGAGACGAATTCATGGCGCGACTGCTCGCGACCTGCCAGGAAGCGGGCAGCGCCCTGGTGTTCGTGAGCCACGACCGTTCGCTCGAGCCGCATTTCGATCGCAGCCTGGCACTGGGCTCGCGCACCGACCCTGGTCGCGCTCGCCCAGCGTCTGCGAGCCGATCGGCCGAGGCTGCCTTGCCTGCGGGCACGTCATCATGAGGGCCATGATCGTTCTGGCTGCGAGAAGCGCCTGGGCCCGCCGCTTCACGCTCGCCCTCACCATCCTCGCCGTTTCGCTCTCCACCTTGCTGCTCCTTGCCACCGAACGGCTTCGTCACGATATCCGCAAGAGTTTTTCGCAGGCGCTTTCGGGCACCGACCTGATCGTGGGCGCACGCGGCAGCCCCACCCAGATCCTGCTTCATACCGTGTTTCATCTTGGCTCGCCCACGCAGGCGGTGACCCTGAAACGAATCGAGGCGATCGGCGAGCTGCCCCAGGTCGCCTGGGTGGTGCCGATCGCGCTGGGCGATACCTTTCGAGGTTTTCCAGTGATCGCCACCGATGAGCGCTTCTTGCGCCATGTGCGGGTGGGCGATCGCCAGCCACTCACCCTGGCGCAGGGCCGCGAGCACGGTCGCCATGCCGAGGCGGTGATTGGCGCGCAGGTCGCCCGGCGACTGGGCCTCGGTGCCGGTGCCCGAATCACGCTCAGTCACGGCAGCGGTCCGCTGGCCGAGGGCTCGCATGATGATCAGCCCTTCACCGTCACCGGTGTCCTCGCACCATCGGGTTCACCAGTCGATCGTGCAGTGCTGATCAGCCTCGAGTCAATGCATGCGCTTCACGCGGGCTGGGTGGCAGGCGTGCGGCCAGCCCGCGGGGCGCAGCCCTCGGCCGACCCGGATACGCGCCCCGCCACGGTGTCGGCGGCCCTGGTGGGGCTGCGTGCGCGAAGCGCAGTCTTTTCCGTGCAGCGCCGGCTGCAGGCCGACCCCGAGGAGCCGCTCACCGCGGTATTGCCAGGGGTGACGCTCGATGAGTTGTGGAAGGCGCTGGGCGTGGGCGAGCACGCGCTTCGCCTGATGGGCGCGCTGGTGGCACTCGCGAGCCTGGCGGGCCTGGTGTCGGTGATTCTGGCAGGGCTTGATGCCAGACGGCGCGAGCTCGCCATCCTCCGCTCGGTAGGCGCGAGCCCGCGCACACTCGTCCTCCTGCTCCTTACCGAAGGCACGCTCGCCTGCCTCGGCGGCATTGCGCTGGGAGTGGCGGCAGGAGCGTTCCTCACCGTGTTCGCCGTGTCACCACTCCAGGCGCAGTTCGGCATCGCGCTCGGCACGGATTTTCTGCGCGCCGGGGAGTGGCTGTTACTTGCGGCGGTGCTCGCGACCGGTATCCTCGCAAGTCTGCTGCCTGCTCTACGCGCGTGGCGGTTGTCGCTTGCCGACGGACTGTCCCCGAGATCCTGATTGCCCAACCTGCACTCGACCATGACCATTCGACGACCGCTGCGTGCTTTCTTCCTGCTGGTGGCAGCCCTCTGCATGGTGGGGGTACCGGACCAGGCCTGGTCGCAATCGGCCGGCGCGCCCGCCTCGCAGCCGCCCGCCGCGCGCGGCGGGGCCACCCCCCGGCCCGCTGAACCGGTCAAGCTTCCAGGTCGCCTGATCGGTGCAGGCGTGCGCGAAATCGGCTGGGACGATCTCATGCCGGAAGATTGGGACCCGCTCAAGCTCCTGGAAGGTCGGGGGCTGGATGCGATCAGCGATGGCGATCCGCGCAGCGAAGCGCTGATGCGGGAAATCCGCGAACAATGGGATCAGGCGCCCACGCGGGGCGAGCTCGAGGGACTGCGGATCCGGATTCCGGGCTATGTGGTACCGCTGGACATGCTGGGCGGCGATATCCGGGAGTTTCTGCTGGTGCCCTACATGGGCGCATGCATCCACACGCCGCCCCCACCCGCCAATCAGATCATTCAGGTGGTGTCGGCCCGGCGTCAGGCGCTGCAAACCATGGACGCGGTATGGGTCGTCGGCACGCTCAAGGTTGGCCGAAACGACACCCGCATGGGCGTGAGCGGCTACGTGCTCGATGCCACACGCATCGAGCCGTATCGCGGCCCATCACGCTGACGCCCGGGCGCGCGCGCGCACCGGGTCAGTGGTTGTCGCGCGGCAGGCCGCGGGTGACCGCAATCCGCTGATAGCTCACCGCAAAATCCAGGCAGGCGCCATCGGAGAGCTGCGTGACATGGCGACGCTGCAGTTCCTGCCAGGGCGTCTGGCTGGCCGGATAACTGGGTGTCCACGCGGCCCGGCGGCGTGCGTACTCTTCCTCGGTCACCAGGATGTCGGCGCGCCGGCGGCCAAGATCGATGCGTACCCGGTCGCCGGTCTGAAGCAGTGCGAGTCCGCCCCCCACCGCCGATTCGGGCGACGCGTTCAGGATCGACGGACTCGCTGAAGTGCCCGACTGCCTGCCATCCCCCACACAGGGAAGAAGCGTGATGCCCTGTCGAACCAGCGCATCAGGCGGCAGCATGTTCACCACCTCCGCCGCCCCCGGGTATCCGACCGGCCCGGTACCGCGAATGAACAGGATGCAGTCGGCATCGATTTCGAGCGCCGGATCGTTGATACGCTCGTGGTAGTCCTCGGGCCCCTCAAAGACAATCGCACGCCCCTCAAAAGCCTGGGGATCAGCCGGATTCTCGAGATAGCGGCTGCGGAACTCGGGCGAGATCACCGAGGTTTTCATCACGGCGGAGTCGAACAGGTTGCCCGACAGCACCGCAAAGCCCGATTGGCTCAGCATGGGCTCGGCATACGATCGGATCACCCGGCGGTCACTCGCTTCGGTCTGGGCATAGACCTCGCCGATGGTGCGTCCGGAGACGGTGAGTGCATCGGCGCGCAGTTTGCCCGCGCCAAGAAGCTCGTGCATGACGGCGGGCACGCCGCCCGCACGATGGAATTCCTCGCCCAGGTACTCGCCTGCCGGCATGCAGTTCACGAGAAGCGGAATGTCATAACCGATCCGGTCCCAGTCGGTGATGTCGAGCGGCACGCCCATGTGGCGGGCAATCGCCGTGACATGCGGCGGACAGTTGGTCGAGGCGCCCAGCGCACTCGCCGCGACGATCGCATTGTCGAATGCCGCACGCGTCATGATTTTCGATGGGCGAAGGTCTTCGGCCACCATCGCCACGATGCGGCGTCCGGTCTGGTAAGCCATCTGCGCGCGTTCGCGATAAGGCGCGGGGATGGCTGCGCAACCGGGAAGCGACATGCCCAGCGCCTCGGCGAGCGAATTCATCGACAGCGCTGTACCCATGGTGTTGCAGTGGCCCGCCGACGGCGCGCCCGATGCCACCATCTCGAGAAACTTGTCGTAGTTGATGCGGCCGGCAGCGAGCTCCTGGCGCGCGTACCAGACGATGGTGCCGGAGCCCGCCAGCCCGCCGCCGTAGTAGCCATTGAGCATCGGGCCACCCGACAACACGATCGCGGGCAGATCCACGGTGGCCGCGCCCATCAGCATGGCTGGCGTCGTCTTGTCGCAGCCCGTGGTGAGCACTACACCGTCCATCGGGTAACCATGCAGCACCTCGACCAGGGTCAGATAGGCGAGATTGCGATCGAGCGCTGCGGTGGGGCGCTTGCCGGTTTCCTGGATGGGGTGCACGGGAAACTCGATCGGAATGCCGCCGGCATCGCGAATGCCGTCGCGCACCCGCGAGGCGAGCTCGACATGGTGGCGGTTGCAGGGCGAGAGATCGCTGCCTGTCTGCGCGATGCCGATGATGGGCTTGCCGCTGGTGCGCAGTTCATCCAGCGTGAGGCCAAAGTTCATGTAGCGCTCGAGATAGAGCGCGGTCATGCCCGGGTTGTCGGGATTATCGAACCATGCGCGCGAACGAAGACGGGGTGGACGGGCAGCATCGCCGGATGACATGAGCGGGCTCCAATGACTTGATGGACCGCAGTGTATCAACCAGGCACAGCAGGGCTCACGATGCGGCAGGCAGCCGTTTACGGTAGGCTAGAAAAGTTTCAACTCTGCACAACTCCGCTTGGATGCCATCCCGCTTTGGGTCTCTCTGATTGCGCTCGTCGTGCTGGTGCTGATCTCCGGGTTCTTCTCCATCGCCGAGACCAGCATGATGGCGTTGAACCGGTTCCGGCTTGGGCATCTGGTGCGACAGGGGCGCCGGAGCGCGCGCCTTGCCTCGTCGCTCCTTGGCCAGACCGACCGTCTGCTCGGCACCATTCTGCTTGGCAACAACCTGGTCAACACTGCGGTCACGGCCATCGTCACGTCGCTTGCAATCAGCGCCTTCGGGCACAACGACACCGTGCTGCTCGCGGCCACCGCGGTGGTCGCACTGGTGCTCATCATCTTTGCGGAAATCACCCCGAAAGTGATCGGGGCCACCTGGCCCGAGCGCATCGCGCTGCCGGCCGCCTACCCGCTACGCGTGCTGATGACCTTGTTTGCGCCCGCGGTCTGGGGGGTGAACCTGATCGTGGGACGCATGCTCGCCGTGGTGGGCATTGATCCGCGCGAGCCGCAGCAGACCCGGTTGTCGCTCGATGAAATGCGCACCATCGTGCTCGAGTCAGGCCATTTCTTTCCGGCCAAACACCGCTCGATTCTGCTCAACCTCTTTGACCTCGAGCGCATCACGGTCGACGACGTGATGATTCCTCGGAGCCGCATCGAGGCACTCGACCTCGCAACCGGCGAGGCCGGCCTTCGCGAGCAGCTCGCCACCTGCTATCACAACAAGCTTCCGGTGTTCGAAGGCGAGATCAACCGGGTGGTGGGCATGCTCCATGTGCGGCGCGCGCTCTCGCTCCTGCAGCGCGACAGCTTTGATGCCGCCGATCTGCGCGAGCTGCTGGTCGAGCCCTACTTCATTCCGAGCGGCTCCGCGGTGTTTTCACAGCTGCAGTTTTTCCAGGAAAACCGGCAGCGCATCGGGCTGGTCGTTGATGAATACGGCGAGGTGCTGGGGCTGGTCACACTGGAAGACATCATCGAGGAAATCATCGGCGAATTCACCACCACCGCACCCGGCGGCTCGGATTCCGACCTGCACTGGGACAGCGCGGGCGAGATCGAGGTCGACGGTTCGGTGAGCCTGCGTGAACTGAACCGGCGGCTCGGCACCCGCTTTCCGCTCGACGGTCCACGCACACTCAATGGCCTGATCCTCGAAGCACTGCAGGATCTTCCGGAGTCGAGCGTGGGGCTTCGCTTCGGTCCCATCGTGGTCGAAATCCAGCACGTCGAAGACCGGATGGTGCGACGCGCGCGGCTCCGGCTGATGCCTGCCGACCCGTCGCGAGGGCACGAGCAGGCCGACGAGATCGCAGCGAGCGCTTGATGCCGGCTATCGATGCGCAGTGGGCCGCGGTGGCGGCTGGTGTGGCGGGTCTGCTGATCGGCAGTTTTCTGAACGTGGTGATTTATCGCCTGCCCAGAATGCTCGAGCGGCAATGGCAGCTCGACGCCGCCGATCTCCGGGGCGAGACCATCGCCACCACCGCGCGCTTTGACCTGATTCAGCCGCGTTCGCATTGCCCGGCCTGCGGACAGGTTCTGCGGCTTCGCGATCTGATCCCGGTTGCAAGCTGGCTTGCACTGCGCGGCCGGTGCGCGGCCTGTCGCGCACCGATCGGAACCCGCTACCCGCTGGTTGAACTCGCCACCGCTGCGCTCTTTGCGCTCTGCGTGGTCCGGTTTGGCCCCACCGTGGCCGCTGCAAGCGCCATGCTGCTCGCTGCTGCGCTGATCGCTGCGGCGCTGATCGATGCCGATACGCAGCTGTTGCCCGATGCCATCACGCTGCCGCTCGTCTGGGCCGGGCTCGCCATCAACCTGACGGGCGTGTGGGTGCCCATCGAGCAGGCCGTCTTGGGAGCCATGGCGGGCTACCTCAGCCTGTGGTCCATCCACCATGGCTTCCGGATGGCGACCGGCCGCGAGGGCATGGGCTATGGCGACTTCAAACTGCTCGCGGCAATCGGCGCCTGGCTGGGCTGGCAGCCCCTGCCTGCGGTGCTCCTGCTCGCCTGCGCGGCGGGCGCGAGCTTTGCCATCATCGGCGGGCTCGCGCGCCTGCGCGAACCGCTGGCGCCGATCGCCTTCGGGCCATGGCTCGCTTGCGCGGGGCTGATCGCCCTCTTTGCCTACCCGACCCTGACAGCCTGGCTGGTCGGTAGCTGACCCCAACACGCTGCCCTTCCAGCTCCCATGACCATCACCTCCTCTCGATTCATCATCGGCCTGACCGGCGGCATTGGCAGCGGCAAATCAACGGTGGCCGATCGCTTTGCAGCCCTGGGCGCCACGCTGGTGGATACCGATCTGATCGCCCACGCGCTCACCGGGCCGGCCGGTGCGGCCATGCCCGCGATCAGCGCAGCCTTCGGCCCGGCCGTGATCGCCGCAGATGGTCGACTTGATCGCGCCGCCATGCGCGCGCGCGCTTTCTCCGATCCCGACGCGCGCAAGCGTCTGGAGGCGATTCTTCATCCGATGATCCGCGAACAATCGCAGCGCGAGATCGAGGCTGCAACCGGCTGCTATGTGATGCTGGTGGTACCCCTTCTGGTGGAGTCGGGCGCCTGGCGCGAACGGGCACATCGTCTGCTCGTGGTCGACTGCCCGGTCGAGGTCCAGATTGAGCGTGTGATGCGGCGAAGCCACCTCGAACGCGAACAGGTGCTTGCCATTCTCGCCGTGCAAGCCACCCGCGAAGCGCGGCTCGCCGTCGCCGACGACCGGATCGACAACAGCGGCGAGCCGGCGGCGCTCGGGCCGCAGGTTGATGCGCTGCATGCGATCTATCAGGCCCTCGCCCTGCAGCCGCCAGCCGCTCCCGTTACACCTTGAGCAGCCCTCCCGGGAGCATCCTGGCCATTTTTCGTTTGAATTCCCGGGGCCTTTGGGCCAGAATCGGAAGATGAGCGCCCAGGCAGGCATTTCCGTGGTGGCCAGCGGCCGGCAGACGCGCGTGGTTCCGCATCGCCCGCTGCTGCAGTACGAATATCCCCTCAACGAGCGGATACGGGCGCTTTTGCGCCTGGAAGATCTGTTCGAACGCTTCGAAATCTTTTCGCTTCGTGATGACGCCCATGATCACCACGTGGCGCTCCTCACGCTGTTCGAAATCCTGGAAGTGACCGCGCGGGGCGATCTGCGGTCAGACCTTCTGCAGGAGTTCGAGCGCCAGCGCCAGACCATCAGTTCCTTCCGCGGCAACCCCTCTGTATCGGTCGATGCGCTCGAGGCAACGCTCGCACGCATCGAAGACGCGGTGGGCGGGCTCACCCGCCTGAGCGGGCGCACGGGGCAAAACCTGCGCGACAACGAATGGCTGATGAGCATCCGCAGCCGCACCGGTATTGCTGGGGGCGCCTGCGAGTTCGACCTGCCCTCCTACTACGCGTGGCAGAACCGCCCTGCCGAGGCCCGCCGCGAAGACATCATCCGGTGGGCCGCGCCGCTCCAGCCGCTTCAGGTGGCGCTCACGGTGGTGTTGGGCCTGCTTCGGCGCAGCGGCACCTGGGTACGCGTTTCGTCGCAGCAGGCAAGCTACCAGCAGCCGCTGGGCGGCCGTATTTATCAGATGGTGCAGGTCAGGCTCGACCCAACCGTGGGCGCCATCCCCGAAATCAGCGCCAACCGCTATCTGCTCTGGATCCGCTTCACCTCGCAAACCGGCGACCAGCGGCCCCGGGCGTTCGAGGGCGATGTCGATTTCGAGCTGGCGCTCTGCAATCTCTGAGCGCAGGCGGCTGTGGCTGGTTCGTCCCGTGTTCTGCTGGTTGACTGCCCGGCCTGCGCCCGAAAAACCGAGTACAGCCCGGCGAACCGCTGGCGCCCGTTCTGTTCTGAACGCTGCAAGCGCATCGATCTGGGCGCCTGGGCAAGCGAACAGTACCGGATCGCGGGCGCGCCGCTCGACCCCACCGATCCGGCCGAAGCGGGCACCGAGCCCGCGACCGGCGCACCCCCCTCGTCAAAGCAAATGCACTAGGGCGAGCCTGCAGCGGCCGCCGCCAGCCGCTCGATCACCGGTACCGACGCCGGAAGGAGCGGCCCCACCGCCACCGCACCCGGCTGCTGCCAGCTGAACGCCTGGCCCTCACGCGAGCAGGGCTCGCCACGCCAGCGGCTCACCACCAGGAAATGCAGACGCACCCGGGCATGCGGATAGGAAAACTCGACCACCTCGAGCGGCTCACTCTGCTCGATCACGATGCCGAGTTCCTCGTGCAGTTCGCGCGCAAGCGCCTCAACCACGCTTTCACCGGCCTCGACCTTGCCGCCCGGGAACTCCCACCATCCCGCGTAGGGCTTGCCCTCGGGGCGTTGGGCAAAGAGGAGCGCGCCATCTGCGCGGCGCAGCACCCCCACGGCCACCTCGACCGGGGCTCTTGAGTCGACAGGTGCCGCCGCCTCGCCCTCGGCAGGCGCTCGCGCGCGGGCAGGTTCGGACGTGGCCACAGCCTGCTGCCCGCCTCTAGCGGCGGCGGTTGGCGCGGGCCGGCTTCAGGCGTGCCTGCCCTGACCAGTCGCGCGCAAACTGCCAGGCAACCCGACCGGAACGCGATCCGCGCTCCAGGGCAAACCGCAGCGCATCGCCCCGGGCATCCTCGATGTCGGCCGCCGAGCAGCCGAAGTGGCCCAGCCAGTGCGCGACCACATCGAGGTATTCCTCCTGCCGGAACGGATAAAACGACACCCACAGGCCGAAGCGCTCGGAGAGGGAAATTTTCTCCTCGACAGTTTCACCCGGATGGATTTCGCCATCCTCCTGGTGCTTGGCGGTGAGGTTCTCGCTCATCTTCTCGGGCATGAGGTGCCGGCGATTGGAGGTGGCATAGATCAGCACGTTGTCCGACTGCGCCGCGACCGACCCGTCCAGCGCCGACTTGAGCGCCTTGTACCCCGCTTCACCTTCCTCAAAGGACAGGTCATCGCAGAACACGATGAAGCGCTCGGGGCGGTCGGCCACCAGTTCAACGATGTCATAGAGGTCGGCCAGATCGCTCTTGTCGACCTCGATCAGCCGTAACCCCTGCCTCGCATACTGGTTGAGACAGGCCTTGATGAGCGATGACTTGCCGGTGCCGCGCGAGCCTGTGAGCAGCACATTGTTGGCGGGAAGGCCACGCACGAACTGTCGGGTGTTGCGGTCGATCACCGACTTCTGTTCGTCGATGTTGTGCAGATCGGCCAGCCGGATGGATGACATTGTGCGGACCGGTTGCAGTTCGCCACGCGAGCCAAACGCCGAGACGCGCCGCCGCCAACGGAACGCGGTGGCGGCCGACCAGTCGGGTGCCACCGCACCCGGCATCAGTGATGCGAGCTGAGACAGTAGCGGCGCCACCTGCGCCAGCAGTTCGGCGGCCGGGTCAACGGTGCGGGCGGCTTCAGCCGGCGGAGCGGATTTACGAGCGGTAGTCGGCATTGATCGAGACATAGTCATGGGAAAGGTCGCAGGTCCAGACGGTGGTCGCAGCCGTGCCGCGACCCAGCACCACGCGAACCGTGATTTCGGCGTTTTTCATCACCCGCTGGCCGGCTTCCTCGAGGTAGGCCGGATGTCGGCCGCCACGGGTGGCGACATGAACATCGTCGAGAAAGAGATCGACTGCATTGACATCGAGATCGGCTACGCCGGCATAGCCCACCGCCGCAAGAATGCGGCCCAGGTTGGGGTCCGACGCAAAGAACGCGGTCTTGACCAGCGGCGAATGCGCGATGGCGTAGGCCACGGCGGCCGCCTCGGCATCGGTTCGGGCCGCTTCCACCCGGATGGTGATGAATTTGGTCGCCCCTTCGCCATCGCGCACGATCGCCTGGGCGAGCTGCTGGGCGGTGGCGGTGAGCGCGGCCAGCAGCTCGGCTGCGCCCGGATCGGTTGCGCGTTCGATGCTCACGCCGGCTGCGCCGGTTGCGACCAGGATGAACGAGTCATTGGTGGAGGTATCACCATCGACCGTGACCCGATTAAAGCTCAGATCAGCGATCTCGCGCACCCAGCGTTCGAGGAGCGGCTGCGAAACCGCCGCGTCGGTGGCAAGAAAACCCAGCATGGTCGCCATGTTCGGGCGGATCATGCCGGCACCCTTGGAGATGCCCGACACGGCAACCTCGCGCCCGCCGATCGACACGCGGCGCGAGGCCGCCTTGGGCAGCGTATCGGTGGTCATGATCGCCTGCGCAGCATCGAGCCAATCCGCCTGGCCGAGCGCGCCGGCGGCCAGCCCGATCCCCGCATCCAGCCGATCCATGGGGAGGTGCTCGAGAATCACGCCGGTGGAAAAGGGCAGCACCTGGTTGGCTTCGCAGCCCAGCACTTTCGCCACACTGTCGCAGCTTGCGCGGGCGTTCTGAAGGCCCAGTTCACCGGTGCCGGCATTGGCGCAGCCCGTGTTCACCAGCAGCGCCCGAATGGCGCCTGCGCTCGCCTGCAAATGCTCGCGGCACACTTGCACCGGTGCGGCACAGAACCTGTTTTGGGTGAACACGCCGGCCGCGCGCGCGCCGGCGGCGAGCTTGAGAATCAGCACATCGCGGCGGCCGGCCTTGCGAATGCCCGCCATGGCGGTACCGATCGACACGCCCGCCACTGACGAGAGCGACGCGCGTTCGGGAATCGTGAGGTTGACTGGCATCGCGCCCTCCGAGGCCTGGAGACAGTAAGGAAACGGCCCGCCCCTCAGGCGAGGCGGCCGTGGCAGGCTTTGTATTTGCGCCCCGACCCGCAGGGGCAGGGGTCGTTGCGCCCGATCTTGCGGCCATAGCGCTTGAACGGCTGCTGGGCCTCATCGCCGGCGCCGGGCACCTGCTGGAGCGACAGGGCAAGCGCCTCGGCGTTCGCTTCCTCGCCGGCAGCGGCCTGCGCCTGGGCAAAGTCGGGATGCCCGTAGGACACATTGACGGGCTCGGCCGGCGCCAGTTGCTCGCCCGCCTGCTCGGCCTGCTCGGCGGTTTCCACGCGAACCGTCATGAGAAGGCGGGTGACATCGTTACGAACCCGGTTCTGCATGAGCGCAAAGAGTTCGAACGCCTCGCGCTTGTATTCCTGCTTGGGGTTCTTCTGCGCATAGCCACGCAGATGGATGCCCTGACGCAAATGGTCGAGCATGGCCAGATGCTCGCGCCAGTGCTGATCGATCACCTGCAACAGCACCGAGCGCTCGAAGCCTGCAAAGGCCTCTGCACCCACGGTCTCGACCTTGCCGCGGTACTGGGTGTCGGCGGCATCGAGCACGAGCCTGACGATATCGTCATCGGTGATCTGCTCGCTCGCGGCCACCTGCTCGACCAGCGCCACTGCAAGCAGCCACTCGCTCTCGAGCGCCTTCTGAAGCGCCGCCACATCCCACTGTTCTTCCACCGACTCGGCCGGTACGTGCACGCGAACCAGCTCGGTAAACACCTGGTGCCGGAGTTCGGTGATCCGCTCCCCCACCTCGGCCGCATCCAGCAGCGAATTCCGGTCGGAATAGACGATGCGACGCTGGTCGTTGGCCACATCGTCGTATTCGAGCAGTTGCTTGCGGATGTCGAAGTTGCGGGCCTCGACCTTGCGCTGCGCCGACTCGATGGCACGCGAGACCATGCCGGCCTCGATCGCCTCGCCATCGGGGAGCTTCAGCCGGTCCATGATCGCCTTCAGGCGGTCGCCCGCGAAGATCCGAAGGAGCGGATCTTCCATGGAGAGATAAAACCGCGACGACCCGGGATCGCCCTGGCGGCCGGAGCGGCCGCGGAGCTGGTTGTCGATCCGGCGCGATTCATGCCGCTCGGTACCCACAATGTGCAACCCGCCCGCCGCGATCACCTGATCATGGAGCAGTTGCCAGTCGGCACGAAGCTTCTGGAGGCGCGCGGCGCGCTCGTCGGCCGCGAGCGACTCGTCGGCCTGCACGGCATCGATCTCGCGGCTGATGTTGCCGCCCAGCACGATATCGGTGCCGCGGCCCGCCATGTTGGTGGCAATGGTGATCACCCCGGGCCGCCCAGCCTGGATCACGATTTCGGCCTCACGCGCATGCTGCTTCGCATTCAGCACCTGATGCGGCAGCTTCTCCTTCTCGAGCATGCCCGACAGCAGCTCGGAGTTCTCAATGGAGGTCGTGCCCACCAGGACCGGCTGACCACGCTCATGGCAATCACGAATGTCGGCAATGATGGCGTTGTACTTCTCGCGCGCGGTGCGAAACACCTGATCCTGGCGATCATCGCGGACCATGGGCCGGTGCGTGGGCACCACCACGGTCTCAAGCGAATAAATTTCCTGGAATTCGTAGGCTTCGGTATCGGCGGTACCGGTCATGCCGGCCAACTTGCCGTACATGCGGAAGTAGTTCTGGAAGGTGATCGAGGCAAGCGTCTGGTTCTCGGCCTGGATGTTGGCGCCTTCCTTGGCCTCGACCGCCTGGTGCAGGCCCTCGGACCAGCGCCGGCCGGGCATCAGACGACCGGTGAATTCATCGACAATGATGACCTCACCGTTTTGCACCACATAGTGCTGGTCGCGGAAATAAAGCGTGTGAGCGCGCAGCGCCGCCATCAGGTGGTGCATGAGCGCAATGTTGGACGCGTCGTAGAGGCTCGCGCCGCCCGACAGCAGTTCGAGTTGCTCCAGCACCTGCTCTGCCTTTTCATGCCCGGCATCGGACAGATAGACCTGGTGTGCCTTGCGGTCGACCCAGTAGTCCCCCGGCGGCTCGGGTTCGTTGGCCTTGGGCTCGTGCGGCATTTCGGTGAGAAGCGCAGGCACCGCGTTGACCCGGCGGTAAAGCTCGGTATGGTCTTCGGCCTGCCCAGAGATGATGAGCGGCGTGCGCGCCTCATCGATCAGGATCGAGTCGACCTCGTCGACGATCGCATAGAACAGGCCACGCTGGCGCCGCTCGCCCGCGCTGTGCTCCATGTTGTCACGCAGATAATCGAAGCCGAATTCGTTGTTGGTGCCGTAGGTGATGTCGGCGGCGTAGGCAATGCGCTTGGCTTCGGTTTGCTGCTGCGACAGGATGATGCCGACCGACATGCCGAGAAAACGGTAGACCTTGCCCATCCATTCGGCGTCGCGCGCGGCCAGATAGTCGTTCACCGTCACCACATGGACACCGCGGCCGGCGAGCGCGTTGAGATAGACGGGGAGCGTTGCGGTGAGCGTTTTGCCCTCGCCGGTGCGCATTTCGGCGATCTTGCCGTAATGAAGCACCATGCCGCCGATCAGCTGCACATCGAAGTGGCGCATGCCCAGCGCCCGAACCGACGCTTCGCGACACACCGCGAACGCCTCGGGCAGCAGCGAATCGAGGGCTTCGCCCCGTGCGATCCGTTCGCGGAACTCGACCGTTCGTCCGGCCAGCGCCTCGTCGGAGAGCTTCTGTACATCCGGTTCGAGCGCGTTGATGGCCTCGACCGTCTTGCGGTACTGGCGCAGCAACCGCTCATTGCGGCTGCCGAAGATCTTCTTGAGGAGGTTTTGCAGCATCGTCGTGGTGCGCTCTGGTCGCCTGGCCGTGTGGCTCAGTCGGTGTTGTCCCGTCGGTGTTGTCCCGCCAGTGTCGTCCGATCAGGCCCGGCGCATGGGCGGCTCAGCCTGGGAGGCCCAGCCTGAAGGGCTGGCAGGTCCGCGCGGGGGACCGACGAGGGTGAAACCGCGGGAGTCTAGCACGCAAGACCGCACCGGTCGTGCTAGCCTGCAAGCGAGCGGGAACCGCCGGCATGGGTGTGGACCAACGGCATACCGGCCAAACATCCGGGGCACGCCGCAGACCGGCCGCCCGTCCAACGACAACCTGCCATCAGGAGATCCGATGCGCCGTTCGTCGCCGCTCAGGCGGCCAACCATTCCCAGCGAATCGTCGGGGTCCGCTCGCGCGCAGGCTTTCAAGCCTGCGCAGTCCGCGCTCGGCGGCCTTGGGATGGTCTGATGAGCGCTGCAAGCAAACGGGCAAGCGCCATCGACTGGCTGCAGGCCGAACCCGCTTTCCGCGAGGTGGCCAGCCGGCTCGCAAGCATGGTCGAACTGCAGGCGATGGTATCGGCAAGCTACCCGCAGTCGCCGCTCACCGTGCTCAGTCTGTCCGAAGATGGCACGCTCGCGATCGCCGCGCGCAATGCCGCCGAAGCCGCCCGCCTGCGCCAGCTCGAACCCACGCTGGTCGACCATCTCAGGCGGCGGGGTGCAGCGGTCGCCCGCCTGCGCATTCGTACCCGTCGGAACCCGGCTGACGCGGTGCGGCCCCCCCCGGGACCGCCACGCACCCCGATCCCGGAGGCCGCGCTGTCGGGATTCGAAGCGCTTGAGGCGAGTGCACAGTCGGAGGGGTTGCGGCGGGCGCTCGCCGCCCTGATTCGTCACCAGCGGGCTGAACACGACCGGTAGCCCGGGCCCCTGCTCGGACGGTTACCCTCGAGGGGCTGCGCCCTGGCGGTTGCGCTCAGGAGGTTGCGCTCAGGCGATCGCCCTCGTCAGGCGGTTCGCCAGTCGAGTTCGAAGAGCCTGGGCGCCTCGCGCGAGCCAGTGAAGGTGGCCCACTGCCAGCAATCGGTCCGCGCGAGCAACTCGCGCAGCAACAGGTTGTTCAGGGCGTGGCCGGATTTGTGCGCCACATAGCCCGCGAGCAGCGGGTGCCCGACCAGGTACAGATCGCCGATGGCATCCAGCACCTTGTGCATGGCGAATTCATCGTTGATCCGAAGCCCCTCATCGTTCAGGACCCGGTACTCGTCCATGACGATGGCGTTACCGAGGTTGCCGCCCTTGGCGAGCCCGTTGGAGCGTAGCGCCTCGACATCACGCATGAAACCGAAGGTGCGGGCCCGCGCCACCTCGCGCGTGTACGAGCGTTCGGCGAAGTCCACCACGATCCGCTGGCCGGTGGCATCAATGGCGGGGTGGCCGAAACTGATGGAAAAGTCGAGACGAAAACCGAAGTGCGGCTCCAGGCGCGCGAATTTGTCGCCGTCTCGCACCTCAATGGGCGCGGTCACCCGGATGAAACGTTTGGGCGCGGACTGCTCAAGAATGCCGGCCGAGCGCAGCAGATACACGAACGATGCCGACGAACCGTCGAGAATCGGGATTTCGGCCGCATCCACATCGACGTGAAGATTGTCGATGCCCAGACCTGCGAGGGCCGACATGAGATGCTCGACCGTGGCCACCCGAACCGTGTCGGCTCCGGGCGCCTGAGCCGACAGCGTGGACGCCATCCGCGTGTCATTGACCGAGTCGGCACGGGCAGCCAGAGAAACCGGCGGCTCCAGATCGACCCGGTGAAAAACGATGCCGGTGTCGGGCAGAGCGGGCCTCAACGTGAGTTCAACCCGCTCGCCGGAGTGAAGGCCGACACCGACTGTGCGGACCCGCTCGCGAATCGTGCGCTGCCGCATCATCGGATCGCCGGCCTCTAGATCTGCCTCAAAGCTTGGCGAGCATTGCCTCGGCGCTCGAAGCTTCATACTTGCCTGCGGCTTCGATATTGAGCTGGCTCACCACGCCATTGTCGATCACCATCGAGAAGCGCTGCATGCGCACGCCCATTCCCCGACCGGTCAGGTCGAGTTCCAGGCCCAGCTTCCTGGTGAACTCGGCGCTGCCATCGGCCATCATGCGCACCTTGCCGGCCGCCTTCTGATCGCGCGCCCAGGCGCCCATTACAAATGCGTCATTGACCGACACACACCAGATCTCTGAAATGCCCTTGGCTTTCAGCGCATCGACATGCTTGACGTAGCTCGGCACATGCTGCGCCGAGCAGGTGGGTGTGAAGGCACCCGGCAAACCGAACACGGCGATTTTCTTGCCGCCGACGATATCGGCAACCTTGAAGGCGTTGGGGCCGACCGAGCAGCCATTGCCCTCGACCTCGATGAATTCAAACAGCGTGGCATCCGGTACGCGATCGCCGACCTTGATCGTCATGGTGAGGGCTCCTGAAGAAAATTGGGGAAACGAAAGTTTAACCGGTCGTGTGGTGCCGCCGGTCAATGGCCATGCGCGGGTCAGGCCCGCGCAAACAGCTATCCGGATGGCGGGGAGACGTCCGCCATCCGGATTGCCCGCATCAGGCGGCGGGCAGGCCCGCCTCAGTCGGCCTGCTTGCGCAGAAACGCCGGGATGTCGAACCGCTCGACCCCGCTTTCCTCCAGCGCCTGCACCTGCGCCGCCGCGCTGGCACGCGGATTGCGCCAGACGGTCGGCTGATCGAAACGGTCGTAGCCGCCCGTCGCATCGGCGATCGGCGCATTGTCGGTGCCGGTACGAAGCGAGGTCTGCGGCACCAGCACCGGGCGCGAAGCGCGCTTGCCGATACCGGTCGCCACCACGGTCACGCGCAGGTTGTCGACCATGTTTTCGTCGAACACCGTGCCGTGGATGATGGTGGCGTCGTCGGCGCAGAACGCCTTGATCGTGTTGATCACCTCGTTGGTTTCCTTCAGCTTCAGGCTCCGGTTGGCGGTGATGTTCACGATCACGCCGCGCGCGCCCTGCAGGTCTACGCCATCGAGAAGCGGGGATGCGACGGCCTGTTCGGCAGCGATCCTCGCCCGATCAAGCCCGCCCGCCTCGCCGATTCCCATCATCGCCTTGCCCTGCTCACCCATCACCGTGCGCACGTCGGCAAAGTCGACGTTGACCAGACCCGGCACGTTGATGATCTCGGCGATACCGGCGACCGCGTTGTGCAGCACGTCGTCGGCGCGCTTGAAGGCATCTTCCAGGCTCGCGTCTTCGTCCATCACGTCGAAGAGCTTCTGGTTGAGCACCACGATCAGCGAATCGACATGCTCGACAAGCTGCTCGATCCCCGACTCGGCGATCTGCATCTTGCGGTTGCCCTCGAAATCGAAAGGCTTGGTGACCACGCCGACCGTCAGCACGCCGAGCTCCTTGGCGATCTCGGCGACCACGGGCGAGGCGCCGGTGCCCGTGCCCTTGCCCATGCCGGCGGTGAGAAACACCATGTGCGCGCCGGCGAGTGCCGCGCGGATTTCATCCCGCATCGCTTCAGCGGCAGCACGCCCCGCCTCGGGCCGCGCGCCCGCGCCCAGACCGTTGCCACCCAGCTGGATGGTGTGGCTTGCGAGCGACCGGGCAAGCGCCTGCCGATCGGTGTTGAGCGAGATGAAATCCACGCCCTGCACACCCCGCTGCACCATGTGGTTGACGGCGTTACCGCCCGCCCCACCGATACCGATCACCTTGATGACGGCGCCCTCGACTTCCTCTTCGATCATTTCAAACGACATCGCGGTCTCCTTAAAAATTGCCCGTGAACCAGTCCTTCATGCGTCGCAGCGTCTCCGTGAAAGAGCCCGACTGTTCCGCCACCTTCCTGCCCCTCAACCTCTGCAGCTTCGCTTCCTCAAGCAGGCCCACCGCTGTCGCGTAGCGCGGCGAACGCACCACATCGGCAAGCCCTCCCGAATACACCGGCCGGCCCACCCGGACCGGCTTGAGAAAAATGTCCTCGGCGAGTTCGGCCACACCCGGCAGTTCCGCACTGCCACCGGTCAGCACGATTCCCGAGGAAAGCAGCTCCTCGTATCCCGACTCGCGGATCACCTGATGGACGAGCGAGAACAGTTCTTCCACCCGCGGCTCGATCACCGCCGCAAGCGCCTGACGCGAGAGCTGGCGGGGGCCACGATCGCCCAGTCCTGGCACCTCGATTTTTTCCGCAGGATCGACCAGCGCCTGCTTGGCGATGCCAAAGCGAAGCTTGATTTCCTCGGCGTCCTGAGTGGGCGTGCGCAACGCCATCGCGATATCGTTGGTGATCTGATCGCCGGCAATCGGAATCACCGCGGTGTGCCGGATGGCGCCTGCGGTGAAGATTGCGATGTCGGTGGTGCCACCGCCGATATCGACCAGCACCGCGCCCAGTTCCTTTTCGTCCTGCGACAGCACCGATACCGACGAGGCAAGCGGCTGCAGGATCAGGTCCTGCACTTCGAGTCCACAGCGGCGCACGCACTTCACGATGTTCTGCGCGGCCGACACCGCACCGGTCACGATGTGCACCTTTACCTCGAGCCGCACGCCGCTCATTCCGATCGGCTCACGGATGTCTTCCTGGCCGTCGATGATGAATTCCTGCGGCAGCACATGCAGGATCTGCTGATCGGTGGGGATGTTGACCGCCTTGGCGGTCTCGATCACGCGAGCCATGTCGGCCTCGCTCACCTCCTTGTCCTTGATCGCCACCATACCGCTCGAGTTGAAGCTGCGGATATGGCTGCCGGCGATCCCGGTGTAGACCGTGCGGATCTTGCAGTCGGCCATCAGCTCGGCCTCTTCCAGCGCCCGCTGGATCGAAGCGACCGTGCTCTCGATG
>Ga0255188_1000246_pt1 | contig 19537 bp, 13 predicted proteins | sample Miss_Cont_RepB_8_FD_188427 | JGI IMG/M metagenome (GOLD analysis project Ga0255188, IMG submission 188427) | Freshwater microbial communities from Mississippi River, Louisiana, United States - Miss_Cont_RepB_8h | ecosystem: Environmental > Aquatic > Freshwater > River | place: USA: Louisiana... | reverse complement strand
TGCTCGTTGCTGAAGCGATAGCCTTTCGCGTGCTGCTGCGGCGCGCAGTCGCGGAGCACTTCCTGAAACTCTTCCAACGCGCCCGTGTCAATGAGCGCAATGCGCCCGTTCTTCAGGCGCGTCGTGCCATTGCCGCTGAGGATGAGTCGCTGGATGTCGGCGGCGGAGAACTTCTCGCCGTCCGCCGAGCCAAGCGACATCTCGACATCGAACCACCGCTCGCCCGAGGGCCGGATTTCAAAGCGCGGCTCCAACCGCTCGAAATTCCTCGTCGTGCTGTGCTGGAGCCGCTCCTCCAGCGACACGTCCCACTCCTTTTGCAAACGCGGGTAATCCTTCGCGAAGAAGCGCACGACGTTGCTCTCGCCGTGCAGATTCCAGCGGCCCTGCGGGTCCGGCCCGCTGAAGCCCGCGCGGCGCATCCGCTCCGTGGCGGCGACCTCGGAGCCAAAGTCGCGCGTCGAATAGCGCGTGGTGCATTTGGGGTCGGGCAGCCAGAGTGATTCGTCCTTCGCGGTCACGCCCACGGTCATGATGCGCGGGCCGTATGCGCACTGGAGCTGCGCCTGCACTTGGGCCAGCCCGCCATTGAGCGCGAGAATGAAGCGTGGCGACTGCGGCTCGAGCGTGAACTCATCAATGGTGAAGTTTGCGTCCACCTCGCTCTCGGCTTCGAGCACGACCATCTCCTGGCTCAAGAACAGCGGCACCCGCGCGCGCGGCAGTTTCATCGGCGCTTGGAAGAGCGAGCGCCACTGCTTCGGCAAACCCACCGGCTCCAGCGAGTCGCCACGAAAAGCCCAGAGCGACTCGCCCGCAATGAGGGTGGGCGGGCGCAGACCGGGCGGGAGGTTCATGCGAATCTCGCCGGATGTTTCAAGCGTGACTTCGACGGGCACGCGCCACGAAGTCGCGCCGATGGTGAGCGCCTGCGCGCGTCCGATGCTCACGCGCGGATGGCCCGCGAGTGCGTCGAGCAACTGCGTCAGCTCGACGAGCGTGAGCATGAGGCCACCGGGCGTTTCGTTCCCGGCGAGTTCCTCGGCCTTGTCCAGCAGCCGCGTATCCTCGGGCGCGAGGGTGAAGGGCTGGTTCATCGGCAGCGCGCTGAGCGGAGCGCGACCGCGTGTCCACCTGCCCTCGAACGTGACCATGACCTTCCCGCGTTCGAGACCGGCGGCGAAGTTCGGCGGCAGGATGACGGAGATTTCCAGCGGTTGGCCGTTCGCGGCGCGCTTCAACTTCGGTCCCGCCGGCGGGTCCGGCTCGCGGGCGGCGGGTGCGGCGGGCCTCGCCCCAAGCCGGGCGGGCAGCGGCGTGGCCGTGTCGCTGCCGCGCGGGGCGGGCTTGTTGCTCAAAACATGGTGCAACCCTATCGCGACCGAGTGTGCGCAGATGACGCCGCCTTCGCGCGAGGCACGGCAGGTGCAGAGATTATCAATGTCCACCACCCCCTTGATGACCAGGCCGGCGCGATAGGAAGAAGTGCCCTCGGCCACGACGCCCTTGAGCAGCGGCGGCGACCAGTTCGAGGAAATGACCTTGCCGCCCGCGAGCAGGCCACGGGCGTTCTTGACCGCCTCCCAGCCTGCGGCCTTCGTGAAGAACGCTTCCGTCAACTCGGTGAAACTCATCGGCGTGAGAGTGCCGGAACCCGCCGGGGCTTGGCAAAAATTAACGCAACCGGAATGCCTCGAAGCTTGTTTTTTTGTCCTTCACATGAAAACTGCGCGGCACGCCAATGAAATCGGCCCTCCTGATCGACGACGACACAATCAGCCGCAGGGTCTTGTCGCAGGCGCTGGCGGCCGCCGGCTGGTCGGTGATTGAAGCCCGGGACGGCGAGGAGGGCATCCAGCTCGCGCTTGCAAACCGGATTGACGCGGTTATTTGCGATCTCTTGATGCCCCGGTGCAACGGGTTTCAAGTTTGCCGGACGCTGCGGGAAAAGGGGGCCCAGTTCGCCGGGCTTAAAATCATTGTCACCACCCATCGCGGTTTCGCCACGGACCGGCTCAACGCGCTCGAGTCCGGCGCGGACCATTATCTGGTGAAGCCCGTGCTGGCCGCGGAAGTCCTCGCGCTGCTCAACAGCCCCACACCCCACTCGCCCACCCCGGCTCCCGCCAGCGGCTCCCCGACGCCCACGGCTCACCTGCCGGTTGGAAACCTCCTTCGTTTTTGGGGGGTGCGCGGCTCCATCCCCACCCCGGGACCCGGCACGGTCTTCTACGGGGGCAACACCACGTGCGTGGAATTGCGCGCGGATGGCCAACTCATCGTGCTGGATTCGGGCTCGGGCATCCGCCTGCTGGGCAACCACCTCGCCGCCGAATTCAAAGGCCACGCCCTGGAGCTTACCCTGCTGCTCTCACACACGCATTGGGACCACATCCAAGGCTTCCCCTTTTTCGCCCCGGCCTATGTGGCGAACAATCAGGTGCGCATCATCGGTTTCGAGGGCTATCGCAAGGGCCTGGAGAGCACGCTGGCCGTGCAGATGGAGAGCACCTACTTCCCGGTGGGCCTGCGCCAGTTGCCCAGCAGCATCAGCTTTCTGGAGCAGCGGGAGATGGACTTCCAGATCGGTCCGGTGCGGGTCCGCTCCATCTTTGTGAACCACCCGGGCGTCACCGTCGGCTACCGGCTGGACACCAGCACCGGCTCCTGCGCCTTCCTCCCGGATCACGAGTCCTACGCCCGCATGCGTCTGCACCCCCGCGCGACCGGCGAAAAGGGGCAGGACACGATGGACTATTGCCGGGCGGAGGATCAGAAGCTCATTGAGTTCCTCCGTGATGTGGATGTGCTCATCCTCGACTCGCAATATGACGAGGCGGAATACCAGACCCACATTGGCTGGGGCCACAGTTGCTACGAGGACAGCGTTGCCACGGCCCTTGCCGCCGGGGCCAAGCAACTCTTCCTCTTTCACCACGACCCGCTGCACGACGACGCCCAGGTTTCCCGCCTGGTCAGTCATGCCCGCGAACTCGTGGCGAGCCACAAGAGCACCCTGATCGTTGAGGCCGCCCGCGAGGGGCTGGAAGTTCCGCTGCTCAAAGCGAAGCCAGCGTGAGCCAGTTTCGGCATTGAGACCGGCGCGTGCCAAGGTAAGTCTCGGCCTCCTCATGTGCCCGAACGATGGTCGTGGAAATCAGGTGGCCACTTGATATAGAGGCAATGAGTTCCTAGCCTCCGCCCATTCTGGGCAGGCCGCCCAACTGCCTCGCATCCATGACATAACACTCATCACTAATGACTGCTTCAATACGCACGTTTCTTCTCGCTGTCGCCCTCGTTGCCGCCGCTTCCGCTCCCGCCGCCACCGTCCTCGTCGAGGCCGAGTCCTTCAAGGCCCCCGGCGGCTGGGTCCTCGACACGCAGTTCATCGAGACCATGGGCTCGCCCTACCTCATGGCCCACGGCCTCGGCACGCCCGTCGCCGATGCCACCACCACGGTAAAACTCCCACAGGCCAGCAACTGGCGCGTGTGGGTCCGCACGATGGATTGGGTCGGCCGCTGGAAAGCCACCGGCGCGCCCGGCAAATTCCAAGTCCTCGTGGACGGCACGCCGCTCAAGGAAACCTTCGGCACCAAGGGCGCGGATTGGTCGTGGCATGACGGCGGTTCCGTGAATCTCACCAAGCCCGAAGCCACCCTCGCGCTCCACGACCTCACCGGCTTCAACGGCCGTTGCGACGCCATCATTCTCACCACCGACCCGGTCTTCCAGCCCAGCAACGACTCCGCGCCGCTCGCCCCGTGGCGCATGACGCTCGCCGGCCTGCCCGCGAAAGCCGAGGAAGCCGGGCAGTTTGACCTCGTCGTGGTCGGCGGCGGTTACGGCGGCATGGGCGCGGCGCTCGCGGCGGCGCGCATGGGCTGCAAAGTCGCCCTCATTCAAAACCGCCCCGTGCTCGGCGGCAACGGCAGCTCCGAAATCCGCGTATGGGCCATGGGCGGCATCCGGCGCGGCCTTTACCCGATGCTCGGCGAGCTGGTTGAAGAGTTCATGGACCGCGCGAAGAGCTCCCCCGGCACGTTCGAGGAGTTCGGCGACGCGAAGAAGGAAGCCCTCGTCCGCGCCGAGCAGAAAATTTCCCTCTTCCTCAACCACCACGCCTTCCGCGTCGAAGTGGACGCCAACCGCATCAAGTCCGTCACCGCCTTCGACACCCGCACCGGCCACATTCGCCGCTTCGCCGGCACGCTCTTCGTGGACAGCACGGGCCACGCGGGCATCGGCGCGCTCGCGGGCGCGGACCACACCACGAAGGACGATGGCCACCTCGGCATGAGCAATATGTGGCGCTGGAAAGACTCCGGGGCCCCGACGCCCTTCCCCAGCACCCCGTGGGCACTCGACCTCGTGATGGACGACTTCCCCTACCCGCGCCGCGGCCACGGCGAGTGGTTCTGGGAAAGCGGCTTCAACAAACACCCGCTGCGCGAACTCGAATCCACCCGCGACTGGAATCTCCGCGCCGTCTTCGGCGCGTTCAACGCGATGAAAAACAAGGACGGCAAAGCCGAGCACGCCAACGCCAAGCTCGAATGGGTCGCCTACATCGGCGGCACCCGGGAAAGCCGCCAGCTCCTCGGCGACGTCATCCTCACGCGCGAAGACATCATCGCCAAAAAGCAGTTCCCCGACGGCACCGTGCCCACGACGTGGGACATTGACCTCCACTACCCGAAGGAACAATACGCCAAGAAGTTCCCCGAAGACCCATTCATCTCGAAAGCCGTCTTCGACAAGGCCGTGGATCGCCAGCACGGCTACCCGGTGCCCTACCGCAGCTTCTACTCACGCAATATCGAGAACCTCTTCATGGCCGGCCGCAATGTGAGCGTGACTCACGAGGCGTTGGGCACCGTGCGCGTGATGAAGACCGGCGGGATGATTGGCGAAGTCGTCGGCAAGGCCGCGAGCCTCTGCATCAAGCACGCCACCACGCCGCGCGCGATTTACCACTCGCACTTCCCCGAGCTGCAAACCTTGCTCAAACTCCCCGGGGCCGCCCGCCGCGAGAACGTGACCGACGAGCCGAAGTTGCCCGCCGATTACAAACCCCTGCCCGCTCAAGTGGTCGCTGGCGGCGGTGAAAACATCGAGGCCGGCGTGGACCCAAAGAAACTTCCCGGCCTCGTCCTCGACGACGCCCAAGCCAAAACCACCGGCAAGTGGACCATCGCCGGCAACCCGTCGCTCCAACCCTACGTGGCCACCGGCTACCGGTATCGCGGCGCAAAAGAGGAAGGCGCGGCGCGCTACGAGTTTAAGATTGAGAAAGCCGGCGACTACGAAGTGCGCGTCAGCTACAGCCCGCACGAGAACCGCGCCACCAACACGCGCGTCGCGATCGAGAGCGCGGACGGCGTGAAGGAAACCACCATCAACCAACGCGCCAAGCCGCCGCTGCCGCAGAACTTCATCAGCCTCGGCGTGTTCAAGTTCGCCCCCGGCAAACCCGCCGTCGTGACCCTCGGCGGCAAGCCGGCGGACGGCAACGTCCACGCCGACGCCGTGCAATTGCTGCCGAAGTGAGCGTGGGCGGGACACTCCTGTCCCGCAGCCGAATCACGGCGGACAGGAGTGTCCGCCTCACGAAGCCGGCACTCACTTCCCCACCCAGACCCGCACCAACCCGGCCGGCTTGAATCCAGTCGTCGGGCCTGCCACTGCCAGCGTCACCTTGCCCAGGTTGCCCGCCATTTTCGCCTCCGTAACCGTGGCACTGCCCGGTTCGACCACCGGCCGACGATCCATCGCCGCAGGTGCCACCCGGACTATTTGCCCCTTCTTCAGCCCGCGCGCCCACTCACCCGCTTCCTGGAACAACGTCAGTTTCAACTGCCCGGATTCGCTGGCATCCACGTAGCCCGGCAGGCCCTGCTCCGCCATGCGCTTGGCGTGGACGGCCTTCTGCTCCGTTTGAAATTTCAACAGGCTGGCATCATCCAGAAACACCTCCCACGCCACCCGGGTCTTCCCCTGCCCCGTCCCATGCGTCTTGGCGCGCAAGCCATCGCCCACCTTGATGTCCGCAAACTTCGCCAGCTCGCCTGCCTTCCAGAACCGCGTCTTGGCATCCGTTTCCATCACCACGTTGGTCGAGCGAATGAAGCTCTTGTCCGCGTTCGCTTGCGTGAACTGGATGCGGCCCGTGGCCGTGTCCAGCTTCTCCACGAAGTAATACTCCTTGTGCCCGTTGAGCATGTTCATCTCGTCCTGGATGTAGGTCAGCCACACCCACTCGCCAAGGTCGTTGGTGTGCAGCCGGAAGATGGCGCGCTCGCCCACCCGGAAATCCTGAACATCGCCGAACGCGGCATGATGCAGCAGCTCCGCGTAAGGCATAATGGTGAAGCGCATCACCGTGTCGTCGCCCTCGTTACGGAACGACCCCGTGCGCGTGGCCGGGTCGAGGCTGATCAACTCGCCCCACGGCCGGCGCATCGCATCGGTGGGCACGATGACCTGACCGGGAGTGATCTTCAGCACCGGCTTCTTGACCGGAACGGGAGCAGCAGACTGGGCAAGGGAGTTTAGGCTGAAACAAAGCAACGCAGCGAAAGCGAAACGAATCATGGCGGGAGCATTTCCGGACACACCATGGCTGTCGAGCCAGCAGCGCCCCGTAGTGGCAGGCGTCCTCGCCTGCCGTAGAGGGTGGCATCTTGCCACCCGGACCCAGGCTACGAATACTCAACGTTGCTGTGCCTCGCACACCCACCCGCCGGGCGAGACGCCCGGCTCTACGGCAGGCGAGGACGCCTGCCGCTACAACTGCGCGGAATCGGTCTTGCGCCCTACCGAAGTTGTCCGGTCACAAGGAGGGCGATAGTAGCCCATGCGATAAAGCCTGAGACTGCCGAGAGCAGGGCGGCTATCGCGGTTCCCCAGCGAAACTGGTAGCGGCACATTTCCCATACCGCGAGCAAAAGAAACGCCGGGCCGCCGAACGCGCCTGCCAAAGCAGCGAAAGCCGACCAGAGCGAACGGTGTTCTATTCCAAGCGTCATTAACACCGTCAGGAGGGCTGTCCCCGCGCTCATGAACAGCAGCACTCGGTCACTGTTGGGGACAGCAAGTTGCAGCCCCGTTTGTCGAGGCTGAGTCATGGCCCTGTTGAAGGGAAGCCCGCCTGTGTCCGCTCCAACTCCGCCGTCAGCGCCACGCGCAGTTTCGCCAGCCGCTCCTTCGCCTCCGGCGCGGTGATCCGGTTGGTGAGTTCGTCGGGGTCGGTCTTCAAGTCGTAGAGTTCGTCGCCGGTGCCGGGCTTGAGGTAGTGGATGAGCTTCCAGCCGTCCTGCACCACGGCGGCATACCACGGGACGTTGTTGTAAATCGCCTTTTCCGGCTCGGCCTTCACCAGTTTTGCGACGCTGGAGCCGTAGTCGTGGCCGGTGAACTCGTAGAGGCACGGATGCGGCCACGCGGCGGCGGGATTCTTCAAGAGCGGCGTCAGGTCACGGCCGTGCGTGGCCCACGGGATTTTCACTCCGGCCTGCGCGGCAAAGGTCGCGACGAGGTCGGGCGCGTTCACCGGCACGTTGCACAGCTTGCCCGCTGGCGTGAGGCCGGGCTGCGCGATGATGAGCGGCGAGCGATACGTGGCGTCGTAGGGCCCAAGCTTCGTGCGGAAGCCGTGCTCGCCCATGCCGAAGCCCTGGTCGGCGGTGTAGATGACGATGGTGTTTTCAAGCTGGCCGGTTTCCTTGAGCGCGGCGAGCAGCTTGCCCACGCCTTCGTCAATCGCCGGCACGCACTCGTTCATCTGCCGCACAAAGCCGGCGAAGGTCTGCCGCTGCTTCCCGCTCGTGTCGCCAAAGGTCTCACCGCTCTTGCTCGCGATGGGCGTGCCGTCCGGACCTTTCGCCCACGCCTGTGTTTGGTTGAGGTAGTCGGGCTTGCCGGGGCGCGGTGGAAAAATGTCCTTCGGCACGGGCACCTCGGCGTTCGCGTAAAGGCCTTTGTGCCGCGCGGCGGGCTTCGACGGGCCGTGGATGCTGCCTTAGCAAAGCCAGAGAAACCACGGCTTGTCCGCCGCGCGTGTCTTGCCGCGAATGTAGTCCTCGGACCACTGCGTGTAATTGTCTGCGGGGTAGCCGTCCACCCATTCTTCCTTGCCGTCGCGCGCGACGATTTGCCGCTCGTAGTAAGCGCCGGCGTTCTCGGGATGCAGCGGGCGGTTCCAGACGATTTGATGGTCCCAGTCGCGGCCCCAACCGGCGTCCACGCCCGTGTGCCACTTGCCGATTTGCGCCGTGTGGTAGCCATTCTGCCGGAAGACAGCGGGCCAGAACGGGCATTGTTTCGGGTCGTAGGCGCTCGCGGGATACTTGCCCTCCATCCGCATGCTTTCGACGCCGTGCGGGTGATGGCCGGTGAGCACCACGCGCGCGACGGCATGCACCACGCGCCGAGATACGCGGCGTGGAAGCGCACGCCCAAGGCCGCGAGCCGGTCAATGTTCGGCGTCTTCACCCACGGCCAGGACTCCGGGTAGCAGCCGACGGTTTTGTAGGATTGGTCGTCGGCGTAGATGAGGAGGATGTTCGGGCGCTTGGGCGCAGCGTGAGCCGTGGTCAGTAAACAATGCTCAATGTTCAGTGCGGCGAGCGCGAGCAGGACGACGAACCACTGAAGGCGGGAAATGTGCGCTGGGGTGTGCATGGTGCTGCGTATTGGCGTCTGCTTACTGGACACTGAAAACTGCACGCTGGTTACTGGAGACTGAGGCACCCGTGGCCGCTACTACGCAGGTAAGCACCGGCGCGAGCCCAGCGTGGACGGGCCGTGCAGGCGACTCAGTGCATGCCGCTGGCCTTGAGCAGCGCTTCCTGCACCAGCTCGTCCTCCTCCGGCGTCACGGCCAGCGGCTGACCCGAGCGGACGCAGGCGGCCAGTTCGGCAAACTCCGGGGTGTAGCGCTGATACGGCGGGAAGTTGATGACCTGGCTGCCCTTTTTGTAAGGCCCGGCCTCCTTCGCCAGCTCAACGGTCAACACGGGTTGCTCCAGCGGCTTCACCACCGCGATGCCGTTGGTGCCCTGAATCTCGAAGGTGCGGTGTGCGCCTGCCACCGGTTGCATGATCGCGCTGCTGATGATGCCGACGGCCTGCTTGAAGTCGAAGACGGCCACGCAGTTGTCGGCCAAACCATCCGCCAGCTTGGTGTCATGCCGGAGGATGGGAGTGACCTTGGCGTGCTTGCCGAGCAGACGGACCAAGGGATCCACCAGATGGCAGCCGAGCTCATACATGGTGCCGCCGGCTATTTCGGCGAACGACGCGCGCGACTCGCCGGAGATGTTGGTGTTGATGACCCCGCGCACGAGGTAAACGTCGCCCAGCCAGCCCTTCCGCGCAGCTTCCAACGCGGCGTTGATGCCTGGGTTGAAACGCCACATATAGCCCATCTGCATTAGCACCTTTTTGTCCCGGGCCAGCCCGAGCAGTTCCCGGAACTCCGCGAGGGTGACGGTCGGGGGCTTCACAATGTGAACGTGCTTGCCCGCCTGCAACGCCGCCCGCGCGAGACCGGCACGGTCCTTCGCATCACACTCGATGGCCAGCACCTCACTGGCGCTGATCACCTCGGCCTGGGAGAGCAGCTTGGCCCCCAGCTTCTCGGCCGCCGCGCGATGGCGGGCACCGGGCTCGAACACGCCGACGCACTCCCAGTCGGGTGAGGTGAGCGCGAGCTTCAGCTTCGGGGCCGCATGCGAATGGCTGCAGCCCAGAAAACCAATCTTCACGCGACGTGGTGCTTCCGCTGCGCTGACGGCCAAAGGAGCGAGAGCGGCAGCCTGAAGGAAGGAGCGACGATCCATGAGATGAGTCGTTGTCGGGGTGATGGGAGAAGTCTCGGCTGGTCAAGAAAAAGGCCCGCTGCCACGTGGACAGCAGGCCGGAATGAAGCAAAGCCCGTTACTTGGCCACCTTGCCGCTCAGGCCGGACTTGTTCAGTTCGGCGAAGACGTCCTTGGCGCTGAAGTCGCCGGTGACCTCGAACGTTGCGGCGTTCTTTTCCGCCGTGTTGCCCTTCACGCCAGCGACGCGCCCGACGGCCTTTTGCACGGCAGTCACGCATTTGCCGCAGCAGAGATGCACACCTTCAATCTTGAGCTTCTGCACCTTGCCCTCCGGGACTCCAGCCGTGGCAGTGGCCTTCACGGTGGCATCGCTGGACTTGCCATAGTATCCCGCCGCCTGAAGCGAGGCGACGGCCTGCTGGAGAATGTCCTTGCTGGCAGCAGCAATCGTCACGGTGCCGGCGTCCTTGTCCACCGTGGCCGTGGCCCCGCCAACCCTGGCGACGGCCTTCTCCGCGCCCTTCACGCAACCGCCACAGCAGAGATGCACGTCGGCGAGTTTGACTTCATCGGCTTGGGCGATCAGGACGGCGCTGAAGAGGGCGAGGGCGAGGCAGAGGTTTTTCATGATGAGGCTAGGGTTGATGTGCGATTGAACGGGCGGTTGACGGCCGGTCCACAGCAAGGATTCATCCCGACCCAGTCAGCGGGTCGCCCGCGCGACATTGATGGAGTCCCGCAACCGCTTGTTGTCGGCCCGGATGCGGGCGGTAAGCGTCTTGCAGACGGACACCAGGAACGGAGTGGCCAGTTCGGGGGCCTCCTGCACCAGCCGCTGGAAGCTCGTGGTGGACACCTTGAGGAGCACGGAATTGTGGTTGGCCACCACGTCGGCCGAGCGGGGACCGTGGTCGAACAACGAGATGTCGCCGAAAAACTCGCCCGCCAGCAGGGTGACCAGCACCGTTTCCTTGCCGGCGATCATCTGCCGCACGCGCAGCTCGCCTTCGAGAATCAGATACATCGCGTCGCCGGGATCCCCCTGCTTCACGATGGTGTGAAACTGCTTCGCGTTCTCCACCTCCATGAACTGCGCGAAGCGCCCGAGCTGCTGGTCGCTCATCTCGGAGAGAATCTTCACACGCCGCAAGGCCCCCGGTCGGATGCCGGCGATCAACGGCGCGGCCACCGGCGCGGCCCCGCCGGGCTGGATGCTCGCGAACACCGAGCGCAGCTCGATTAGCTTGCCGGCTTTCTCCCACTTGTCCTGACGTATGACAAACACCCAGGTGTCCGCCACCACCCGCTCGTCCTTCACCCACTCCGCAATGGTCGGCAGGTCCACCGGGCCATAGACGACATCATCCACGGCCCAAATCTTGTAGCCTGTCTCCGGGGTAGCTTGTTCAGGTTGCTCCACTTGCGCGTCTGGTGGTCTTGCTGCTTTTGACGTATCTAGGAAATCGGCACATCCGACGGGTGGTGAAGCCGAATCTTCAGCCCCGGTTTACATTTGCTCCGTGGTCTCAATGCCCAGCGCCTCCAGACCTTGTTGGAGGACGCGGCCCGTGAGTTCACAAAGCAGCAGCCGCGTGGCGCGCTCGGCCCCTTCGGCCTTGAGCACCGGACAGCTCTCGTAGAAGCGGGCGAACAGGCCGGCCAGGTCGTAGAGGTAATTGCAGAGAAAGTTCGGGCGGTATTCCTCCGCGACCGACTCCAGCACGAGCCCGAAGTTCATGAGCTGCTTGGCCAGCGCGATTTCGTCGGGTGCGTTCAAAACCGGCGGCTGCGCGCTCAACGCGGTCGCTTCCAGTCCGCCCTTGCGGAAGATGCTCCGCACGCGGGTGTAGGCGTAGAGCAGATACGGCGCGGTGTTACCCTGCAAGGCGAGCATCTTGTCCCAACTGAACTGGTAGTCGCTCTGTCGGTTGGGCAGCAAGTCCGCATACTTCACCGCGCCAAGGCCGACGATCCGGGCAATCTCTTTCCGCTCCGACTCGGGCAAGTCCGGGTTCTTCTCCGTCACCGCCTTCAGCGCGCGCTCCTCCGCCTCGTCCAGCAAATCGCCCAGCTTCACCGTGTCGCCGCTGCGCGTCTTGAAGGGTTTGCCATCCTCGCCGAGGATCTTTCCGAACCCGACATGCACCAGTTTTACTTTCCGGGCCGCGTCGGGCTGCCAGCGGGCGAACGTCAGGAACAGCTTCTTGAAATGCCCCGACTGGCGGTCGTCCACGACATACACGATCTCATCCGGAGCCCACGTCTTGAGCCGGTAGTCCACCGTGGCCAAGTCCGTGGTCATGTAGTTGAAGCCGCCGTCGCTCTTCCGCACCAGCGCCGGGTCGGGCACCCACTCCCCGTCGCGGTTCACCAGGAAGACATCTTCCTTGGGCGGCACGGAGCCATCGCTGAAGACGCCCACGGCCCCCTCGCTCTCCCGCGCAATGCCGCGCGCCAGCAAATCCTCCACCACCGGGCCCAGTTGCGGATTGTAAAAGCTCTCGCCCAGCGCATGGTCAAACTTCACGCCGAGCCGACCGTAAATCGCATCGAACTGCGCCTGTGAGACGCGAATCATCTCCTGCCAGACCGCCGTGTTCTCCGCGTCACCGGCCTGGAGTTTGACCAGCTCCTGTTTGGCCTCCTCCAGCCGCGCGGGAGCCGCATCGCATTCGGCATTGATGACCTTGTAGAGGCGTTCCAGCTCGGCGATGGCATCTTTGGCCAGCGCGTCGCGGTCGAGGATCTGCTTCCAGCCCAGCAGCAGCTTGCCGAACTGCGTGCCCCAGTCGCCGATATGATTGTCCGTGATGACGCGGTGGCCCAGCAGGCGGAAAACGCGTTGCAACGCGTCGCCAATCCCGGTGGACCGGATGTGCCCCACATGCATCGGCTTGGCAACGTTGGGGGAGCTGAAATCAATCACAACCGTGCGGGGCTGCGCAGCCCGGGCGAAGAACAGATGCTCTCCGCGCACCGCGCCTTGCAGCACCGCCGCAAACGCCGCCGGCCGCACGCGGAAGTTCAAAAAGCCCGGCCCCGCGATGTCCACTGCCTCGCAAGTCTCCGCCACGTCGAGCTGGGCCTTGACCTGCTCGGCGAGCTGTCGGGGGTTCAGCTTCCGCAGCTTGGCGAGCGGCAGCAGCGCGTTGGACTGGTAGTCGCCATGCCGTGCGTCCGGGCACGGACGCACGAGCACGTTGGTGGTGTCCGCATCCGGCAACACCGTCCGGACCGCGGCCTGAAGTTTTGCTTGGAGAGTCAGATGCAACATGGCTTCCGCAGAGGCGTGCAGGCTAGCGATGCGCCCTGCAAGGTCGAGTGCAAAGCGGGGGCCGATCCGAAGCTGGGTCGGCGCACGTTCAATCGAATCCGGACCCTTTCCATGAACCGGAGCGCCGGTCCCTGACCCGGCGCTCCGCTCGCGTTCATGGCCCGTGAGCAGGTCCAATTGGATGTGGAAGCTGCCGATGAACCTCCCGAGCAGAGGCCCCAAAGATTGGAGGCGGACAAAGATTGAGAATCGGAATCTTTGTCTTCCCTGAAACTTTAGGGCCTTCGCTTCGGTTTAGTGACCGAAATCGCGGCAGTTGCCGGGCGGTTGGTTCTTCCCATGAACCGGCTCTTGACAGGCCACTTCACCGGCCTAGGGTGCGCTCCATGCCCGTGAAATTTCCAACCTCAACTCCATCGGGGAGCTGCCTTTCGCGAGGCTCTCTGCTGGCGGCTCCCGGGGCTGGGATCACCCGGAGAAGCTTCCTGCAATCAGCCACTTTGGGCGGGCTGGGGTTGAGCCAGTTCGCCGTCCTTAATTCCCTCCCGGCCGCCCTGCCCCGCACCGGTCCCGGCAAGGCGAAGTCCGTGATTCTCATCTTCAACGGCGGAGCTCCAAGCCACCTGGACTTGTGGGATCCCAAGCCCGACGCTCCGCAGGAAGTGCGGGGACCATTCTCGCCGATCCGGACCAATGTTCCCGGCATCCACGTTTCCGAGCTGCTGCCGCAGATGGCCAGGCGCATGGACAAGCTGGCACTGCTCCGCTCCGTCCATCACGGGCACAGCAGCCACAACGCCGGCATGCACTGGGCCACAGTTGGCCGGCCCTACGCGGTGGACAGCACTTTGATCAATCCCAGCCGCTCGGATCTGCCAGGCGTCGGGACACTCGCGGGGTGGCTCGCCCGGCGCGATGGTTTCAGTGCCGGCGTGCCGCCGTATGTGATCACTCCGTTTCCGCACTGTGACAGCAAGGTGTATCTGACCCCCGGCCAGTTTGGCGGCTGTCTGGGAGCGCGCCACGATCCGTTCGTGCTGGACGATGACCCCAACGCCGCCAGCTTCAAGGTGCGCAACCTGGGCTTGGATGACAGCCTTACCCCGGAGCGTTTTCAGGAACGGATCGGACTGGCACGGCAGTTCCCGGCCCCGCCGGCCGGCATCACGACTTCACTGGCAGCGGAGATGGAGATTTTCAATCAACAGGCCACGCAACTCCTGCAAACCGGCAAGGCGGCCGACGCCTTTGACTTGACGAAAGAACCGGCCGCAGTGCGCGAGCGTTACGGTCGCCACAGTTGGGGGCAGTCCCATTTGCTCGCCCGGCGTCTCATCGAGGCCGGCACGCGTTTCGTCACCACGGTCAACGGGCCGAGCATCACGTGGGACACCCACAAGGACAATTTCAACACCCTGAAGAACAAGCTCGTTCCGCCCATGGAGCAAGCCTATGCCGCGCTGTTGGATGACCTGCAAGAGCGCGGCCTGCTGGATTCCACGCTGGTCGTGTGGATGGGCGAGTTTGGCCGCACGCCGAAGATCAACGCAGATGCCGGACGTGATCACTGGCCCGGCTGTTACAGCGTGCTGCTGGCGGGCGGCGGCATCCGGGGCGGTCAGGTCATCGGCGCATCGGACAGCACCGGCGCGTATCCGAAGGACCGCCCGCTCCAGCCCGCTGACATTCATGCCACGATGTTCGCCGCGCTGGGTTATGACGCGCAGCATCTGAGCTATCAAGGTCCCGACGGTCGGCCCATGCCATTGAGCGAAGGCACGGTGATCAGCGAGCTCTTCTGACGCGCTGCGCGAGACGGAAGCGGTTCAACCCTTGACCTCGAAAATCGCCTCCACCTCCACGGCCGCCCCGGTGGGAAGTTGGGCAAACCCCAGTGCGCTGCGGGCGTGATAGCCGTCCCCGTCCTTGCCAAAAATCTGGTGCAGCAGATCAGAGCAGCCATTGATGACCAGATGCTGCTCGGTGAAATCAAGGGTGGAGTTGACGCAGCCCAGCACCTTGAGCACCCGCAGGCCATCCAAAGTGCCATGCGTGTTCCAGACCGAGCGGAGCACTTTTTCGGCGCAGTTCTTCGCCGCCGCATAACCAGCATCGGTCTTCAGATCCGCTCCCAGCTTGCCCTTCATATCGCTCACGTGCCCCGAGGTCAGGAGTTGGTTGCCACTGCGGATGCACAGATTGAGATAACCGGGGGTCTGCTTTTCGAACTTGATGCCAAGGCTCTCGGCGCGTTGTTGAGGTGTCATGGTTGATTGGGTCTGATGTTGGGGGCGGACTTTCACACCATCCCGGCGTCACTGCAAGCCGCACGCGATCAACTCCGGAAAGTTCCCGCAATCACCGGCCAACCAGCCCGTGCAGCGGGCAGTTTAAGTCATTTCGGGCCTGCTGGCTGGAGAATTAACAGTTGCGTTGGCACGGTGGAAAGCTACTTTCCGCGCCCGTCGCCCGAGTGGGCTCCCAAACAAAAAATCGGCAACTGACCACATGAGCAAACGCTTCATCTTCTCCTCTGAATCCGTCGGCGAAGGCCACCCTGACAAAGTAGCGGACACGATCTCCGATGCCGTGCTGGACGCCTGCCTGTCCCAGGACAAGTTCAGCCGCGTCGCCTGCGAAACCTATGTGAAATCCAACATCGCCATCGTCGGCGGTGAGATTACCACCAAGGCCAAACTCGACTTCGTCAAGCTCGCCCGCGAGGCGATCCGTGGCATCGGCTACGTGAACGACGACGACGTGTTCCACGCGGACAAGGTGTTCGTGAACGTCATCATCACCCAGCAATCCCCCGACATCTCTCAGGGCGTGGACGCGAAGGCCGCGAAGGGCAAGAAGAAGGCCGAGCAAGGGGCCGGCGATCAGGGCCTGATGTTCGGTTATGCCTGCGACGAGACGAAGGAGTTGATGCCCTCGCCCATCATGTTCGCCCACCGCATGGGCCGCGAACTCACCCGCATCCGCAAGGCCGGCAAGCTCGCCCCGTGGCTCCGCCCCGACGCGAAGTCTCAGGTCTCCGTGGAATACGTGGACGACGTGCCCGTGCGCATCACCAACGCCGTCATCTCCACCCAGCACGCCGCCGGCGTCGAGCACTCCGTCATCGAGGAGTTCTGCATTGAGGAAGTCATCAAGAAAGTGCTGCCCAAGGAACTGCTCAAGGACACCCAGTATCTCATCAACCCCACCGGCAACTTCGTCGTTGGTGGACCGCAGGGCGACACCGGCTTGACCGGCCGCAAGATCATCGTGGACAGCTACGGTGGCTGGGGCCGTCACGGCGGTGGAGCGTTCTCCGGCAAGGACCCGTCCAAAGTGGACCGCAGCGCCGCCTACATGGGCCGTTACGTGGCAAAGAACATTGTGGCTGCCGGCCTCGCCAAGCGCGCCGAAGTCCAGTTCGCCTACGCCATCGGCTATCCCGACCCCGTCAGCGTGTATGTGAACACCTTCGGCACCGCCCAAGGCGGACTGACCGACGAAGCCATCACTGCGGCCGCCTGCGAAGTCTTCAGCTTCAAGCCCGCTGACATCGTCAAGCAGCTCAACCTGCTGCGCCCGATTTACGGCAAGACCACCAACTACGGTCACTTCGGCAAGGTCGGCGACAAGGACCTCACCTGGGAGACCACTGACAAGGTCAAGGCCCTGCAAAAGGCCGTGAAGTAATTGCTCTCGCTGAAGCGTTGAAGGGAATTCGGGCCCAGCCCGCCCCCTTCAGCGCTTCAGCATTTTCACCTTCCAAACTTTTTTAACTAGAAACACACCATGGCCAAGAAAACCGCCGCCAAAGCCGATTACAAAGTCAAAGACATCAGCCTCGCTGACTGGGGCCGCAAGGAACTCGACATCGCCGAGCACGAGATGCCCGGCCTGATGGCGATCCGTGAGAAGTATGCCAAGGAGAAGCCCCTCAAGGGCGTCCGCATCACCGGCTCCTTGCACATGACCATCCAGACCGCCGTCCTCATCGAGACGCTCGCGGCGCTGGGCGCGTCCGTCCGCTGGGCGAGCTGCAACATCTTCTCCACGCAGGACCACGCCGCCGCCGCCATTGCCGCCGCTGGCATTCCCGTCTTTGCCTGGAAGGGTGAGACGCTGGAGGAATACTGGTGGTGCACCGAGCGCGCGCTCGACTTCGGCGACGGCAAAGGCCCCGAACTCATCGTGGACGACGGTGGCGACGCCACCCTGCTCATCCACAAGGGCTACGAACTCGAAAACGGCGACGGCTGGGTCAACACCGCGAGCGACAACCACGAGGTCAAGGTCATCAAGGACCTTCTCAAGGCCATCGCCAAGAAGCGCGGCAAGGGCTACTGGCACGGCATCGTGAAGGACTGGAAGGGCGTCTCCGAAGAAACCACCACCGGCGTTCACCGCCTCTACCAGATGCTGGAACAGGGCAAGCTCCTCGTCCCCGCCATCAACGTCAACGACTCCACCACCAAGTCGAAGTTCGACAACCTCTACGGCTGCCGCCACTCCCTCGTGGACGGCCTCAACCGCGCCATGGACGTGATGATCTCCGGCAAGGTCGCCGTCGTCTGCGGCTACGGCGACGTCGGCAAGGGCAGCGCCCAATCCCTCCGCGGCCAAGGCGCACGCGTCATTGTCACCGAGATTGACCCCATCTGCGCCTTGCAGGCCGCGATGGAAGGCTACGAAGTCACCACCATCGAGGACACCCTCGGCCGCGCTGACATCTACATCACCACCACCGGCAACAAGGACATCCTCACGCTGGAGCACATGGCGAAGATGAAGGATCAGGCCGTCGTCGCGAACATCGGCCACTTCGACAACGAAATCCAAGTGGACCGCCTGAACAACGCCAAGGGCGTGAAGCGCAAGAACATCAAGCCGCAGGTTGACCAATACACCTTCGCCGACGGCCACAGCATCTTCATGCTCGCCGAAGGTCGCCTCGTGAACCTCGGCTGCGCCACCGGCCACCCGAGCTTCGTCATGTCCAACTCCTTCTCCAACCAGACGCTCGCCCAGCTCGACCTCTGGAAGAACAAGGACGTTTACAAGGTCGGCGTCTATCGCCTGAGCAAGAAGCTCGACGAGGAAGTCGCCCGCCTGCACCTCGAAAAGATCGGCGTGAAGCTCACCAAGCTCACCAAGGATCAGGCCGCCTACCTGGGCGTCCCCGTCGAAGGCCCCTACAAGCCGGAACACTACCGCTACTAAGCCGGAAGCGTCGCTACCAATTCAAAAAGCGGACGGGCAACCGTCCGCCTTTTTCTTTTAGCCACCCTTCCGCACCACGGTGTCCCGCTGCGCCCAGGCCGGGTCTGGCTGGGCGAAGTCCAGGTTGTAGTGCAGGCCGCGGCTCTCCGGTCGCAGCAACGCGCAGTTCACAATCAGCTCCGCGACCGTGGCGATGTTGCGCAGCTCCAACAGGTCGCTGGTGACGGTGAAGTCCCAGTAGTATTGCTGGATCTCCTCCTGGAGCAGCGCGATGCGGGCCTTGGCGCGCTGAAGGCGCTTGGTCGTCCGCACGATGCCCACGTAGTCCCACATGAGCCGGCGAATCTCGTCCCAGTTGTGCGAAACCACGACGAGCTCGTCGGCGTGATGCGCCTTGCCGGACTGCCACGGCGGGATGTTCACCTCGACCTGCGGAAATGGGCTTTCCAAGACGCGGCGTGCGGCGCGATGGGCGCAGACGAGTGCTTCCAAGAGTGAATTGCTCGCGAGCCGGTTCGCGCCGTGCAGCCCCGTGCAGGCGACTTCGCCAACCGCATAGAGGCCCGCGATGTCCGTGACGCCATTCACATCCGTGACCACGCCGCCGCACTGGTAGTGCGCCGCCGGCACGACGGGGATGGGTTCCTTGGTCATGTCCACGCCGAGCCGCAGCAGGCGCTCGTAGATGGTCGGAAAGTGCGAGATGATGAAGGGGGCAGGTTTGTGGGTGATGTCCAGCCACACGTTGTCCGCGCCGGTGCGCTTCATCTCGCTGTCAATGGCGCGGGCCACGATGTCGCGCGGGGCCAGCTCCGCACGCGAGTCGTAGCGGGGCATGAAGCGCTGACCATCCGCGCCGAGGAGATAGCCCCCTTCCCCGCGCACGGCTTCGGTGATCAGCAGCGTGCGCTCCTTGGGATGAAAGAGACACGTCGGATGGAACTGCATGAACTCCATGTTCGCCACCTGTGCGCCCGCGCGATACGCCATCGCCACGCCGTCGCCGGTCGCGATGTCGGGGTTGGTCGTGTAGAGATAGACCTTCCCGCACCCGCCGGTGGCCAGCACGATGACCGGCGCGGCGAACGTCTCCACCTGCCCGCTGGCCTTGTTCAGCACATAGATGCCGAGGCAGCGGTTCGGCCCGACGTAGCCAAGCTTCTGCGTGGTGATGAGGTCCACGGCGAAGTGGTTTTCCAGCACCGTGATGTTCGGCTCG
>Ga0255188_1000243_pt1 | contig 19688 bp, 11 predicted proteins | sample Miss_Cont_RepB_8_FD_188427 | JGI IMG/M metagenome (GOLD analysis project Ga0255188, IMG submission 188427) | Freshwater microbial communities from Mississippi River, Louisiana, United States - Miss_Cont_RepB_8h | ecosystem: Environmental > Aquatic > Freshwater > River | place: USA: Louisiana... | reverse complement strand
AGTTTGCGGCGTTGATTCCCACCGTGAACAGGGAGGCTCCGCTGGTGGGCGTCGTGCCGGCGAGATACTCCAGCAAGTTGTTTTGCCCATCGCCGTCGGGGTCCGCTGTCGCGGCGGCGTTCGCGTTGCCCACGCCGAAGTGTGTGACTTGCCACGCATCGTCGAGGCCGTCGCTGGCGTAGGTGCCGAAGTCATCCGTGCCCACGTTCAGCACGGACAACGTCAGCGTGCCGAACGCTCCGAGGTAATCCGCCCGCGCAAGGCCGTTCGTGTTTTGATAAACCGTCGCAGCGGTGGCGAGGCCTGATGCGCTCACCGAAGCCAAGCCGCCACCGCTCGCGCTCCACGCGACGCTCGTCGCAGCCAGCGGCGACACGGTCGCGTCCGTGAAGACAGCGGTGGCCGCGAGTTGGCTGGTGGCGTTTTCATTCACCGTCGTGGCGCTCGCGCTGACGGCAACGTTCGCCAAGTCCGTGAGCTGTCCCGCCGCGCCGTGCCGCGCGATGACCGTGCCCACGCTCGCGCTCCCGCCGATGCCGCCGATGGCTGAATCCACCACGATCGTGCCGACGGTCTGCCGCCCGCCCGCCGTGACCGCGCTGTTCACCAGGGCAGGCGTGGCGGCGAAGCTGGTCGCAGCACACACCCACAACGCCAGGAGCGCGGACGCCCACGTCCGCAACCGGTAGTCGCCGCACCACCAAGCGCCGATGCCGAGTGGGTGAACAATGGCGGCCTGCGGACAGCCCGCCCTGCCAGTTGCCGTGCTTGGGGACAAGAGTGTCCCCGCCACGCGGACGTGGGCGTCCGCGCTCCAAGTTGTGCGTTTCGCGCTCATGGTGCGGTGCGGTTGAGCTTACTTCACCAGCTTGTTCAGCTTCGCTTCGAGGTCGGCAAGGCGCTGTTCGAGCGCGGTGATTTTCGCGTCCTTCTCTTTCACCAGCGAGTGCAGGCCCTGGATGGCCGCGAGCTCCACGCCATCGAACTCCAGCGTGCTGATGCGGGTGTCGTCACGGCCGGGGAAGAACGCGGCCTTGAACTCCTGCGCCACCGGACCGAGGTGCGGCGTGCTGCCGGCCGCGTCCCACTTGTAGCGCCACGATTGCACGGGCACTTCGTCCAGCTTGCGGAGCACTTCGCGACCGTCCACGGGGGCGAAGTCCTTCTTCGCGTCGCGGTCGGAGAGGGCGGACCAGCTTGTGGCGTTGGCGCTCAACTGCACGCCCAGCGTCGCGCCGCTGTTGCTGAAGATGCGCGTGCCGCCTGCCGCACGAACATTGAACTGGTTCGCGGCGGCGGACCTAAACGCTGTCGAACTCGATGAGTCCGACCAGACAAAGGCACCGTTGTGGTCCGCGCTCGCGACGAAGCCCGCCGCAAACGAGTTCGACCCGGCCGCGAGATTCGCCCAGCCGCCCGGCACGGTCGCGCCCTGGCCGGTCGCGCCGTTGAAGTAGCCGCCGCTCACGGTCGAGACGCTGTTGCTCGCGAGGTTGGACTCGCCGCCCGTCACGACGGAGTTGGTGCCCACCGCCCCGTTGGCATAGCCGCCGCCCACCATGGCACCATACTTGGAAGCCGCGTTGAAGTAGCCCCCGCCGACGAATGAAATCGGGCCGGTCGCATCGTTCAATTCGCCGCCGGCCACGACGGCCTCGAAGCCGCTGGCGATGTTGGTCACGCCGCCGCCGATGAAGCTCGCGGTGCCGCTGGCCAAGTTCGCTTCGCCGCCTGCGACGGTGGATTCAAAGCCGCTGGCGAGGTTGTAATAACCGCCCGCCACGGTCGCCGCGTTCGTGCCCGCACCGTTGGCAATGCCGCCGCCGACGGTGGCGAACGCGGCGTTGTTGGAAATCACGTTGAGGTAGCCCCCCGCGATGACGGAGTTGGTCGCGCCCGGGTTGATGCCGTTCGCGCCGCCGCCGCCGATGAAACCGAAGTGCGCCTTCACGAGGTTCGTGATGCTCGCGCCGCCGAAGCTGCCCGCGCCGCCGCCCGCAATAGTCGCGCCCACGACGCCGGCGGAAACGGAGTTCACGGCCGCGCCGCCGATGACGTTGGGAGCTGCCGAGGTGTTGGGTTCAAGGCGCAGCGCGCGGACGCTGTTGGCTTTCAATTCGAGCGCGACGTTGTCCGTGGTGCCGAGGAAGTGCGTGCCCGCCGTGGTGCCGGAGTTGCCGCCGGCCTTCCACAGCGAGGTGCTGAGGTTGGCGAGGTCGAGCGCGCTGGCCCCGACCGCCGCGCTGCCGAGCTTCGCGGAGGTCACGGCCCCGCTGGCAAGCTGCGTCGCGCCGACGGCCCCGGTCGCTAGCTGGCTTGTCCCGACTGCGCCGCTGGCGAGCTTGGCCGCCGTGACCGCGCCGTCGGGGACGGTGCTGGCGACCAGCGCGTAGCCGACGGCGGCGAGGCGCTGGTCCGGCGTGAGTTGCTGGTAGCCGGAGCCGTCGCTGAACCACACGCGCAGGCGGACATCGGAATTCGCGAAGACGCTCGCGCCGATGGCGGTGGTCATGCCGGAGACCGTGGTGTCGCCAAGCAGAACGGCGTAAAGGCCTTTGCTCACGGCGAGCGAAACGCCGGTCGCGGGCTGGCCGCTGGCGGTGCCGTCGTTGGCCCAGTAGTTGACCGTGCCGGTGCTGTTCACGAGCGCGAACTTGAAGAGGCCCGTGGCGTCGTAATTGGTGCCGCCGACCGTGATGCGGCCCTGGTAGTTGATGATTTGCGGCACCTGTGCGGAAGCAGAGAGAGCGGCAAACAGGCCGAGGGTGAGGAGGAGTTCTTTCATGCGCGGGATGAGTTTGCGGGGATGAGAATGGAGCATTTTTTTAGCCACGGATTGAGCACGGAGGAAACACAGATGGGGTCGCCGACACGGGCCGCTTGGCCTGCTCCGTGTTCAATCCGTGTTTCATCCGTGGCCAAAGTGATTCGGCTCAGAGTTTCGAGAGTTGGGCTTTGGCGGTGACGTTCTCGGGGTCGAGGATGACGATGTCGTTGAAGAGGCGCTTGGCTTCGGCCTTGTTGTCCTTCGCGAGTTGCACGAGGGCGAGTTCGGTGAGCAGCGAAATGTCGGTCGGGTAGAGGACGAGCGTGCCGTTGAGGATGGCCTCGGCGGCATCGAACTTTTTCTGCAAGCGCGAGGCGTAGGCGAGGCGGAGGTTGGCGGTGTAGTTGGCCGGGTCCACGCGGAGGATTTGCTTGGCGAGGAGTTCCACCTCTTCCCATTTTTCCTGCGCGAGCAGCGGGAGCGTGTGACCGAGCTTGGCTTCAAGGGAGTCAGGCGCGGCCTTGATGGCGGCCTGATAATGCGTGCGCGCGGTGGCAAAGCTGCCGGTGAGGTAGTTCAGCCAGCCGAGGCGGAGGTTCACCGTGTAAGCCTGCGGGTAAGCCGTGATGACGGGCGCGAGGGCTTTGATGGCATCGGCGTAGTTCTGCGCTTTCTCGTAGCGATAGGATCTGTGGTAGGCGTCGCGGATTTCGGCGTCTGTGGGCGCGGCGGCGGGGGAGAGCTGACAGAAAAATGGGGACAGAAAAATGAGGGTGAGGAGGGCCGCGAGGTTTTGGCGTGCGCCAGTCCGCTGGCGCTTTGGCTGGGCGTGGTGGTGCGGAGACCGTCGAGAAAGCGGCAGAGGGCTGCCGCAGTCCAAGACGCTGGCGGGCGGCTGAAATGCGCCTTGGCTTCGGTTGGCTCCAGGGAGTTGGGTCATGTTCATGCGCTTTAGAAGGTGTAGCCGAGCAGTGTTAAGAAAGTATGAGCCGCCGACGTGGTCGTGCCGCCGAGTTCGCGGAACTCCTCGCGGTTGAAACGGAAGGCGACGGCGGCGCGGTTCGAGAGCGCGCGCTTCACTTCCGCGCCGAAGCCAGCGGTGTGTTTTTCCGGCAGGTTGAAAATCGTCGCCCCGTCGCCCCGCGCCGCAAAGACCTGTCGGCCCGCCCAGCCAAACGCGGTGAAGGTCCAGCGGTCCCAAAGGAGTGACAGCCGCTCTTCCGCCGAGAAGAAATTCCGCCGGCCGAAACCCACGTCCTCGCTCAGATGAATCCAATAGCCGCGGGTGTCGGCGCGCAGCGTCCAGTCCGCGCCGGTTGCGAGCACGAGGCCGAGCTTGGGTGCAAGTTGCGTGGCTTCGAGGCCGGTGCCGAAGTCTTCGTAGCGCGCGAAGTTTGCATCCAGCCCAGCGCCCCAGCGCGGCGAGCCGAACCACTCCGCGCCGGCGAACGCGCTCCACGCGGCGTCGGTTGAGGGGTCGCCGTTGGCCAGCACGTGTGCGCCGGCACGGAGCCGCCAGTTCGCGAGGCTGAAGTTGTTGTAGGCGGCGTTGACATCGAACTGCTTGAACCGCGTGAGTCCAACGCGGTCAATTTCGATGTAGTCAAAGGAGGTCTCGACCGCGTGCGACTTGCCGAGGCCCAGCCAGGTGGCGACGCCAAGCAAGCGCGCGGTGTCCTTCACCTGCGTGCCTTGATAGTCAATCCAGCCGCCGTAAAGCGTCGCGTCCAGCCGCGCAGGCGTTTCCCCCATGCGGAAGCCCACGCCGCGCGCGAAGCCGGGGCTCGCGGGTGCGGTGAGTTCAGCGAGGTCGGCGAAAAGTTTAGGGTCGGCGAGCGCGGTGAAGACGGCGTCGTTGTCGGGGTCGAGGAGCTCGGCTTGGCCGAAGTAGTAGCGCGCGGCGGCGAGCTGGTTTTGGGCGCGCTTCACGAGGCCGCGCTCGTAGAGCAGGCCGGTGTCGCTGGGATAAAGTTCGAGCGCGCGCACGAGCACAGCGTCGGCCGCGCGGAGTTTGTTTTGCAGGCGCAGCGCGGTGGCGAGACGGAGGTGGGCGAGGTAATGCGTCTTGTTGTCGCGCAGGATTTCGCGGGCGAGCCCTTCGGCGGCGACGAACTGGCGGTCGGCGAGGAGCGGGAGGAGCAGGCCGAGTTTGGGTTCGAGCGAACGCGGTTGCGCGGCGAGCGCGGCGCGGTAGTGGGCGAGGGAGTTGGTGTGGTTGCCCTTTTGATACTCCGCCCAGCCGGTGCGGAGTTCGGTGAGGTAGTCGGCGGCGGAAGCGGGGAAGCTCCAAAGCCCAAGGCCCAAGCTCCACAGAATGACCCAGCTCCAAGTTCCGAGGCGGGCCGATGCGCCCGCGCGTGGCAGTGACGCCCATGTCCGCGGCACCTGGCCCTCGTGGGAAGCCGGGGTCGGCGTCGGTTGGCTCATCGCATCAGCACCTGGCTTCAGGCAGGTGTTAGCGGCGCGGGAGGCGGGAACCGTTTCAACGGTTTCCGCCGGCGGGCCGGACAAACCGTTGAAACGGTTTGTCCTCGCGATCGGCTCGGACACCCGGCTGAAGCCGGGTGCTAATGAGAGGGGCGCGCGCAGTTCACCGACAATACCGGAAGCGCCGCTGGCTCGGCGGGAGCTTCGCTTCACTGTTGCGCCGCTCCGCTCCTTTGGAGCTTGGCTCGTGGCCATTCTTTGGAACTTGGCCCGTGGGCTTTGGAACTTACTTCCCATCGTCCTTCCTCACGAGTTCCCAGTCGCCGCAGGTCACGGTGGCGAAGGCTTTGTTGCGGTCGAAGGTAACGGCCCCGGTTCGCTTCACGCCAAGCCCGCGGGACTCAACGGTGGTTTCCACCCGGTGCTCGCCGACAAAACGCGACGTGACGCGCACGCGCGCGAAGCGGTGCCAGACGGAGCTTGCGACGCCGACCAACGCGCCGCGCAGCCCGCTCGCCACGAGGCCGACGGGCACGAAGTCGCGCCAGGTGAGGCCGTCGCGACAGGCCAACGGCATCCGGGGCAACGCGAGGAACAGGGCGCGCAGGCGTGGGTCCGAGCCGTCGCAGCGGTAGGCGTAATAGGTGCCCTCGAGGCGGCCGAAGTAGAGGACGCCCGTGCCGGAGTCGAAGTAGAACGTGCCGTCGAGGGCCATGCGGACCTTGAGGACGAGGTCGTCGGTGGCACGGCCCTTGTGCTTGGCGGCGTAGCGGTATTCTTCGTCGAGGACGAAGTTGGTGACGGATTCGAGGCGCTTGTTCGGGTAGAGGGCTTCAACCTTGCCGCCGACTTTGGGGAGGTCGTTCGCGTGCGCGAGACCGTCCTCGGAGTAGCTCACGAAGCTGAAGGGCACGGTCGCCGCGCCGGGTGTTTCGGTGAGCTGGGCTTGCACATGGATGTGCGGCTGCGGCGAGTAACCGGAGTTGCCGCAGAGGCCAAGGACGGTGCCGCGCTCGACCCAGTCACCGACTTTCACGCGCAGGGATTTCGCGGCGAAGTGCGAGAGCTCGACGTGCCAGCCACGCGGTTCGGCGATGACGAGGAGGTTGCCCCAGTTGTTGACCTTGTCGGGGTCGTTGATGGGGCTGTCCGGGAAGTCGTCCACGGCGGCGACGATGCGGCCGCGCACGGGTGCGAGGACGGGTTTGTTGAAGCAGTAGTAGTCTTCCAGCTTGGTGCCGGTGTTCGCGTGCGTCTTGCCGTCGGCGTCCGTCAGCACGAAGTCGTAGGCGTAGCGCCACACGCCCTTGTGTGTCCACGCACCGTCGAAGGCCTGCCACACAGTCCACGCGCCGGCGAAGGGCGGCAGCAACGTGCGCTCAGAGCCGGGGTAGCGCAGGCGGTTCGCGAGATGGGTGTCGAGCGTCTCCTCGGGCGTGACGCCGATGCGCGCGGCGATGAGCGGGCTGCCCACGAGGCCGAGCGTGTAGAGCGCGAGCAGGGTGACGGTCGCAAACGGCAGCGTGAACGCCGGGATGCCGTAGTAGCTCCAGAAGCCGGCGATGGCATCCATCACGATGGGCGAGAGCGCGACCGCAATCGCGGCGAGCAAATAACTTCGCACCGACGGGATGAGGAACACGCCGCCCACGGCCATGGCGATGAGGAGGAAGTTGAAGTTGAGCGGGTCGGTGTAGGCTTTCGTCGCGGAGCCGAGCATCCAGTGGCGGACGGTGGTTCCCACCAAGTAACCGAGCGCGGCCAGCAGGAAGAGGATGCGCGAGCGGGAGAGGATTAACGCGGCCAGCGCCACGCCGACGATGACACTCGGGGTGAAGAGCAGCGAGCCGAAGGCCTTGAAGAAACCGGCCACTGCGAGCGGCAGGCCGAGGTCGTTGACGAGCCACGCGGGCTGGTGCGCGGGCGCGGCGAGGAGGTTGCCGTAGCGCAGGGACGCCATGTAAACGAGCGAGCTGACGACGACGAACGGGAGGCTCAGGAGCGGCAGGCGCAGGTAAGTAGTGAAGACGTTGGCCAGCGCCACGGTGATGAGCAGCGTGAGCACGCCGGCGGCGACGCAGAAGAAGAGGCCGAGGGCGTTGAGTTGGAAGAGGTGGCCGACGGAGAGGCCGACGAGCAATGGGTTGCAGGTGTAAAAACCGGATTCGAGGAAGACCTTGCCCATCCCGAGCAACCGCGCGAACGCGTAAGCCGCCAGCACCGCGACGAAGCCCGCCATGCCCAGTCGGAAGTTCAGCAGCGTGATGGCGAACAGCAGGAAACCCACGATGCCGCCCTGGAGGAAGAAGACCTCGGCGTAGCTGCGAAAGACGGCGTGGAGGAGGGGTTTCATTGAGCCGCGAAAGGGCGCAGAGAACGCAGAGGGGAAAGACGGAAACGTTCAACTTCCAACGTTGAACGTTCAACTTTCAACGGGGGAAACTGCGGACGGCAGGAGAATGCGGGGTTTGAGTTGAGGCTCCGGAAACGGGGTGAGGGAGAACGCATGGAACATCTGTGGCACCGTGCCGCGCAAGCGCCGGTCGGTTCTTCTCATTAGCACCTGGCTTCAGCCAGGTGTTGGCGACGCGCGAGGCGGGAACCGTTTCAACGGTTTCCGCTGGTGAGCCGGACAAATCGTTGAAACGGTTCGTCCTTACGCTCGGCTCGGACACCCGGCTGAAGCCGGGTGCTAATGAGAGGGGCCATCGTGACTCGGCGGACCAAACGGAAGCCGGTGGAGTTCTGGATGCGTCCGCCCAGTCGCATCTCAAATGCCCAGTGACCTCCGACTTTGGACGTTGAGCGTTGAGCGTTGAATGTTGGACGTTTGATTTCATCCTTTGTGCTCTCTGCGCCCTCTCGCGGCTATCTCACTTCCCGTTCTTCAGTTCCAGATGCTTCGGCAATCGCTCGCGGCGTTGGATGTCGGTGATGTCTTCGGCTTCGCGGATGATTTCGACTTCGCCGCTCTCCGTGACGAGCACGACGTTCGGGCGATACTCGATGAACTGGAGCCATTGCGTGTTGTTGTAGGCGCCGACGGGCGAGAAAATCAGCCGCGTGCCGCGCTTGAGGGGCGGGAGCTGGATGCCTTCGTCAATCGCATCAATGTTCATGCACAGCGGGCCGTAGATGACGCTGGTCTCGTTGATGCCGCCGACTTCGCGGTCGAGCTCGACGTTGAACTTATACCAGAAGGCGGTGAACAGGAGGTTCACGCCGCCGTCCGCGACGTAGGCGCGCGTGCCGTCGGCGAGGCGCTTGGCGGCGACGATGCTGGTGATGAGGTAGCCCGCTTCGTCAATCACCGCGCGGCCGGACTCGATGATGAGTTTTGGGAAATCGCCGGGCTTCAGCGCCTCGGAGAACGCGTGCGTGATGGCTTCGGCGAATTCATCAATGCTCGGAATCGCCACCTCGGGCGGAAGGTAAACACCCTTGAGCCGGCTCTTGCTCGGGAAGCCGCCGCCGATGTCGTAGGACTCCATCTCGAAGCCGAACGCGTCGTGCAGCTCATAGCCGAACTTCACCGTCTTGGTGATTTCGCGCGCATAAGCCTGCGGGTCCATGATGAACGTGCCGATGTGGCAGTGCAGGCCGTTGAGCTTGAGGCGGCCGCCACGGGCGATGCGCTTGGCGGCATCGAGGGCCTGACCGGATTCGAGGTTGAAGCCAAAGCGCGACCATTGCGGGTAGATGCCGGCGTCGAGGTTCAGCCGCATGCCGATGTGGACGGTGCGGTTGAGTTTCTTGGCGATGGTCTCGAGGTCCACGATTTCGTCGAGGTTGTCCACGTTGATGGTCGCACCTTCGGCGACGGCTTTCTCCAGCGCGGCCATTGGTTTGTGTGGCCCGTTGAAGATGATTTTCTCGCCGGGGATGCCGAGCAGGCGGGCCTTGTCGTATTCCATCGCGGACACGACTTCGGCGATGGAGCCTTCCTGGTGCATGAGGGCGCAGATGGCTTGGAGGTAATTCGTCTTGTAGCTCCAGCCGAACTCGACGTTGGGGTAGCGCGTGGAGAAGGCGTTGAACATCTGGCGATACGTGCGGCGGGCGGTGCGCTCGCTGTAAACAAAGAGCGGCGAGCCGAACTGCGCGCACAGGTCGTCAATGCTCACGCCGTCAATGGCGGTGCGGACTTTGCGCGCGTAGGCCGGGCTCCAGCCGAACTTGTTCATCAAGCCGGAGCGGAGCTTGTTTATAACCGGCTTCTCGTAGGGGCGTTTCATGAGCAGGGGATAGGGTCTGGGGTCTAGCGGATAGGGTTGAGGCAGGGAGGTTCAGGCGTGCTCGGCTCGTGCTCGTAATCCTAATCCTAATCCTGCTCTTTCCGCTTCGTCCCCCAAGGGAGGAGCAGGATTAAGAGTAGGATTAAGAGTAGGAGGGGGCGGAAAGTTCATCCCACTTCCCCCCGTGTCACGGCTTGCTGGAATTTCACCATGTCCGTGACCAGCTCGTAGCTGTAGCGGACGAAGAGCTTGCCGGCTTCGTAGTCCGGTGCGGGCGGTTGGTCCACGCCGAGCGCGGCGCGGACGAGGCGGGCGGGGAGGTTCACGCCCACACCGGTGGCGAAGTAAACCCACGCGGGGAAACGCGGGTTAATCTCGATGAGATACACGTCGTCGCCCTTCACGATGCATTCGAGCTCGAAGGGCCCGCGCCATTTCAGCTCGCGGATGAAACGGTTCGCCGCCTCCAGCATCGCCGTGTGCTTGATGGTCACGCCCGTCCAGATCTTACCCAGCGAGGTGACGCTGATTTTCTTGATGCCCACCAGCCCGAGCGAGCCGCCCGCGCCGTCGCCCACGCCGATGACGTTGAGTTCCTCGCCGCTGACGATGCTCTGCACGATGACGGGATAGCCCCACTCGGCCACGAGCGCGTGGAAATGCCCCACCGCCTGCGCGGACGTGTAAGCCGCGTAGGCCTTGTAGAAACTGCCCTTCACCATCACGGGCAAGCCCAGCTCCTCGACGGCCTCGTGCATTTGCTCGAGCGACGTGCAGACCTTCGTCTTCGGCAGCTTGATGCCCATGCGCTCGGCGACCTCGGTGAGCTTGTCCTTGCCGCGCAGTTTGAACTGCTCCATCGAAGGCAAAAACGTCGCGATGCCCAGCGCCTTCAACTCAGCCGCGCGCTTCACGTAAAGCGGCAGCTCGGCGTCGAAGTTCGGGATAATCACGTCGAGTCCGTGCTGCTCGCGGATGTAGGCGAGCCGGTCGAAGTAAGCCGCGCCGTCGCCCGACGGATACGGCATGATGAACGACCGGTCCACGACCCAGTCCATGTAAATGCCCGGCTCCATCGCGTCGTAAGCGAGGCCGATGATGCGGGCGCGAAGGCTGGCGTCCTCCTTGAGCGAGCGGGCGACGCCGACGCCGGGGCCGGGGTTGTCCACGGCATTGATGCCGGAGACGCCGATGGCGAGGTCTTTCATGTCAGGCGAGGCCGAAGTTCTTGAGCTGGCTTCGGAAGTCGGTGCAATCGCGCCGCGCCTCTTCCGGCGAGACCTCGAAGTGGGCGACGAGCTGCTGGGCGACTTCCTCGTCGCTGCGGCCTTCCTTGAGGGCGCGCAGCACGGCGATGCCGGTCTCGCTGACTTGGAAGCTGTCGCCCGTCTGCGGGTCGAAGACGAAGCCCTCGTCAGAGAGGGCGAGCTGGGAGAGGCGGTTCATATTTTGTGTGGCTGCCGTGCATGGTGACGGCGGCTCCAGCGAGCGGTTACGTGACCAAAACTGGTCTGATGTTGCCGATGGCCGTTGCCAGATGCTGTTCGGTCCTGATCAAAAAGCCAGATTGTTAAGGGACTATTAAGCGCCCTCCATTTCCGCATCCGGAAAAATCCGTAGTCACTGGCGTTGCGAGGCGACCAAAATACAGCGAACACCTGAGCCTCTGTGTGTAACACCGTTTCCCGCCTGCGCTATGACCCTGCGATGAACACGCGCACCGCTGTCACGCTCGGGTTGGTTCTGCTGACACACACCTTCGCCGTCGCGGCGGACTTGCTTACGAACGGCTCCTTCGAGTCCGCCGCCACGGGCTGGTTGCTCGCGGGTGGCGCGCCGCGTTACCAGCAGGTCGGCACGGCCTACGCGGGCACGAATGCGCTGCGCGTCTTCAACCGTGCGAACTTCACCAACGCCCCGCAGCAGGATGTGACCGTCGCGCTCGGTGCGGTGGCCAACGGCGGGACGTGGACCACGCGCTTTGCGGTGCAGGTAGCTGCGCCCACCACGGTGCGCGCATGGTTGCGGGTGGTGGTGAACAACGCCGGGGTCATCGCCACGAACCGCCTGCTGCTCGCGGAGCGCGTGGTGCGCGCGACGAATCAGTGGGAGCGCATCACCGGCACGCAGGCGTTTGGCTGGACCGGTGCGGTGTCGAACGCGCTCTTCTACGTGGAGTGCGGCATGAAGCAGGAGCCCGCTGGCAAGGCGTATCCCGATGCCCTCTTCGATGATTTCGCGATTCGCCCCGACGCGGACGGCGATGGCTTGTGGGACGAGGAGGAGGTGCCCGTGGCCCAAGGCGGCTTGGGCACCAGCCCGACCAATCCCGACACTGACGGCGACGGGCTGCCGGATGGCTGGGAATTTTACTCGGGCACGAACCCGCTCGTGGCTGATGCCACCGCCGACCCGGACAACGACGGGTTCACCAACTGGCAGGAGTTCCGCACCGCGACGAGCGCGACCAACGCGCTCTCCTTCCCCGGCCAGCCCACGCACGCGAGCCTCACGACGAACGCCACCGCTGTGCTCAAATACCTCGCCAAGCTCTCGTTCGCCACGACGAACCGTTTCATCCCCGGCCAACATCTCACCGACACGGCGAAGGAATGGACCAATCTCGTCGTGCGGCTCCAGCAGGTCACGGGCCGCTGGCCGGGGCTGGTGAGCTTCACCGCCGAAAGCTCCGTTACGAACACGCCGGTGCAGACGTCGGGCATCATTCCCTACGCCTTGGAGACGTGGACCAACGGCGGGCTGGTGCTGGTGAAGTGGGCGCCGTGGAACCCGTGGAGCGGCAAGTTCGGCGCGGCCTCGGTGCCCACGTTGATTGACATCCCCGAGTTGCTCAACCCCGCGCCCGCGCTGGCCACCAATCAGGTCGCGCGCAGCAATTACCTCGCGTGGCGGCAGAGCATCGGCGACGACCTCACGACCTTGCGCGACGCGGGCATGCCGGTGCTGTGGCGGCCGTTCGCCGAGATGAACGGGACTTGGTTCTGGTGGGGCAACCTGCCACGCGACCATTACAACTCACTGTGGCGCGACCTGCACGGCTACTTCACGCAGACGCGCGGGCTGACGAACTTGCTGTGGGTCTTCGAGCCGGACCAGACGGTGCACATCGTCAGCACCGGCACGACGAGCTCGGGGACGCCGATTGACTACTACTACCCCGGCGACGACGTGGTGGATGTGGTGGGGCACAATTTCTACGACGACGACTGGGCGCTGCCTTACCGCAGCGACGAGATTTGGAGTCGCTCAGGAAAAATCTTCGCGGTGCCACAGGCCGGGCCAAGCCACCAGAAACGCGACGGCTCGTTCGACAACCTGACGTATCTCAACGGCATCACGAACACGATTGCCCGGTGCGCGTTCATCGCCGTGTGGAACAACATCGCCGCCGGGACCAACCTCCAGTTGATAGCAATGGCGGACAATGTGAACGCCAGCAACTTGCTCGCGCATCCGCTGGCCATCACGCGCGACGAAGTGAACTGGCGGGCGGAACTGCCGGCGGTCACGCCGCCGCCCCCGCCGCCGTTGCCGACGGCGGAACTGCTTGCCAATGGCGGCTTCGAGTCCGCGCTCACGGGGTGGGTGAACCATGGTCCGCTGGCAACTGTGCGCACGGTTGTCACGCCCGGCCGCACGGGCGGCAGCGCGCTCTCTGTCAGCAACCGCAACGGGGCGACCAACGGCCTCGCGCAGAATGTGCTCGCGGGCCTGCTCGCCAACGGCTCGGGCCAGCGCTACGTGACCCGCGCATGGCTCAAGAGCGACCTGCCCACCAGTGTCCGCGTGCGGCTCGTGCTCACCGATGCGGCGGGTTTCAAGAGCCGGTTTCTCCTGGCCGAGCGCCAGCTCCGCGAGGCGCAGACGAATCAGTGGAGCTTCATTGAGGGGCTTCAGACCGTGTCGTGGACCAGCACGCCCACGAACGCGCTGCTTTACTTCGAGACCGGCCAGTTGGTGGAGAATGTCTTCCCGACCTACTGGCTCGATGATGTTTCGCTTCAGCCAGACAACGACGGCGACCGGCTTGCGAATGCGGAGGAACTCGTGCTTGGCACCAACCCCCTGCTCGCCGACACCGATGGCGACGGCATTCCCGATGGCTGGGAAGCGCGGCACGGTCTCGACCCGTTGAGTGCCGCCGATGCCGCGTGGGACCGCGATGGCGACGGCTTCACGAACGTGCAGGAGTATTGGGCCGCGACCGACCCGACGCTGCGCACGAGCTTCCCCGGCAAGACCTCCACGACCAACGCAACCGACGCGGCGCGGAGAATCCTCCTGCGACTCGCGGTCGCGCCCAGCCAGCCGACGAATCGGTGCTTCTCCGGGCAGACACTCAGTGGCGGCAATCTCGGTGTGCCCACCGAATACACGAACTTCTTCCTGAACCTCGCGCAGCAGACCGGCCACACGCCCGCCGTGATGCAACTGACCTACGAAGTGCCGCCCACGAACGTGCAGGCCGCCGTGATGAATCCCTTCGCCATCAGCCACTGGCAGGCTGGCGGGCTGGTGCTCGTCCACTACGCGCCGCCCAATCCGGTGAGCAACGGCCATCCGGGCGACCTGACCAACGTGGTGAACTTGACGACCCTCTTCACGCCCGGCACCGCCACGCACACGAACTGGATGCGCTCGCTCGACCTGTGCGCGGATGGCTTGCAGCAATTGCGCGATGCCGGCGTGGTGGTGATGTTCACCATCCTGCACGAGAACAACGGCAGTTGGCTGTGGTGGCACAAGCGCCCGCGCGCGGACTACGTCGCGCTCTATCGCGGCGTCCACGACTACTTCACGCGCGTCCGGGGCTTGGACAACCTGCTGTGGATTTTCCACCCGAGCGAGGCCACGCACGACCTGCTGCCGATGGACTACTACTATCCCGGCGACGAGGTCGTGGACCTCATCGGGCCGAGTGTTTACAACTCAACCTTCCAGTTTCCCTTCTCGATGGAAGAACTGTTCCGCGCTTATCCGAAGGCATTCGGGCTGACGGAGGCGAACGCGAACCGCAACACCAACGCGTGGGACCTGACCATCCTCTCGACCAATCTCGCCACCACGTTGCCGCGCGCGGCTTACTTCTGCGCCTGGTCATCGTTTCAGAACGGCGCGGCCCCGCTCACCCGCTACTCGCTCGTGGACAACACGAACGTGACCACGTTGCTCAACGCCCCGCACATCGCCAACCGCGCTGTGGTGGACTGGCCCAACTACCTGCCGATGAACCTGAGCCTCCGCCGTCAAGGCAACGCCCTGACCGTGGACTGGGCCGGCGGTGCGCTGGACTACTCGACCAACCTCGTCCACTGGACCGCCGTGACCAACGCCACACAATCATGGCAGCCCGCACCCGACCGCGGGATGAATGTCTTCCGCGTGCGGCGTGAGCGGTGACCGTGTGCCCAAGCTTGCGTTGGCCCGCCGCCCCGGTTGAGTGACCGGGGTGTTTTTGTTCAATTCGTCAATGCGTGCGGGCCGCTGGGATTGCGTCACGCGGGAGTGAGGAATAGGCTGCGGGCGAGCCTTTTCATTGGTGCCCGTGACCAACGCCTTTCAGCAACAACTCGATTCACACCGCCTCTGGCTGCGGCGGGGCGCGCTGCACACGCTGCAAGTCAACGTCGGGCGGAAGTGCAACCAGACCTGCCGCCACTGCCATGTGGACGCCGCGCCGTGGCGCACGGAGATGATGAACGCTGAGGTCGCCGGGCGCGTGGTGGAGTGGATTCGCACGCATCGGCCGGCGGTCGTGGACATCACGGGCGGCGCGCCGGAGTTGAGCGAACATTTCCGGCTGCTGGTCGAGACGGCCCGCGCGTGTGGCTGCCGGGTGATGGACCGCAACAACCTCACCATCATCGAGACAGAGGCGTTCGGCTGGCTGCCGGAATATCTTGCCGCGCACGAGGTCGAAGTCGTCGCGTCGCTGCCGTGCTACCTCGGCGAGAACGTGGACGCGCAGCGCGGCGACGGGGTGTTCGACAAAAGCATCCGCGCGCTGCGGAGGCTCAATGCGGTTGGCTACGGCACGCGGCTGCCGCTGAACTTGGTCTTCAATCCGCAGGGCCCGAAACTCCCGCCGCCGCAGGCCGAGTTGGAGGCGGATTACAAAAGCGAGTTGCGCGCGCGGTTTGGCATCGAGTTCACGCGCCTGTTCACGATCACCAACCAGCCCATCGCGCGCTTCGCGGCAGACTTGCGCGCCGCCGGCCAGTGGGATGCGTATCTCGAACTGCTCGCGAGCGCGTTCAACCCGGCGACGGTCGCGGGCCTCATGTGCCGGAGCACCTTGAGCGTGGGCTGGCAGGGCGAGGTCTTTGATTGCGATTTCAACCAGATGCTCGGGCTGCAGCTCCGCAACGGCCGGCCGCAGTTCCTTTGGGATGTGACGCCGGCCAGGCTCGCCAGCCGGGAGATTCTCACGGGTGTCCACTGCCTGGCCTGCACGGCGGGCTGTGGCAGCAGTTGCGGCGGCGCGGTGGCGTGACTGGCTTTTCCATGAACCTGTGCCGGCGACTTGCAGTCGCCGGCCGGGGCAACCGCAGTTTGAGGGAGTTTCCAGCAATCCACCCCCAACGCGGCGGCTGGAAGCCGCCGGCACGGGTTCATGGCCCGCAATCGCGGGACTTGGGCTGTGGCTTGTTTCCCGGCTGCGCAGACGATTCGCAGGCGATCACCGGACAGCGGGATTGACCTTACGTCCGGGCTTCACACGCTTCCTCCAGCACGGACATGTAGCGCTGAGTGGTTTGTTCCCACGAGAAGTTGGCGGCGTGGCGGAGAATGGCGTCGCGGTCGGGGGGGGCCATCAGGGTTTGGCCGAGGGCTTCGGCAAGCGCGTCCATGTCGGCGCTGGGCACGAGACGGCCCAGGAAAGGCTTGTCGAGCACTTCGGGAATGCCGCCCACGCGCGTGGCGACAGTGCGCAGACCGCAGGCGAAGGCTTCGAGGATGACGTTGGGCACGCCTTCCTGTTTGCTGGGCACGCAGAGCACATCTGCCGCCTGCATGTAGCGGGCGACTTCCGCCGGTGCCTTGCGGCCCACGAGGCGCACGTTCGCGGCGAAGCCACCGGCGTTGGCGAGGTGGCGGATCTGCTTTTCAAGCGGGCCGCTGCCGATCATCACCAGTTCGCACGGTTCGGCCGAAGTGCGGGCGAGTTTCGCGTGGGCACCGACCAGCAGCAGCGGGTTCTTCACCGGGAGGAAGTTGCCGACGTAGAGCAGCATGCGGGCGTCGGGGGGCAGGCCCAGTTCCTTGCGCGCGGCGAGGGCTTCAGCCGGCCGGAAGATGGCGGTGTCCACGCCGTTGTAGATGGGGCGCAGCTTGAGGAAGGGCACGCCGGCCTCGTGCAGCCGGGTGGAAAGATCCTTGCTGCGGGTGATGGTGGCGGCCGCGCGGCTGAGCGCCTGGACGATGGCATGCCGGCGCAGTGGCATTTGCAGGTAGCTGTGGACGTCCGTGCCCTGTGCGATGGCGACCAGCGGGGCGCGCAATTCCGGGGCGAGCAGGTCGAGGGCGCAGGCATCTGGATACACCCAGGCGCCCAGCACCACCTCGAAGGGAAACTCCGCGCGCACGCGGCGCACCGGTTCGCGCAGGGCGCGGGCCATGAGGCGGTGGTTCCACGGGCCACCGAATTTCGGGATGTAAAAGGTGCGGATGTAAAGCGGCTGAAAGCGGCGATCCTGCTCCCGTGGGAGGCAGCCGCGCCAGCTCTTGAAGGGCAACACGGGACGGGGAGCGATGACGCGGATTTCGCAGTGCCGGGCCAGCTGATGCAGCACGGTGGCGTTGATCTGACCGTGCCCGGGCGCGGTGGCGTCCGGGAACAGGTTCGAGACGAACAGGAGCTTCATCGGAGGGAGAGGATTAGGATTGGGATTAGGATTACGAGCACGAAGCGGTTCACCTGCTGGTGATCCGAATCTTAATCCTGGGCTGGGTTCCCCGTCACTGCGCGGCAGGCTTTGTTTCACCTGTGACCGGCTTTCCCCAGTCAAACCATCGCCATTTCACGCCGGACTCGTCCCGGTCACGCCGGGCGATGCCAAAGAAGAACGAGGCGTGGGAGTTGGTGGGGCTGGCGTCCTCGCGCCACAGGTTCCACAGCAGCGAACGGCTTTCCGCACCCGTGCGTGGGTTGCGCTCGTGACGGTAGAGGGACCAGACCGGCGACCAGTTGCGCTCGATGGACTTGTTGCCGGGCACCAATGGTTCCAGGAGGGCCAGCACCTGGAGCCGCTCACGACCATCTAGCTCCTGCTGGCGGGAGAACAATGGCCAGAGATCGGTGCGCGACTTGGCCTGGCCGGTCGCGGTATTCCGCTCGATGGTCTGGCTGTAGAGAAAGATCAGCCAGCGTGTGCGCTCCCGGTCCAGCGGCGCGGCCTGGGCGCGGTTGTATTTGTAGAGCGGCCAGAGGACGAAATCGCTGGTGAGGATTGCGTTGGTGGCGTGGCTGTAAAAGGGCCAGACGCGGTTCATGTGCTTGCCTTCGCCGCGGGCGAAGGCCACGAGCGGCCAGGGCGCACCCCATTCCTGATACTTCCGCTCGCGGTCATCGGTGAAGGTGAAGAACGGCCAGAGATAGGTGGAGGAGTCGCGTTGCGGCGAGCGATAGTGGCTGTAGAGCGGAAGCAAGGCCTGCTGGTGGACGGGATTCGTCGTGCCCACTGCGGTGTGGTTGTTGAAGAAGAACGGCCACGCGATGAACAGCTTGTCGTGGCCGGGCGTGAGCTGTTCGAGGCCGAGGTAGTTCGTGCTGGTGAAGGGGTCGCGGTGCTCGTGGCCCATGAGCGGCCAGAACTGCCAGCCATCGAGCTGGGTGCCGTGGCGGAGGTGGAGGAAGGGGAAGGCGAAGTTCTCGGTGACGATGTCTTTCCTCACCGTGCGCGAATAGACGGGGAACAGGCGGACCCGAATCTCGTCGCGCAACAGACGGTCCTTGAGCGTGCCCCAAAACGGCAGGAGCGCGGTGTAATTCTGCGCCGGGTCGGCGGCGCGACGCTGGAAGTAGAAGGGGAAGACGGTGAACTTGTCCGACTTCTGCTCGTCCTGCGTCTGTCCACCGGAAAAGGACAGCAGTTGAAAGAGCTGCCACTTGTATTCCGCGCCGAAGCGATCGTAGGTCACCAGTGGGTAGAGGATGTCGTATTCCTCCGTCTCCACTCCGGGATTGACCAGCCGTGAAAAGAAAGGCGGGACCGCCCAGGTGGTCTGCTCTTCGGCGACTTCGTGGTAATAAAGCGGGCCCAGCCATTCCGTGCGCGTGCCGGCACCCAAAGTGAGGGAAAACTCATGCGCAAAGGGACCGGCCTTCCATTCGGCTGCGCTGACGGTGCCCCGCTCCAATCCCATTCCCAAGAGCAGGAAAAGGATTCCCAAGCCCCGCTCCAGCGGTTTGATGGCATGAAAAATCAAGCGGGCGTGATGGTAGGAGAGCCGTTGTGTGGGTCAAGGTTGGCAGTCGGTGCACACGTTCCCTCCGACTGTGGGGTGCCACACGAAATATCGTTAGCGGAATCTGATTTTTTGACCAAAGACTCCGGAATTGACATCCTTATCGCCTGTAGTAGTCTGAATACAAGTTGATTGAGGTTCCTTTCGACCTCGGTTCCTCAAGGCCCAGTGGCGGGAGTGCATTCTTGTCATTGGGCCTTTTCCTTTCTCCAGCCCAATTTCAGCAACAACTGTAGCACGGCCGGGAGGAAGGTCAGCGCCGCCGCCATGCAGGTCGCTGTCCCGACCGCCATCACGTAGCCGAGGCTTTCAATGCCCTGATGCTTCGCGAGGATGAGGCTGCCGAAGCCCACAATGGTCGTCAGACCAGACACCAGCACGGCGAGGCCAGTGCTCCGGGCGAGGATGGATGGATTCCGCTCCTCGCTGAAGCGGTTAAGGATGTGGATGCCGTTGGTCACGCCGATGCCCACCACCAGCGGCAGCGTCATGATGTTCGCCGGATTGAAGGGAATCCCAAACCAGCCCATGAAGCCGACCATCCACACCGTCCCGAGGGCCACCGGCAACAGCGCCAGCACCACGCACATGAGCGACCGGAAATGCAGCAGCACCATGAGCGCGATGGCGGCGGTCGCATACCACGCGGCCTCGATGTAGCTGTCCTTGAGCAAGGTCGTGTATTCGAGGAGCTGCACGGGCGTGCCGGTCACGTTTGGGTCCACCGAGCGAAGTTCCTTCACAAACGTGACCGGCACGCCCGTGCAGCT
>Ga0255188_1000242_pt1 | contig 19777 bp, 14 predicted proteins | sample Miss_Cont_RepB_8_FD_188427 | JGI IMG/M metagenome (GOLD analysis project Ga0255188, IMG submission 188427) | Freshwater microbial communities from Mississippi River, Louisiana, United States - Miss_Cont_RepB_8h | ecosystem: Environmental > Aquatic > Freshwater > River | place: USA: Louisiana... | reverse complement strand
CCCAGCGCTCGCGGCGGCCGGGATAGGGCGAGAAGAGCGCGATGGCGGCGGAGCGCTGGGCCATGCGGCGCGGGTCGGCGGGATTCGGACGCAGAATCATGGCAAGCAGATCGCTCACGCTGGCCTTGCGCGCTTCCGCGTCGAGATTCGGCAGGGCTTCGGCGGCGAGACTTTGCAACCACGGGTCTTGGTGTTGGAGCAAGGCGCGCAGTTGCGGCGCGGCCGCATCAGCGCGGGGACCGAGAGCGCCAAGGGCTTCGGCGGCGCCGTAGCGGGCGTTGGGATCCTTCTCGGCGAGCATTCTCAGCAGCGCAGGCAGGTGGTCGCCGTCGCGCTTGCCGAGGGCGGCGGCGCTGCGTTTGCGGACAAAGGGCGACCAGCTTGTGAGGCCGGCGAAGAGTTCGGCAGTGGTGCGCTTCTCGTAGCGGTTCTCGTCGCCCCGGTAGGCATAGTCGCGCCCGGCGGCGATGACCGCATCCACTTGTGCGGGGTTGAAGTCCGGCACGGCGAACGGTTTCTTGCCCGTGAGCCGCAGACTTTTAAGCGGCAGCGCATAGGCCAGCAGATAACCGCCCGTGCAATCCCAGCCAGCGTATTTGCCGTGCTCCTCTTCGCCGACGGGCGAGCCTTGATAGAGGAAGCTCGTGTCCCAGCCGCGCGCGAGATCGTAATACCACGCCTGCTCCTTCAAATAAGCGCCCGTGGCCAGCGGGCCGATGCGCGCCACGCCGGGCAACGCCCAGAGCACGTTGAAATAATTGCCCGTGTGTCCCCGCTCACGTTCGCTGTAAGCGGCGGTGGACATTTTCGCGAAGAACTCCGCCGCCTCGCGGTCGCCGAGCAAGTCGTAGAGCACCGCCGCGCTGGAGCACTTGCCGTTGTCCTCGTGCGCGGGGAATGGCTGGTGGTCGCCGTAGGGCACCGCACCCTTGTTCACATACCAGCGCACGAAGGCCGCCGCCTTGGCGATGGCGCGGTCCAGCTCGGGCTCCTTCACGCCGGCGTCGCGCGCGAGGGCCATGCCGATGGCGAGACTCAGGCCCGGCTGGTTCATGCAGCCGTAGCCATTCAAGTTTCCGTCGGGCCGCGCAAACTTGTGCCCCCAGGTGCCGACGCCGCTCTGGCCGCGCGCCGATTCCAACGCGAGCCGCTTGAGGCCGGCCATCACGGACTGGTCGCTGGTCGTGCTGACATACTCCGCGAGGAACAGGAGGACGTAGCCGTAATGCCACGTCGCGAAACCGTCTGCCGAGTAGTCCGCCGCCCAGCGCGCCTCTTTCTGGAGCAGCGGGAGATACTCCTTGTTGCCGCTGGCCAGCAGCGCGAGTGCGTTGAGCGCGCGGGGAATCGGGTTCATGCCGCGCGCGTAGTCCAGCCCGCTCATCCGCTGCGCGAGCGATTTGCAGCCCAGCTCAAAGATGCGCTTCGACTTCGCGCAATCATACGGCGCGGTGGCGCTGTAGGTGCCGAGCGTGGGCAGCTTGAGCTCCACCGACTCCGTCTTTCCCGCACGCCAGCGCAGCAGACGCAATTTGCCGCCGCCCTGATCGGACTCCGCCGCCGCGATGGCGTTGGCAAACTGAATCCGCGCATCGCCGGAAAAGTTCTTCCCATCCACGCCGAGGATGACATCGCCGACGGCCAGCACGACCGCCGCCGGTGAACCCTTCGCCACCGCCGTCACGAGAATCTGCCGCGCATCACGCGAGTGCCCGTTCGCCGTGAAAATCCAGCCGCGCGCCCCGGTCGGCCCGAGCGTCCAGTCGTGCGGCGCGTCTTTGGCGAGCTTGCTGCCCTTGGTGAAGTCGGGATTCGGATTGTCCTTCGCCGCAGCGAGTGCGGATGAAGCACAGCCGACCAGCGCCGCGCAGGTGAGCGTGAGCAGGGTGATTTGCATTGGAAGTGGTTCAGTGTTTTTGCTCGTTCATCATCTGCAGGGTCGCCTCGGCGAAAGCCTTGCCCATCAGTGCGAAGGTCTTCGCGCAGCCCAGGTAGTGGTAGCCGGCGTTGGACGCGCCGCGTTTCCATTTGGCGGCCTCCTCCGGAGAAATGATCTCGGCCTCATACTTCTTGAGATATTCCTTTTGCTGCGCGTCGCTCACCAGTGCGAGCGCGAGGAGGGTGCAGATGTGTTTCATGGTGTGTTTATTGTCGGGAATTCCCTGCTCGGGATTCCAGCTCAGGGCCGCTTGACCATTTTGAGGTTCGCTTCGGCGAAGGCTTTGCCCATCTGCGCAAAGATCTTCGCGCTGCCAAAATAGTGGTAGCCGCCATTGGAAGCGCCTTTGAGGGCCTCCCTGTCTTTGGGCGAAAGGACTTCCTCCAACGCGAGGTCGAGCTTCTCCTGGTCGGCTTTGGTGATGCCCTCAATCCGCACATCCAGCGCAGCATAGTGTTCCGGGGTTTTAAGGTCATATTGGTCGTTGGCAAAGACCGCCAAGACGTTCTTCCCCTTCTTCAAATGCTTGATCTGTTCCTTTCCGAGAACAATCGAACCGTATTGTGGCCTGTCCTGCCACCAGATGTAGGTGTGGAGCTTGTGTCCGTTCAAATAAACGTGGAATCCTTGTCTGGCCAAAACCGCGATGCGATACGACTCGCAGTTGAGGTCCTCAACTTCAAAAGTTGTCCGCATCAGCAGAAATTCCCCCTCTCCCCAGGTTGAAGGGAATTTGTCCAAGGTGATTCCGCTGTGCTTCCAGATGCCCTTGCCTATGGGGGCCTTGCCTTCGGTCCATTTGCTGTCATCGAAGTCGGGCAGGTGCCAATTTTTCATCCCGGCGGGCAGCGTGATGTCACGGAATCGCCGGTCGGTGTATTTCTCCAACGTGTCCTTCTTATCGGTGGCAGCAACCGTAGCGAAACGCCAGGTCCGCTCCTCTGGCAGAGGCTTGCCAACCGGCTTCCAGTAATGATCCCATTTCCGCTCCCGGTCCAAAGTTCCATCCTTCTTCAAGGTGTGTGCGGTCCCCACGATATTGTTATACTCGCCCTGCTTGGGTTGTGCGGCGGCAATGTCATGGTCCCAGAAGGGTGCGGTATCAACGGCAACGACATTGCCCTTGAACTCGGGCAGGTCGGCCGGTGCGGCCATGGCCTTGCGGAAGTTCACATTTTTATCCCCGTCCACTCCCAGCACGCCGATCACGAAGGGCAGCTTCGGGGCTGACAGCTCTTTGCGAACATCGCGAATGAAGTGTGCCAACAAGCGCGAGTATTCATCATAGTTCCGATTAGGGTAGGTCGTTCCATCGACCAGGTCGTTAAAGCCTTGAAGCCAGACAAAACCGGCCAGTTCGTATCCCTCCTTGGGATCGTAGGCGGGGCAGACGCGCTTGGGATCTGCCAGCACCTTTTTCACATGGTCGATCATCATTCGGTAAAACACACCCGAGGCGGCGTCCTTTTTCTCCTGCCACGCTTTCCGGTCCTCGAGTTTGGGAACCCCGTGGGCACCCTGGGGATGTTTATCCCACACGTCCTGAATCTCCTTGGGCAGCTTGTATTGCCCGGCACTCGGCGGACGGAATTCGGTATTGAGCGACCTGCCGCCCCAGGCGGTCTTGATAATCAAAATGGGCTCCTTCAGCTCCTTCTCCATATAAATTCCGAAGGTGAACTCAGGGCCAATCTTGCCGCCATCTTTGGTGGGGTTACTTCCACGCTCGCCAAAGCCGGCGGTCAATTTTCCCAGCCCCTCGCCATTGGCGCTGCCATCATAAGGGCCGGTCAAATAGGACATCCACACCTTGTCACATACCCGTGGCGTTCCATCGGGATTGCGCATCTCCTTGAGAATGGGCGCGGTCAGCGGATCCTTGCCGAGGTAGTCAAAAGTTTTGACTGAGGCATGTCCCTCCATGTTGGACTGGCCGGCCAGGATGAAAACTTTCAGCGGTTTCTTGCCTGCGGCGAATGCGTGCCCGCAGACCAGCGCGAGCGCGAGGAGTGGGTAGAGGTGTTTCATGGTGTGATTAGAATTTTGGCGCACTTGGGCCGTTGGCGTTTGGCAGGTTCTGACGGAAAAGGATTACTTCAACAGGCTCTTCATTCCCGCACCCAGTGCATCGCCAATCAGAAAGTAGCTTTCCGCATTGCCGAACCAGTGGTGCCCGTGGGTGGGATTGGGCGAGAGTTCCGCCGGGCGTGCAAAGTCGGTGGTCTTGATGAACAGCGCATTCTTGATCTGCTTGGTTCCTTCTTCCTGCGCCTTTCTGAATTCAAACATGGCCCCGCTGGTCACGGGTCCGCCATTACCCAGTTCGCCGACCACCACCGGCATGTGCGGCGTTTTGAACTCCTTGCGAAGGTCCTTCACCAGATTGACGAGATTCTGCGCATATTCGGGAATGGCCGGCTTGGTAACCATGTCGTTCCACCCCTGTTGCCAGACAAAACCGGCAATCTCGTATTTCTGATCCCCAAGATCCGCCAGGGCCGCGCGCACCTCTTCCACCATCTTCGTGTAATAGGGCCCGACCTGGCCGCCGGAACTTGGCGGCCTGAAGTCAACGAACAGGCTCTTGCCGCCCCAAGCCGTCTTGATCAGAAGCACCGGTTCCTCAAAGTGGTCGCCCATGACAAATCCAAACCCCAGCTCGGGTCCGATGTGACTGCTCCCGCCATAGCCGGTAAATCCAACCGTCAGCCCGCCCTTGCGGACCTTGTCGCGAGCCTTGAATGAAATCACCACATCATCCCGGACCACCCACGCGCCGTTGTCGTTCTTGAGGCATTTCATCTTCTCGGCGCTCTTCGAATTCGTCATCGACCAGACTAGGTTGCCCTTGCCGCCATTGTAGTCCCTCGCTCCATCCATGGACACCACCCCCTGACCTTCCATGTTGGACTGCCCGGCGAGGATGAAGACTTTTGTCGGCTTCTTGTCTGCGGCGAACGCGTGCCCGCAGATGAGTGCGAGCGCGAGGAGTGGGTAGATGTGTTTCATGATTTGGTTATTGGAACTTCGGCGCACTTCGGCCGCTGGCTTTAGACTCTTCGAGCAGGGCCTTGAGCTCCATCACAATGTCCGGGCGAGCGGCGTGAAGGTTCCTTGTTTCGCCGGGGTCGGTGTCGAGGTTGTAAAGCGCGACCGGGGCGACGGGAGCGGCGTCGGGCAAGGCGTAACGCTGGAGTTCGCCCTGGTCGTAGCGGTTTCCGCCGGAGCCGGGGTGGTCGAGGTATTTCCAGGGGCCGCGACGGATGGCGAGGGTCTGCGCGCCGCGAAAAGCCTGTGTGAGCAGGTAGGGACGGATGGGGCCCTTGGCTTCGCCGCGCAGTGCGGGAAGCAAGTTGAAACTGTCCTCGGCAGCGTCGTTGGGAAGCTTCGCGCCGATGATGGCGGCGACGGTGGCCATCACGTCGGTGAGGCTGGTGAGTTGCGCGCTGGTCGTGCCGGGCCTCACCTGGCCAGGCCAGCGGACGAGCAACGGGACGCGATGGCCGCCTTCCCAATTGTCGCGCTTGATGCCGCGCCACGGACGCGCGCCGTCGTGCGCGTGGTCGGCGCGCATGTGGATGATGCTGGCGACTTCCGGGCCGTTGTCGCTGGTGAAAATCACAAGCGTGTTGTCGGCGACGCCGAGTTTTTCCAACGTGGCGAGCAGTTCGCCGACGATCCAGTCGAGCTGGTGAATGAAGTCGCCGTGCGGCCCGGCGCCGGACTTTCCTTTGAATTGCGGCGCGGCAAACGACGGCAGATGCACGGCCTGCGCAGCGTGGTAGAGAAAGAACGGTTTTCCCGGCGACTGGCGGACGTGCTGTTCGATGAACTCGCGGCTCCTTTTCAGAAAGACGAGGTCCACCTCCTCCATCGGAAAGTTCGTGGCGATCAAACCCGGGCGGCAATCGTTGGCGTAGGCGTGCTGAGGCAGCTTCGCTTTATCGAGCGGGCCGACGGGCGGCACACGCACGCGGTCGTTTTCGATGAAAGCGTAGAGCCAGTCGGTCGTGGGACAGCACGCGGTGCCGAAGAATCGGTCGAACCCGTGGTCCACCGGCCCGCCCGCGATGCGACGCGAGTAATCCACGCGCTGCACCGCCTCGAGGCCACCGTTGTCAATCGGTTGGCCCTCCCTGTCGAAGAACGTCCAGCCCACATGCCATTTGCCGACCGCCGCCGTCGCATAACCCCTCGCACGCAGCATCGCGGGCAGCGTGAGCCGCCCCGGTGCGATGAGCGACGGCCCGCCAACGCCGGTGAAGACAGTCCCGCCGCGAGGCACGCGAAAGGCCATCTGCCCGGTCATGAGGCTGTAGCGCGTCGGCGTGCAGACCGTGCTGGGACTGTGGGCGTCGGTGAAGCGCATCCCTTCGCGTGCAAGCCGGTCGAGGTGTGGCGTGGCCACCTTCGACTGGTCGTTGTAGCAACGCACATCGCCGTAGCCGAGGTCATCGGCGAGAATGAGAAGGATGTTGGGTTTCGCTGCGGCACCGGCGTGGGCGCAGAGCACCCCAACGAATGTGAACAAGGCAGCGGCCAGTTTCATTCCGGGATTACTTCGCGTCGTGCGGAATCAGCGGCTTCGGATTTTCCACCCGGCCAAGTTCGCGGCAGGCAGGCGTGATGCCGTCGAGACCGAGGTCGTTTTTCGTCGCGGCGATGAGGGCCTGGAGTTGGGCGACGATCTCGGGATTCGCAGCGGCGACATCGTTTGCTTCGCCGATGTCGGTGCGAAGGTTGTAAAGCTTGGGCTGGAACCTCTCATCCCCAGCGCCAGCTTTGTTGCCCATCGCGATTTGCAGTTTCCAATCGCCGTGCCGCACGGCGTTCAGGCGCAGGCCCCAGTAGTAATAGAACGTCTCGTGCGCGGGCTTGGCGTCCGGCGTGCCAGCGAGGTGCGGCCAGATGTTCGCGCCATCGAGTTTGCGGTCAGTGGGCAGCGGCGCACCAGCGAGCGCGGCGAAGGTCGGCAAAATGTCGAACATGCCGGTGATGGCGTCGCTCGCAGTGCCGGCGGGGATCTTCCCGGGCCACCACGCCAGTGTCGGCACGCGCATGCCGCCTTCGAGCGTGCTGCCTTTGTAGCCGCGCAGTGGCGTGTTCACGGCCCGCGGGGTGCCGCCGTTGTCGGTGGTGAAAATGACGAGCGTCTTTTCCGCGAGACCGTTTTCGCGCACGGCATCGAGCACCCGGCCCACGCTCCAGTCCACTTCCTCGCACCAATCCGAGTAGATGCCGTGCGGCGACTTGCCAGCCCATTTTTTGCCGGGATAAATCGGGAAATGCACCGCGTTGTGCGGCAGGTAGAGGAAGAACGGTGCGTCCCTTTTCCCCGCGATGAACCTCACCGCCTCGTCCGTGTAGATCTCCACGAGCGATTGCTGATCATCGGGCAGCACGCGCTTCACGACCGCGCCGTTGCGGAGCAGCGGGAGCGGCGGCTGGCCTTTGCCTTTGGCATTGGGATTCGCGGCGGGAATCGGCTTGCCCAGATCGCTGCGCACGCCGTCGGCGACTGGCCCCATGTCGTTCGAGTAAGGCAGGCCAAAATGCAGGTCGAATCCCTGCGCGTTCGGCAGGAACTCCGGCTGATCGCCGAGGTGCCACTTGCCAATGATTCCCGTCGCGTAGCCTGCGGCTTTGAGCACTTCGGCAACGGTGACTTCTTTCGGCGAAAGCCCGTTCGCGCCCTCGGGAAAAAGAACGTGGGGAATCGGCAACGCGCGTTTCGCGTAGCAACCGGTCATCAGCGACGCACGCGACGGCGAGCAAACGGGCGCGGCGTAAAACGACGTGAGCTTGCGTCCCTCCTTCGCCATTCGGTCGAGATGCGGCGTGCGATTCAACTTCGATCCAAACGGCCCGATATCCGCGTAGCCCATGTCGTCTATGTTGATGACGATGAAGTTCGGCTTGTCTGCGGCTGCGGAAAAACCGCAGAGGACGCAGAGAGCGCAAAGAACCAGCAGCGATGTTTTCATGGATTGGCGAGTTGGTGAATCGTCCCGTGCAACACGCGTTCTCCGATTTTCAATTCGTAGCAGTGCGTGGGGGCGAGGTCGGGGATCTCTAGCGTCACGGTGCGTTGGTCGGCGTTGAGCTTTACGGCGCGGATGGGGAGGGCGCGTTCGTCGTAGTGTTTGGAGCCGTAGTTCTTGCTGCGCAGAAGCGACCACACTTTCATCGCGCAGTCCTTGGCTTCGACGGCGACGGACTCGCTGAAGGTGACGGTCAGCGCGCCCTTCGCGGCATGGATGGCGAGCGGGACTTGCGCGGGCTTATCCGTGCGGCGGATGCGGTGGAAGCCGCCGGGCGCAGTCGCATTTCCCGCCCACGCGAACATGCCGCAGGTGTAGAGCGCGCCGTCGGCGGCGAAGCGTCCGCGCATGATGCCGGTGGCGAAGGCGGGCATGGGCAGTTCGCACACTGCGCCCTGCCACACGCCACCGACTTCCTCGTGCGGCACGATGAACGCACGGCCGGTGCCGTAGCTGAGATTGAGCAGTGCGCCGCCGAGCGTGCCCCACGCGTTGCCCGGCACGCGCAGGAGCTCGGCGGGGCTGCGGTCCTTGGTGTTCGTGATCCAAACCATCGGCGGAGTCATCGCAGCGTCGGCGTTGTCGGTGACGCTGCTGTAGCCGAACAGGTTGCCGTAAAAGCCGCCGGGCTTCACGCGGTTGATACGGTTCTTGGGCGTCCAGTGGCCTTCTTGGTCAGTAACAAAGAATGCTCCGTCGCCATCGAGGCACACGCCGTTCGCGGCGCGAAAGCCGGTCGCGAGGATTTCGGTGCGCGAGCCGTCGGCGCTGATTTTAAGCAAGGTGCCGTGATGCGGCACCACGCTGTCCAGCGCGTGGCGGGCGGACTTGGCGTAGTAGAAATTTCCCGCCGAGTCCGTTTGCAGGCCCATGGCGAATTCGTGGAAGTGCTGCGTCACCTGGGCGTCGGCGTTGAAGCACTCGATGAAGTCGGTCTCGCCGTCCTGGTTCAAATCTACAAGCCGGGCGAGCTGGTCGCGGCAGGTGATGAACAAATCGTCGCCGCGAAACTTCACGCCAAGCGGCTGGAAGAGCCCGCTCGCGATGCGGCGCCACGTCAGGGTCGCGGGCGCTCGCTGCCTGAGGCCGTCCACGCGCCACACGTCGCCGTTCCACATCGCGACGATGGCCGCCTTCCCATCCGGCGTGAAATCGAAGCCGCCGGGCCGCAGCCAGCTTTGGAACGGATTCTCGACGGGCAGTGGAAAATCATCAGAGGCGAACGCGCCGTCGTCTTTGCCAGCGACGGAAGTCGTCTCCACCGTCTGCGCCCACTGCGCCGGGCCGCCGCTCGTGAGCGGCGCAAGGTCGAGCGAGGTGGTGTTTGCCTTCACCAGTGCGTCCAGCGACGCGGCGTCCGCGCGGGAGATGAAGATGCGGGTCTTCGCGCCGCCGGGCAGCGCTGCCACCCAAAAGCCGCCGTCCTTTTTCAAAGTGCCGGCGCCGGTGAGCGCGGCGCTCACGGCATCTGGTGCGACACGCAGCAGCAGGGGCTTCGCGGTCGCGGCGACGTTCAGCGTGCGGATGAACACGGGCGTCGCGCCGTAGTCGAGCCAGCTGGGTGATTCCAGCACGCGCACGCCGCCGATGCTCGCCGCGAGCACTGCGCGCGAACCGTGACGATACAGCCCCTCGAAGCGCGCCCACACCCGCGGCAGCGGGCCGTAGCGTTTGCCGTCCTTGCCTACGACGCGTGCGTCGTCGTCCCATTTGCCCTCGGGCGAAGCCCACCCTGGCGCGAGGGGATTGATGAAATGCCGGTCGCCCGTGAGCGACGTGTGGGTGCCGTGGCTGCCGTCGAAGGCGATGCCCTTCCAATCTAGGAACGAGCCCGTGGTCGCCGCCGCCACGCGCATCGTGTCGTGGTCGTAAACCATCCACGCACGCCCCTTCGTGACGCCGCCGGGGCCATCGTCGAGCCGCACGGCGATGGCCTTCTGCGCGATGTTCTCCGGCGCGACTTCGAGCGTCCAAAACAGCGCGTTGCCCAGTTCCATCCGCCGATACGGCGGCAGCGAGGTGTCCGCTTTCTCCGCCTCCTCGCGCACCAGCCCGCGCGGCAGCGAGGCGACATACGTGGGCGTGAGGTCAGTGTATTGGGATTTATTGTGCGGGCGCAGGAACGTCTCGCGGATGTATTGGATGACCGCGTATTTCTGCGCCGTCGTGTATTGTCCCTGCGGCACCATCTGGCCGAAGCCCTTCGTGAGCGTGAGATACAGCGCAAACGGGTCCGCGCCGTTCTTGAACTGCCCCTCCGTGAACCGCAGCGCCGTCGGCAGTGAGCCGGGCGCGTCCTTCGTGCCGTGGCAGTGGATGCACAGCGCCTTGTAAATCTCCGCGCCCTCCGCAAGCGACTTGTCATTCCACGCCCCGACAATTTCCGCGTGGTCGCTGCGCTCCAGCGCCTGCACCCACCCAGTGCCGCCCTCGATGACCGGGCGCGTGCCGCCCTTCGAGATGTGCGCGAAATCCGGTGTGTTCGCACCTGCGCCGCCGTCCTTGAACAGCAGCGCCAACTCCGCATCCGGCAACGCGCGCTGCCACACGCGCACGGCGTTGATTTTTCCCCTTGTGAAATCGCCCGCGAAGTCTGTCGCGGCGCGGCCGGTTTTGAAAACGTGCTCCTTCTTGTCGGCTCGCGCGAACCCCGCCTTGTCCGCGACGTGCTTCCCATCGAGCCACAGCCGCGCTGTGCCATCACGCAACGTGAGCACCGCCGTGTGCGGTTTGCCATCCGCGACGTTCGGTCCGCCCGTTAGCGCGCCCAGCCAGCCGATGTCATACACGAGTCGCCCGCCACGAATGAACAGCGCCTTCGCATCGGGCGACCACTTGCCCGTCGGCGCGCATTTGGAGAAGAGCGTCCCATCACCGCGCGCCTCAAACGTGGCCATCGCGGTGAAGTCCGCGCCCAGGTCCAGCTTGGCATCGGGAAAATCCCGCGCCCCCGCAGCCGCAAGCGCGGCGACATCCTCCGGGCCGCGCACCAGTTTGCCGCCGCTCCACACGCGCAACACCGGCAGGCCCTTCGCCGGATGCTCCACCGCGAGGTCATGCGGTCCCTTCGCGTCGAGCGAGAGGGTCAGCCCCTCCGCCAGGCGCACCTTTGTCGGCCCAGCGAGGTGCAGACGATAGTTGAGCGGCCACTCCGCAGCATCCAGCGGCAGAGCCTCACGCGGCACTGCGGCGCGGGCGGCGTTGTTCAGGCAGGCAAGGAACGCAACAAGGAAGGTCAGATGTTTCATGGATTTGCGCTGGTGATTTCGGCAAGCAGTTTGAAAAAGCCGCGCTTTCGTCGGGCAACCGCTGGTCCCGGCCGGAATACAAATAGCCCAAGCTGGCGACCATCCCGAGGGCGTCCGCATGATCGAGGAGCGCAAGCGTGCTTGTCATTAGGGTCGCTGGGCAGCCACCAGAGGCCAGGGATTTCGCGCGACTCGCTCATGCTTAGACAGTGCTTACGACAAAGTCAGAATCCAGAAGAGCCTGTCTCAGCACAGGAGTTCATTCATGGCCCCCCCACCTTCTTGTTCTTCTTCCACGGCTGGTCGGGGAATTTTTCGGGGAGCTTGAACGACTGCGGGGCGGGTTTGGCGAGTTCGAGCTCGGGGTCAGCGGGGGCGGCGGGCGTGGTGCCGGGGGCGGCCATGTTGCCTTTCCACGAGGCGATGCGGGCTTGGAGGCCGTGGTGCTCGGCGGTCACTTTGTTGCCGGACCGCATGTAGAAGAGGGAGAGGTTGGTGTGGACGAGCTGCTCGTGCGGGCGCATCTGCTCGGCCTTGTGCCCCTCGGCGATGGCGGTGGCGAAGTCGCCCTTGCGGCAATACGCCATGCCGAGGGAGAGCTGGGCGTCGAAGTGCGCGGGGTCGGCGGCCAGCACGGCGCGCAGGCCGGTGATGGCGGTGTCGTAGTCGCCCTGGCTGAAGGTGAACATGGCGTCGTCGTATTGGGCTTGGAGGTCGTCGGGCATCGTTGAGGGCAGAGTAGGCGGGGAGGGGGCGGTTAGCAATCAGCGGGCGGTGGTCAGGGAGGGGAAGTATTCAGTAAGCAGTGTTCAGTTTTCAGTGGCGGCGAGCGCGTGCGCCCTCAGGAAACTACCGACTGGAAACTGAACACTGAACACTGAATACTTTCCCCGCCGATGGACTTGCCCATCCAACTTATCTCAACCGACTTCGACGGCACTCTGCACGCGGACCACGAGGTGCCGCCCGTGCCACTGCGCTTGCAGGAGCTTATCGGGGACTTGCAGCAGCGGGGCGCGAAGTGGGTCATCAACACGGGACGCGACCTCTCCAGTCTGATGGAGGGGCTGGGCCGCGCGCACTTGAGCATCCAGCCGGACTGGCTGGTGACGGTGGAACGGGAGATTTATTTCCGCGACGGGCCACGCTTCTTCCCGCTGCAACCGTGGAACGGGGAGTGTGAGCGCGCGCACCGCGAGCTGTTCATTGCGGTGGAGAAGGATCTGCCGCGCCTTTTCAAGTGGGTGAACGGTCGCTTCAATGCTTCCGTTTACTCGGATGCCTACTCGCCGTTCTGCCTGATCGCGGGGAACAACACGGACGCGGACGACATCGAGGCGCACTTGAAGGACTACTGCGAGTCGGTCGCAAGCCTGACGGTGGTGCGCAATGACGTGTATGCGCGCTTCAGCCACGCGGCCTACAGCAAGGGCACGGCCCTGGCAGAGATCACACGTCAGCTCGGCCTGACCCGCGAGTGTGTCTTTGCGGCGGGAGATCATCTCAACGACCTGCCAATGCTGCTGGACGAGCACGCGTGCTGGCTGGTCGCGCCCGCGAACGCCATCCAGCCGGTGAAGGAGGCGGTCTGGCGCGAGGGCGGCTACGTGAGTGATCGCCCTTGGGGCCACGGCGTGGCGGATGGACTGGAGGCGGCGATGAAGGAAGCGGGCATGCTGTAGCGGGGGCGGCACGGCAAGACTGGATCGCGGCCCGAGCCTGCTGTGTGTCCGCGCCCCGGCTTAGTTGCTCCGCTCGACGGGCCGGAAGGGCCAGACCCAGCTCGCGAAGGCGCCGAGCTTGCGGGTTTGTATCCACACCTTGCCCTGCCCACGGAAGCGGCAGACGAAGCCTTCCCCGGAGAAGAAAAGTGATTTGTAGCCGCCGATCCGGCCGACTTCGTATTGCAGGCCGTCGGTAAAGGCGACGATGTGGCCGGTGTCCACCACATAGCTGCCCGACACGTTCACGCAGAACATCGCGCCGTAGGTGTTGAACCAGAGGTCGCCCTTGCCGGAGCACTTGATGAGGAAGAGGCCTTCGCCGGTGAAGAAGCCTTTCAAGCCCTGCCACTTGCTGTCGAGCGTCACGCCCATGCCGCTGGCGACGAAGCCGCTGCTCTGGAGGTAGAGGGTGTCGCCGTCGAGATAGACGTGCTCCAGGTCACCGGGCGCGCCGGGGGCGATGCCGATGCTGCCGGGGGCGCTGGCGGCGGTGAACTCGTTGACGAAGATGCTTTCGCCGGTGAGCAGGCGCGCAAGGCCACCGCGCATCTTGGTCTTCATCTCCATGTTCGTGTCCATGGTTGCCATGGCAGACGCCTCGACCTTCAGGGTCTGGTTCGCGGGGACCTGCACGGTGAGGAAGGCGAAGTCAGGCCGGCCTTCGACCGTGTAGTCGAATTCCCGGCGGGCGTCCGTGCTGTAGCCGGCGGTGAGCAGGCCGGAACTGGCGGCTGCCGGGGCGGCGACCGGGAGCGGCGGCGGGCCGCCGGGCGTTGCCAGCGCGGGGGACTGGCTGGCCTGCACCCAGTTCGTGAGGCCCTCGTGGAACACGTGATCGGTGGGCTTCAATTCGCCGGACGCGAGCATGGCGCGGACTTGCTCAACGGGGAAAGGGCCCTCTGAACTGCCGTTGCGGGAGATGTGGAGTTGCATGGGATTAAGAGGTTGCCCGCGAAGGAGCGCGAATGCCGAGTTGTAGGTCAGTGCATCTTGCCTGACCTCCATTTGAAACCGCCCGCTTGAGCGGGAACTGAAAATTGGAGAGACAGGCGGGACGCACTGTCCTACTTGGGATTGGATTCGCGTTCATTCGCGTGTTTCGCGGGCAAATCAGCGCGGTTTGAGTTCAGGGCCGAGTTCGTAGCCAAACGAGCTCGCATTGTGGCTCTGGCACCAGACCGTGCCTTTGCCCGAGAAGCGGCAGACGAGGCCCTCCCCGCCGAGGATGGCCGTCATCCAGCTCCCGCCCGCCTTGGTGATGGTGAAGTTCAAGGTCTCTTGAAAGGCGACGATGTGGCCGGTGTCCACGATGTATTCGCCGTCCACCTCGATGGGGTAAATCGCGCCAAAGCTGGAGATGATGACCGGGCCGGTGCCGCGCAGTTGCAGCCAGAAGACGCTCTCGCCGGAGAAGAACGACTTGAAGCCCTGCCAGCCGAAATTGACATCCACGCTGCTCTCGCAGGCGACGAACGAGCCGGATTGGACGATGAGATTCTCGCCGCGCAGGTCGTAGCGGAGCATGTCGCCGGGCAGGGTGGCGGCGAGGAAGACTTCGCCGCTGGCACCCGCAGCGCTGAAGTGATTGAGGAAGAGCGACTCGCCGGCGAGCAGGCGCTTGGCGGCGGCGAAGAGGGAGCCGGAGTCGCGCTTGTGGGTCGTGGTGGTGAGCGCGAGGGAGTCACTCATGGCGATCATCGCGCCGGATTCGGAAGTGAGGTTTTCGCCGGGGGCGAGCACGACCCGCGCGGCGGCATTGCCGGGGCGGGAGAGGAGGTCGATTTGCATGAGGGTGAATCAGATTCGGGTGTTCAGCCAGTTGGCCAGGCCGCTCAGGCTCCGGGTTTGAATCACGATTTTGCCCTTGCCCTCGACGCGCGTCACGAAGCCCTCGCCGCCGAAGAGGCTGGAGAAGATGCCGCCGGCCAGTTGGAGTTTGAGCTTCATCTGCGGCTCGTAGGCGACGAGGTGGCTGGTGTCCACGATGTATTCGCCCTCCACCTGTCGCTCCAGCAGCTCGCCATACGCGCCATACCAGAGCGTGCCGTTGCCGCTGACGGTGAGCTTGAAGAAGCCTTCACGGGCGAAGCCGCTGACGAGGCCCGCCCAGCGCAGGCCCAGCTTGAGGCCGGCGGTGGAGGCGATGTATGCGCCGGGCTGGAGGCAGAGGGTTTCCCCGTTGAGCTGCACCTGCCGCATGTTGCCCGGCGTAGTCTGGACCAGCGTCACGCGGCGTGGGCCAGTGGTGGCGTTGGTGAAGGTCTTGATGAAGAGCGATTCGCCCGCGAGGAACTTCTTGGCCAGGCCGGAGAAGAATCCGCCGTTCAAACTCGCCCGCATCGTGAGATCGGCGGCCATGCTGGACATGGCATCGGACTCGGCCACGACGCTCTCGCCGGGGTCGAGGTCCACATGCAGGTAGGCGAATGAGGGTGCGCCTTCGATGGTGGTTTTCATTGGCAGTGAGGAAAGTTTTTCGGAATCGAAAACGTGCGCCAAGCGTGAAGTTCTTCCGCGCCAAAGGCAAGCCGCCAGCCGCAGTTGGGCGTGAGGTGGGCCAGCTTGCCCCTGCCCCCGCGCTCCGGGGGCAGTGGCAAAATTCGCCCGCGCGAGGTTTGCGCGGCTTTCCGTCGCAGTCATCCCATTGGAATGGCGCGCAGCACTCTGCCCCCCAGAACTCACAGGGAGGGGCAGGGCATCCGCGAGGTTTGCGCTCCGGCAGGCCGAGCTACTCCTTCCACTTCGCGCCCTGCCGCCACGGATCGCGATGCGTCGCCTACTTTCGCGCGCCGGATTTGGGCCCGCCCAAGCTCACGAGATGCTTCTCCGTATGCACGAACATCCGCCCCAACGCAACGGCCGGGGTGGAATGGCAAAGCTCGCTGAGAGGCAGGCGGTGGGGCGGTTCAAAGCGATCACTGGCAACCGTCACGACGAGTTCGCCGGCAGTGGAGACGGCGTAGAGCCGGCCGTCCACCCAGAGCGGCGAGCCAAAAAAGTTGCCCCCGACCCGTTCCTGAAACCGGATGTCTCCCGTTGGGGCGTGCAAGCAGGTCAGCACACCGCCATCGCTCCACAGCCAGACCTTGTCCTCCATCGCCAGCCCGGTGGGCACGTAGGGCGCGGATTTCTTCATTTCATACGCCAGCTTGGGTGCCCGGCCTTGCGCAGCATCGCCAGCTCGCACCGCAGTGACATAGTTGCCGCCACCGCCACTGCCACAAGAGCCGTAAATCAAATCACCGGCGATGATCGGCGAGCTGCAACTGCGCATGGTGAAGGCTTGCGGGTATTCCCACAGCACCTTGCCGGTCTCGGGAGCCACGGCGTAAATTCCATGCCCCCGGCTGTTGAAGATGAGGGCGGCAGGCTGGCCCTTGGGTTGATACACGCACGGAGTGGAGTAGGCGACGACGGCGCTCTTGCGGGGCGTCTGCCACACGGTGGAGCCGCTCCGGGCATCCACCGCGACGATGAAGCTCTCGCCGGCGCGCGTGCTGCCCTTGACCGCCTCGAGGCCATCCTGCTCATTGCCGACAATCACCATGCCCTGGTGCAGGATGGGAGAGATGCCACATCCGTGCTGGCTCACGAACGGGCCGAAATCCCGCTCCCAAATCACCTTGCCGGCGTGGTCCAGCGCGGCCAGCCGGAAGTGTTCGGTCTCATTCCACAACACATAAACCCGATCGGCATCCACGGTTGGGGTCGCGCTGGCAAAGTTGTTGAACTTGTGCGGCGTGAATGGAGTTTGCGCGAAGTCCTTGCGCCAGAGCTGCTGCCCGGTCAGGGCGTTGTGGCACAACACCCGCAGGCCACCCGCCGGATCGCAAGTCGTTACAAACAACTTCTCGCCCCACAGGACCGGTGAGGAGTGGCCGATGCCCGGCAGCGCCACCTTCCAGTTGATGTCGGTTTCGGCGGGCTTGGCCGGAATGGTTTTCGTGTGGCTGATCCCGGTGCCGTTGGGGCCGCGAAAGCGGGTCCACTCCTGCGCGGATCCGGTTGCCGACACGAGGCTCGCCGCCGCCAGGGCCCAGAGGAGCTGTTTCATGGATGGACTGGGGGGGAACCGTTGTGGCGAGGGCGTGAATCGCGGACGGGTGGAACTATTTTCCACCCGTGCCCGCCTTGGCCTTGGCGGCGCGCACTCTGGCCCAGCGGGCCTTGGTGGCGGCGATGATTTTCGCGCGGCCCTCGGCGCTGATACTGCGCTTGGCCTTGGGTGCGGCGGCAGCGGGGGCAGGGGATTTGCCGGCCAGCTTGGCCGCCCAACGGGCGCGCTGCGAGGCGGCCATCTTCGCCTTGGTGGCGGCGCTGAAGACGCGCTTGCCGCCACGGGTTGCCTTGGCGGAGGTGTCGGCGGCCCCGTCAAGGGCGGTGGCAATTTCTTGCAGGCGCGCTTGGAGGCGGGCGCGCTCGGCGAGGAGGTTTTTACGAAGGATTAGGAATTGCGAGATGTCGGCTGATTTCATCGGGCATAATCCTAACCGGCGTTTAACCCGTGGCAAGCGTGTTGCTGGACAGTCAGTTCTGGCCGCCACCGATGGCACGAAGCAAGGTCTGCTGGGCCTTGTTGAACTCGGCCACCGCCGCCACGTAGTCGCTGCGGGCGCGGGTCAGATCCTGCTCGGCGAAGATGTTTTCCATCACCACGCCGATCCCACGCTCCTTGCGCTCTCGCGTGAGGCGGAAGCCCTCCTCCGCCGTTCCCAGCGCCCGCTTCAAGGTCGCGAGCTGAGCACGCAGCGAATGCACGCGGGTGTGCGCCTCGACCACCTGGCGGATGATGTCGTCCTTCAACTTGTCGTTGGCGAGCGCGGTGGCGCGCAGGCGGGAGTCGGCGCTGCGCTCGCGGGCGGAATCGAAAATGCCTCCCGGCCCGAAGCGCCAGCCAAGGGTGAGCGCCATGTTTGCGCTGCCGCCAAAAGTTTCCAGGTCGTTGTTCCGGCCTCCGCCCAACGCCCCCGCGAATGCCTGAGCGCCAAGGGTGGGAAACAGCGGACCAACCGTGGTGGCATCGTGCTGCCTCGCGGCGGCGGCAGTGAGCGCCGCGCCCTGCTTCAACTCGGGCCGTGCACCCAGCGCCTGCGCCACGAGCGTGTCGAGCGCGGCGTTGGTCGCGATCAATGCAAGCGGCAGTAGCTCACTGTCGGCCGGGATGAGATTCACCGTTGGATCAAGCCGCAGCAACTGCGCGAGCCGCGCGGCGGCGATGCGTTGTTGTTCGCGGGCTTGCTGGAGGGCGAGCTTGTTCCGTTCGGCCTGGCCCCGGGCACGGAGCGCATCTCCCTTGAAGATGAGACCCAGCTCGACGCCTTGCTGGAGTTGCTCGGCATACGCGCCTGCCACCCGCGTCGCCTCCACCGCGACATCACCCATGGCCCGGGCCTTGACGAGGTCGAAGTAACCCAGCGCGGCGGCGGAGACCGTGTCTTGCTGCTGCGCGGCGACGGCATGGTCGGCGGCCTTGGCGAGCTGCTTCGCGGCGAGCGCCTTGAACCACGTGTCGCCCAAGTCCAATCGGGCCTCGATGGTAGCTCCCGGCGTGAGCTGTTGCTTGCTGGCGTCGAACACCGTGCCGACGATGTCCTGAATGCGCCCGTCGTGGCGGCGATAGCCCAAGCCGGGAGTGACCCACGGGAAGAAGTTGTAAATCGCCGCGTCCCGCTGCGCCTCCGCCTCGCGCAACCGCTCGCGGGCTATTTGCACATCGAGGTTCTGCGCACCTGCGAGCCGCAAAGCAACAGGCAGGTCAATCATCCACCCGTCATTCGTCTTGGTGAGGGTGTTTTCAAGAATCGGAGTGGCTGCTTTCCGTGCGACCAGCCCTGGCGCGTTGGTGTCGGCGAAAGAAGTGAAGGCCGATGAGAGCGATACGACGAGCCCAAGGCCGACAGAAAGTATGATGCTGCGGCAGTTTGCGAGTGGACACGCAGGTCTGGCGGGGTGGCTCTTCTCCCTCACCCCAGCCCTCTCCCGCTGGGAGAGGGAGACGCGCATTCCGCGCGCAGTGGCCACGGATGCTCCAGCACTTCGAGCGCTGGCTGACTTTCCCCCTCGCCCAGCGGGAGAGGGCCGGGGTGAGGGAGAACGGCGCGTCCCATCAGCCGTGTCGGCGACTTGCAGTCGCCGTGCTGCGTGTGGGCTGCTCGGGGCTGCCTCGAACTGCTGCTCACCACGGGCGGCGGCTGGAAGCCGCCGGCACGGCATGCCCACCGAACACTGAACACTGAACACTGAATCCTTCACTTGCCCTCCCGCACGTTCACGGCCTGCCCGTCGGCAAGCGCCATCTTCCCGACGAGAATCACCTTCGCCGTCTCCGCTAGGCCGGAGACGACTTCCACCTTCGCCCCGTCGTTGAAGCCGATCTTCACCGGCGTCTTCTTCGCCTTGCCGCCGTCGGCGAGGAAGAGGAACGCGGCGGCCTTCTCCATCACCAGCGCCTCGCTCGGGACGAGCATCACGTTTGCGTGCTTCTCCACGCCGACGCGCACGGTGGCATACATCCCGGGGCGCAACGCGTGGCCGGGATTCGGCAGCTCGGCCTCGACGAGCATCGTGCGCGTCGTCTCGTCCAGCGCGCCGGCGAAGCGCGTGACCGTGCCCTCGAAGACTTTCCCCGGCAGGCCATCGAGCGCGACTCGCACCGGCTGGCCCTTGGCGACGAACGCGGCTTCCAGTTCCGTCACCGGCACCTGCACGCGCACGGTGTCGAAGTCCATGAGTGTCAGGACGGCGGCGCTTTGCGGCGTGCTGCCAGTGGTGGCGGCAGGAATGAACGCGCCAAGGTCCACCTGCCGCGCGGTGATCACGCCGGAA
>Ga0255188_1000241_pt1 | contig 20105 bp, 18 predicted proteins | sample Miss_Cont_RepB_8_FD_188427 | JGI IMG/M metagenome (GOLD analysis project Ga0255188, IMG submission 188427) | Freshwater microbial communities from Mississippi River, Louisiana, United States - Miss_Cont_RepB_8h | ecosystem: Environmental > Aquatic > Freshwater > River | place: USA: Louisiana... | reverse complement strand
CAGCTGATCAGGGCCTCGTCCCAATTGTCGCCACCGAGGTGGGTGTCGCCGTTGGTGGCCTTCACCTCGAAGACGCCGTCGCCGATCTCGAGGATAGAGACGTCGAATGTGCCGCCGCCCAGGTCGAACACCCCGATCTTCTCATCCTTCTTCTTATCAAGGCCGTACGCCAGAGAGGCGGCGGTGGGCTCGTTGATGATCCGCAGCACGTCCAGCCCGGCGATCTTGCCGGCATCCTTGGTCGCCTGACGCTGGGAGTCGTTGAAATAGGCCGGCACCGTGATGACGGCCTGGGAGATCTTTTCCCCGAGGTAGGCCTCGGCGTCGGCCTTCAGTTTCGCCAGCACGAACGCCGCGATCTGCTGGGGGGCGAATTGCTCGGTCTTGTCGCCGACCTGCACCTCGATGTAGGCGTCGCCGTTCTTACCCTCGACAACCTTGAACGGCATGTTGCGCGCCTCCTCGCGCACCTCGGTGAACTTTCGTCCGATAAAACGCTTCGCGGAGAAAACGGTATTGCGCGGGTTCGTGATCGCCTGCCGCTTCGCCGCTTGGCCGACCAGGCGTTCTCCCGTCTTGGTGAACGCCACCACGGACGGGGTTGTGCGCGCGCCCTCGGCGTTAGGAATGACCACCGGCTCGCCGCCTTCCATCACGGCCATGCAGGAATTGGTGGTCCCAAGATCGATGCCCAAAATACGGCTCATGCGGCACCGCTAGCAATGCATGTGCCGTGAATCTAGATCGATTCTTTAACCGTTGATTATCAGAGTATAAAAAATCGCCCGAGTACTTTGGCTAGTGGTTGGATCAGGCAAAATCTGCCAGCTTGTCCCACTGGTGGCACACTATGCTGGCGGCCGTGTGACAGGCGCTGTCCCAGTTGAGTTTCAACGACTTGGCCCTACGGTCGCCTCATGGAAATGGAGATCACGCTGCCGGAAGAGGTGCCGGTCATGACCCTGCAAGGGACCGCCCTCTTTCCGCAGTCATTGATGCCACTGCACATCTTCGAGCCGCGCTACCGGCAGATGCTGCGTGATGTCCTGGCCTCAAACCGGCTCTTCGCCGTCGCCGGTCTGGATGTCCAGCGCGCCTCCGATCCCGGGGCCTTCGAACCGCCCCACCGGGTGGCGACGGTCGGAATCGTGCGCGCTTGCCAGAAAAATGAGAACGGCACTTCCAACCTGCTCCTCCAGGGACTCTGCCGCGTGGAAATCCTCTCCATCGTGCACGACGAGCCCTACCGGCGCATAAGGGTGCGTGCCCTGGCGAGCAGGGCCGGCGCCACGACGGCCGAGAACGAGGCGCTGCGGGTCGAGCTCGCGCGGTTGATTTCCGTTAAGCTCCGGCTCGCGGCCGGCGGCGGCAAGGAGATGGCGGATTTCCTGCGCACCGTTGATGACCCGGAGATTTTTTCCGACATCGCTGCCTTCAGCGTCTGCGAGGACGCGCGGCTCAAGCAGCGGCTGCTGGAAACGCTGGAGGTGCACCGGCGTCTGGAACTGCTGCGGGGCCGGGTGGCGGCCGACATTGACCGCCTGAAGCTTTGGCGGAAGGTGCAGGGTCGGCTGCCCGACGACCGCATTTCCCACAACTGATCGCGCCCGAGCGTGATCAGCCCTTGGCCGCCGCGGCCGGCCACCAGCGGTAAAGGAAGAGGTACACGAGTACGCCGGTGATGCTCACGTAGTACCAGATCGGGAACGTCCATTTCGCCCACGCCCGGTGCCGCGCGTAATCCCCCCGGAACGCCAGCAGGAACGTCCGTGGCACGAGGTACGCGATCGATATCGCGAGCAGGATGTGGGAGATCAGCATCGTGTAATACACGGTGGCGATCGCGCCGGTACCCCCGAACGGGGTGTGCACCCCCCGCACCAGGATCTTGTGCGCCACGTAGCCGATGAGGAAAACCGCCGATACCACTCCGGCCGAGATCATGCTCGTGCGATGCCGCGCGATCGCTGCAGCGCGGGCGGACTCGTCCGGCGCGGTCCGCGCCTGGCGGATGAAGACGAAACCGGCCGTCATCAGCGCCGTGGCAAGGGCGTTGAGGGCGGCGTTGAGGGCGGGGATGTCTTGGACGTTCATCGGTAGAATAGCCGGTCGGCGACAAGCGCCCCGAGCACAAGCGGCAAGTAGGCGATGGAGGTGAGAAACAGTTTTCGGGCGGCTGAGTCGCGGGTGGCCGTCCGCATGAAGCACGCCGCGCGCCAAAGGAACCACGCGCCCAGCGCCGCGGCCGCCGCCCCGTAGGCCCACGTGGCGAGTCCGAGCAAGGGAGGGATCAGGCTCACCGCGAGGAGGCCGATCGTGTTGACCAGCGACCAGAGCGCGACTTTCCGGCCTGACTCGTCACGAACCGGCAGCATCGGGAAATCCACCGCCGAGTAATCGCGCCGGTGCGTCCAAGCCACCGCCATGAAGTGCGGGATCTGCCAGAAATAGAGCACCCCGAACAGAATCCAGCCGAGCGCGGAGACTCTTCCCTCCCCGGCGCTCCATCCGATCAGGGGCGGAAAGGCGCCCGCGATCGCGCCGATCTCCGTGCTCCAACCCGACCAGCGTTTCGCCGGGGTGTAACACGCGAGGTAGGAAACCGCGGTGAGCAGCATGAAAACGGCCGCCAGCCTTTCGACTTTCAGAAACAGCAGGAAGAATGAGGCCGTGCACATCAGCCATCCGATGACAAATGCGGAGCCCGTCGTGACCTTGCCCGCGGGGATGGGACGCCCCGACGTACGCGCCATGCGCGCATCGGTGTCGTGCTCCAGCCACTGGTTCAGGGCCGCGACGCCACCTGCGGCGAGCGAGGTGCCCGCGAGGAGCAGCGTGAACTTCACTCCGTCCCACGCGGGCCTAGCCGCGAGATACCCCACCACGGTGGTTAACACCGACAGCAGGCTCAGCCGCGGCTTCGTGAGCTCGAGGTAGTCGCGGAAGCTCGCGGAGGCGGGCGCGCTCATGCCCGGGAGGGTGTCGCGAGCGGCGCGGGCCCCTCGATACGGTCGCGGTGCGCCACCCAGGTCAGCCAGAAGGTCACCGCCAGCAGCAGGGCGCCGACCACCACATGGCTGGTCGTCATCTCGGGCTTGCGGAGCGTCCAGATCACCTGGGCGCCCAGCAGAATCTGCAGCACCAGCAGACTGACGAGCGCCGAGGCCCCCGCACGCATCGACATCGTGGACGCTTTGTCGCGCCGGATCGTCCACGCGAACCACGTCAGCGCGAATGCGAGCACCAGCGCCATGACCCGATGGGCGAAATGAATCGAGATACGGAAATCCCAGACCTGCGGCAACAGGTGGCTACCCGGGGGCGGGGTGGAGAGGGGAAACGATCCGATCACGAGCCCGGCGTTGTTGTGACGCATCGTCGCCGCGATGGTGAGCTGCGCGAGCATCAGCACGCAGCAGATGATTCCCGCGCGGCGCACCGCCGGACCCACCGGGGCCGTGCCCTCGATCCAGCGGCGGGAGCAAGCCGCCGCGATCGCGAACAGGATGCACACGTAGACCTGCGCGAGGATCCCGTGCGGGATGCGCAGCATCTCGCCCAAGGACATCTGGAAACCGGGCACTGCGGTCTCATGTAGTAGCACCCGTTTGCCGCCGATGAGACCCTGGATGATCACGATCGCGAGGGCCCACAGCGCGAGATGCCGCAACCAGCGCCGCTCCTCGCGCCGCCAGACCCAGGCAGCCAGCCCGATCGTGATCAGGCCCATCACCGCGCCCGTAAGCCGGTGAGAATGCTCCGCGAACATGGACAGATCGCGCAGCCAGCCCTCGGGGTTGATCGAACCGTTCGACAACGGCCAGTCGGGAAACGCCATGCCCGCGTTGATGCTCGTGGTGAAAGCCCCGAGGGTCACCAGCACGAACACCCAGACGGCGCCCGCCACGGCGAAGGCGGCGAGGGCGGGCTTGTGGGTGACGGTGCGCGTGGCGGAGGAGGTGGCCATGGAGCGTGAGGTCGCAGATGAATGCGGACCGCGCGCGCCGGCAAACCCTTTGACAATCTTGTGAGCCGCGCGAATCGGTACGCCGATGACCGCTAATACCGCCGTGTCGATCGCCCTCGCGGCCTTCGCCCTGCTTGTCGCCGGTTGCGGGCGCGCCCCTTCGCCCGGCGACTCCGGCCGCGCGGCCGCCGCGAAGCCGGCGGAGGCCGAGCGCTACCCGCTCACCGGCGAGATCCTGCGCGTCGAGGCCGAGCGTAAGGTCCTCATCGTCAGGCACGACGAGATCAAGGGCTACATGCCCGCGATGACCATGGAGTTCCTCGTTTCCGACGGGGATCTCGCGCTCGCACGGCCGGGCCAGCGCATCCGCGCGGACTTGATCCCGAGCAAAGACGGCGATTTCCGGCTCGAACGCATCTGGCCCGATGACCGCACCATCGAGGCGCGCTCGATCGCCACCGGCGCACTGCAGTTGCGGCAAGACACCCACACCCGCGGCAAGAACGCGTACCGGGAGGTGGGCGAGGGCGCGCCGGACTTCACCCTCTACGACCAGGAGGGGCGCGTCGTGCAGGGCTCCCGGTTCCGCGGCCGTCGTATCATGCTCAACTTCATCTTCACGCGTTGTCCGGTGCCGACCATGTGCCCCGCCGCGACGGCGAAGATGATCACCGTGCAAAGGCTGGCGCGCGAGGCCGGCGTGAGTGACCTGGAGCTCGTGTCGATCACGCTCGATCCGTCGCACGATACCCCCGGCGTGCTGCGCGAGTACGCCTCCGTACGCGGGATCGACACCTCGAACTTTTCCTTCCTCACCGGCCCGGAGGGGGCGATCCGTGACCTGCTCACCCAGTTCGGGGTCATCACTCAGCTCCAGGGGGATATTCTCCAGCACACCCTCGCGACCTTGCTCATCGACCCGCAGGGTCGGATCGCGCACCGCACCGACGGCAGCCAATGGGAGCCGCAGGACTTTGTGCGCCGCATGAAATCTCCATGAGTTCCACCGCCTCCGTCTCCCGTGCCCCGTTCGCCTGGGGTCAGACCGCCGCCATCACCGCGGTTGCCGTGCTCGTCTTCATCGCCCTCCGGCAGATTCCCACGGGATCTGATCTGAACCACATGGACTTTCGGGTGGATAACCGCGGAGCCGGCGCGATCGAGTTCTGCGATCCGCTCAACCCGCAGTTCATCCCCGTGGTGGCCATGCGCTCGCCGGTTACCATGAGCGTTCGCACCGAAGCGCCGCCGGTCGCGGGCCGCGAGGTCAGGGCGGTCGTCTCTCTCCGCACCGCCAACGGCAAGGTCATCGGGCCGCCGGACCTGCTCGTCACCCACACCCGCCGGCTCCACCTGCTTCTCGTCGACCCCACGCTCGGCGACTACCAGCACCTCCACCCCGAACCGGGTACCGTGCCTGGCGAGTGGAGTTTCCGCTTCACGCCGCGCGGCGGCGGCACCTACCGCGTGTTCGCCGATTTCATGCCCGCTGCCACCGCCCGGGGGTTGTACGCCAACGACGACCTCGTGGTCTCGGGGCCTCCGGTAGCCGCTCCGCGTCCCGGTTCCTCCGCGGAGCAGGACGGGCTGCGCTTCACGCTGGGGATCAGCCCTCGTCCCGCGCGCGCCGGGCAGCCCCTCGATCTCGAGTTCGCCGTGGTTCGTGCCGACGGCGGTCCGGTCGCCCTGGAAAAGGTGATGGACGCCTACGCCCATTTGGTCGCCTTTGACCCCGAGCGTTCCGGCTTCGCTCATCTGCATCCCGTCGAACCTCCCGCGGGCGCCGTCTCGGATCCGGCGCGCGTGAACCTCCGCTTCAAGCTCACCGTCCCACGCGCGGGCGTCTTCACCATCTGGGCGCAGCTTAACGTCGCTGGACGCGAGGAGTTTGTTCCGTTCCGGCTCGAGGTCGCGGAATAGGCCCGGCGGCCCGGCAATGACCGGTTGACAGGCCGGTTCCTCGCGGTGTGGTGGCGCCACACCCCGCCCCCATGAAGCGCCGCATGCTCCCGCTCTTATTACTGACGGCTTGGTTCACGACCGCCGCCGAGAAGGCGCCAGAAGAAAAGGGTCCGCTCGCCGAGCCCATCCTCGCGCCCAACCAGACCACCATTGAGGTACAGGTCTTCACCGCGACGCGCGTCCCCGCGATGCCGCCCGTTGCGACCGCGGCGGAGTGGAGCGCGACCGCGGCCAACTTGCGGCGCCGGGTGCTCGACGAGGTGGTATTCCGCGGCGAGGCCCGCGCCTGGGCCTCGGCTCCGGGGCGCGTGGAATGGCTCGAAACCCTCGCGACGCCGCACGGATACAGCGTGCGCAAACTCCGTTACGAGGTCGTGCCCGGACTCTGGTTGCCCGCGCTGCTTTACCAGCCGGATCGTCTCACCGGGCGCGTGCCGGTCGTGCTGAACGTCAACGGCCACGAGAAGACCGGCTCCGCGACGCCCTACATCCAGGAACGCTGCATCAACCTCGCGAAGCGCGGCATTCTTGCCCTCAACCCGGAGTGGCTCGGGCGCGGCCAGCTGCTCGAGGAAAAGGGGCTCGATCATTACCGCATGAACCAGCTCGACCTGTGTGGCACGAGCGGGCTCGCGGTCTTTCACCTCGCCGCGCAACGCGCCCTCGACGTCGCGCTCGCGCTGCCCAATGCCGATCCCGAGCGCGTTGCCGTCACCGGTCTTTCCGGCGGGGGATGGCAGACCATCTTTCTCTCCGCGCTCGACGAGCGCGTGCGGCTCGCCAACCCCGTCGCGGGTTACTCCAGCTACGTCACCCGTGTGCAGTTCCCCTCCCTCGACCTGGGTGACTCGGAGCAAACGCCGTCCGACCTCGCCACGGTCGTCGATTACACCCACCTCACCGCGATGATGGCGCCGCGGCCGACGCTCCTCAGCTACAACGCGAAGGACAATTGCTGCTTCCGCGCCGACTACGCTCTCGCGCCACTCGTGCAGGCTGCCGCGCCGGTCTTCCGCCTCGTCGGTGCGGCGGAGCGGCTGCAGCAGCACGTCAACCACGACCCGGGGCACAATTACGGCCGCGACAACCGCGAGGCCTTCTACCGCTTCCTGCGCGACCAATTGCTCGGCGGCGCAGCGGATTTCCCGCTGACCGAGATCCCCTCCGAAGCGGAGGTGCGCCCCGCCGAGGTGCTCCGGGTGCCGTTGCCGGCCGGTAACCACGATTTCCACACCCTCGCGCTGCAGCTCAGCGCGAACCTGCCGATCGCCGGCAAGCCCGACCGTGCGCGTCTACGCGCCGTCGTGCGCGCTCCCGACTACCGCGTGGCCGCGGTGGCTGCCGGCTCCGCGCGCGAGGACGGCGCCGAGGTGAGCCGCTGGCGCCTGCGCATGGACAACGACTGGACCGTGCCGGTGGTCGAACTCGCCCCGGCCGGCGCGCGCTCGACGGTGCTGCTGCTGGCCGACGCCGGCCGCGCCGCCGCGGGTCCGCGGGTCCGCGAGTTGCTCGCCGCCGGCCGGCGCGTGGTCGCAGTCGATCCGTTCTACTTCGGCGAATCCAAGATCGCCGGCCAGCCGGGCCTCTTCGCGATTCTGGTGGCCGCCATCGGTGAACGCCCGCTCGGCATCCAGACCGGTCAGGTCGCCGCCGTGGCGCGCTGGCTTTCCCGTGAGCGCAGGCTGGGACCGGTCGAGATCGCGACCGAGGGTCCGCGCACCGGCCTCATCGGGCTGGTCGCGGCCGCCCTCGAGCCGGACGCGATCAACGGTCTGGTGCAGCGCGACGCGATGTCTTCGTTGCGCGAGGTGATCACCGGTAACCTGACCGTGATGCAACGGCCCGAGCAGTTTTGTTTCGGCCTGTTGCGCGAATTCGACGTTCCCCAGATCAGGGCGCTCGTGGCGCCGCGTCCCGTGAGCAGTCTCTGAGCTTTCTTACGATGAAACCGACTCTTTTCCCCCTGCGTGACGAGCGCGCGCTTGGCCGGCGCGCGTTCGTCGGCGCCTCGCTGTCATTCGCCACGGCGGCGCTAGTGTCGAATGCCCGACTGCACGCGGCCTCGAAGCCGTCTTTTTCCGCGGATCCGTTTTCGCTGGGTGTCGCTTCGGGCGATCCCACGCCCGACGGTGTCGTGCTGTGGACGCGGCTCGCGCCACGGCCGCTGGAGCCCGGCGGCGGGATGCAGCCGGAGCCGGTGGAGGTGACCTGGGTCGTGTCCGACGACGAGGCTCTTACCAAAATTGTCGCCACGGGCACCGCGGTGGCGAATCCCGCGTGGGGGCACTCCGTCCACGTCGAGGTCTCGGGTCTGCGGCCCGACCGCTGGTATTTTTACCAATTCCGCGCCGGCGGCATTGAAAGCCCGAAGGGTCGCACGCGTACGTTGCCGGCCGCCGGCAGCCTGCCGGAGCGGCTGCGTTTCGCCTTCGCCTCGTGCCAGAACTTCGAGAGCGGGCACTACACCGCCTACGCGCACATGGCTCGAGAGGATCTCGATCTCGTCGTGCACCTCGGCGACTACATCTACGAGGGAGCCGCCCACCGCGGACGGCCACGCCTCCACAACAGCGGGGAGATCTTCACGCTCGAAGACTACCGGCTTCGCTACGCGCTCTACAAATCCGACCCTGCCTTGCGGGCCGCCCACGCCGCGGCGCCGTGGATCGTGACGTGGGACGACCACGAACTGGCCAACAATTACGCGGGCGACATCCCCGAAAAACCGGCCTCGCGCGAAGAGTTCCTGCGCCGCCGCGCCGCCGCCTACCAGGCTTACTACGAGATGATGCCGCTGCGGCGGGCCCAGTTGCCTTCGGGGCCCGACCTGCTGCTGTTCCGCGCGCTGGATTTCGGCCGGCTCGCGACTTTTCACGTCCTGGATACGCGGCAGTATCGCACCGATCAGCCGCAGGGTGATGGCCGCAAGCCGCCCTCGCCGGTGCTCCTGGATCCGCGCGGCACGATGCTCGGCGAGCGCCAGCGGGCGTGGCTCGACGCCGGTCTTGGACGCTCGGCCGCCGCCTGGAACGTGCTCGCACAGCAGGTGATGATGGCGCGGATCGATCACGCCCGAGGCCCTGAAGTCTTGCACAGCATGGACCAGTGGCCGGGTTATGAGTACGAGCGTCGCCGGATCCTGCGGGGCCTGCTGGAACGAAAGGTCCGCAATCCGGTGGTGATCACGGGGGACGTGCACTCGAACTGGGTCAACGAGCTGGTGCCCGACTTCGACCGCCCCGACGCACCGCCGGTGGGCGTGGAGTTCGTGGGCACCTCCATCAGCTCGGGCGGCGACGGTGCCATCGAGCCCGCCTTCACCAGGGAGCTCATGGCTGAGAACACGTTCGTGAAGTACCGCAACAACGAGCGCGGTTACGTGCGATGCGAGGTGACGCCCGCCGCCTGGCGCGCGGACTTCCGCACTGTCCCTTACGTCGAGCGCCCCGGCGCCCCGATCAACACCCGCGCGAGCTTCATCGTGGAATCCGGCCGCCCCGTCCCGCGCCGGGCCTGATGCTTTTTCACCCGCGCTGGCCTCGGCCAAGGCAGGTTGCCGCGGAACGGAGGGATATACCTTCGGCCGTCATTCCTCGCGCACGCTCCGGGTCCGCGGCCCCCGGCCACCGTGGATCTTCAGTCCCACCGCTTTTTCGCAGCTTCTCCGGGCGCGGTTAGAATTTCAGGTGCTTCACCGTGAGTCCGCGGTTGATGAGCTGCTTGAGCGAGGCGATGCCGATTTTCAGGTGGTCGGTCACGTAGGTCTCGTCGACCTGCTGGTCGCTTTCGGCGGTCTTGATGCCCTCGGGAGTCATGGGCTGGTCGGACACCAGCAGGAGGGCGCCGGTCGCGATCTCGTTGTGGAAGCCGGTCACGAAGATCGTGGCGGTCTCCATGTCGATGCACAGGGCGCGGATCTTCTTGAGGTACTTCTTGAACGTCTCGTCGTGCTCCCAGACGCGGCGATTGGTCGTGTAGACGGTGCCGGTCCAGTAATCGCGGGAAAAGTCGCGGATCGTGGTTGAGATGGCCTTCTGCAGGGCGAAGGCGGGCAGCGCGGGCACCTCGGGCGGGAGGTAGTCGTTGCTCGTGCCCTCGCCGCGGATCGCCGCGATGGGCAGAATGAAGTCGCCGATCTCGGCGCGGTGCTTGAGGCCGCCGCACTTGCCGAGGAACAGCACGGCCTTCGGGTGTACGGCGCTGAGCAGGTCCATCACGGTGGCGGCGGTGGCGCTGCCCATGCCGAAGTTGATGATCGTGATGTCGCCGGCGGTCGCGCTCGGCATCGGCTTGTCGCGCCCGCGGATCGGCACGCGGTGCCATTGCGCGAACAGATTCACGTAGCGGTCGAAGTTCGTGAGCAGAATGTAGTCGCCGAACTCCTTCAGCGGCACGCCGGTGTAGCGCGGAAGCCAGTTCTCGACGATCTCGCGGCGGGTCTTCATCGCGCGCTTCGGTTCACGCGCCCGCGGCGAGCGCGTTGGCGGTGTTAAGGTGGTCGTCCCCGGTGTATTTCCGCGACTGCTCGTCGGCGTGGTAGCTCGAGCGTACCAGCGGGCCGCTCTCGACGACACCGATCCCGAGCGCAAGGCCGAGCTGGCGCCAGTGCGCGAACTCCTCCGGCGTCGCCCAGCGCGAGACCGGCAAGTGCTGCGGGGTGGGCTGCAGGTACTGGCCGATGGTGAGGATGTCGGTGCGGTCGGCCGCGATGTCCCGCAGCGTCTTCTCCACCTCGGCCGGCTCCTCGCCGACACCGAGCATGAGGCCGGTCTTGGTAACGAAGCCGCGCGACTTCGCGTGGCGGAGCACGGAACGCGAACGGTCGTAGCGGGCCTGGACGCGCACGGGTTTCTGCAGGCGCTCCACGGTCTCGAGGTTGTGGTTGAAGATGTCGGGCTTCGCATCGAGCACGACGTCGACGTGGGCGAGGTTGCCCTTGAAGTCGGGGGTGAGCACCTCGATCGCGGTGCCGGGGTTGCGGTGGCGGATCGCGCGGATGGTCGCGGCCCAGACGCTCGCGCCGCCGTCGGCCAGCTCATCGCGCGCGACGCTGGTGATGACGCAATGGCGCAGGTTCATCGTGGCGACGGCCTCGGCCACGCGGGCGGGTTCGCCGAGGTCGAGCTCGGTGGGTCGGCCGGTGGTGATCGCGCAGAAGGTGCAGGAGCGCGTGCAGATGTTGCCCAGGATCATCAGCGTGGCGGTCCCGCGGGACCAGCATTCGCCGAGGTTAGGACATTGGGCGCTCTGGCAGACGGTGTGGAGGCGGTTTTCCTCCACTAACCGGCGAGTCGCGAGATAACCCGGACCACCGGGCAACCGGGCGCGGAGCCAGGTCGGTTTGCGCGTGGTCGGCGTCGGATCTTGCATGGAGCAAACGCACACGAAGCCCACCCCGGCGCAAGCGGGTTTTCCGCCGGCGCCCTTCCGGATCAACGGGTGGCGGTGATGCCGGGCAATCCCCGCCAGAAAGCGTCGGCAAGCAGGCCTTTCACTTTCGCGGCTTCCGGTGAGCGGCCAAGTTCGGCCGCGACGGACGTGACGGTTCCCTGCGCCGATGGGATGCCGCACGGGACGATGCCGCTGAACGGCGTGAGGTCGGGGTCTAGGTTAAGCGCGAAGCCGTGGTAAGTGATCCAGCGGCGGGCGGCGACGCCGATGGCGGCGATCTTGCGCGGGCCGATCCAGATACCGGTGAGTCCTTCGCGGCGGGAGCCGGCCAGGCCGAGTTCCGCGAGGGCATCGATCAAGACCTGCTCCAGGAAACGCAGGTAAGCGTGCAGGTCGCGGCTTTGGGCGAGAGAGACAATCGGGTAACCGACAATCTGTCCGGGGCCGTGATAGGTGATGTCGCCGCCGCGCCCGGTCTGCTCCAGGCCGATGCCCCGGCGCGCGCGTTCGGCGTCGTCCCACAGCAGGTGCGCCGCGGCTCCGGCGCGGAGCCCGAGGGTATAGACCGGCTCGTGTTCAGTAAAAACGAGGGTGTCGCCGGTTTTCCCCGCGATACGGTCCTCGACCAACGCCAGTTGGCGCGCGGTGGCGTCGGCGTGCCGGGTGCGACCCCAGTCGAGGAAGGATGGCGTGGAAGGATCCATCCCGACTCAGGCGGTGGTGAACGCCCACGCGGCGCCGGCGGCGGCGGTGGCCCCGAGGACCAGCGTGATACGCTGGCGGAGCCCCGTGGATCCGAGGGCAACGGCTAGACCGGCCTTGAGGAGCGTGTTGGCGATGGCGGCTACGGTTACGGCGACAGCGGCGGCCGCGACCGGGGTCTCGCCGCCCTCGCGCGCAAGCGAGAGGGAGATCGCGTCGAGGTCGGTGAGGCCGGAGACGAAGCTCAGCGGCAGCAGACCCTCCGTCCAACCCTGGGCGCGAAAGGCGCGGAGGAGAAACGCGATGACGGCATAGAGGCCGGCGAACTTCATCGCGGTGAGCAGACCGAGCGGGTTGCCTAGCGCCGGAGTGTCGCCGGGCTGATGGGCGGGGCGGCGCCGGAACCAGACCCATGCGATGAACGCGAGCCCGGGCAGGGCCATCAGCGCGAACGGCGCGAGCAGCCCGCGGGCAAGGCCCGGATTGATGATGCCGACCGCGAGCAACACGCGCGGGAGCATGATCGTGCAGGCGGCGACGACGGCGAGGGCGTAGTGCTCGGAGAGCCCGGGTGATTCCCGGCTGCGGCGGCTGAAGGCGAGTGTGCAGGCGGTGCTCGAAGCTAGCCCGCCAAAGATGCCGGTGAGGAGAATTCCCGCGCGGGCTCCCAGAATGCGGATCGCGACGTAGCCGGCGAAGCCCAGGCCGGAGATAATCACGACCATCAGCCACGTGGAATAGGGGTTGAACGCACCGAGCGGCCCGAGCGGCCGGTCGGGCACGAGCGGCAGGATGACGCCGGTGATGGCGACGAACTGCAGCGTGCCGCGGATATCGGCGGTCGTGAGTTCGCGGGCCCAGGAGTGGATGGGCTTCTTGGAGCCGAGGATCACCATGGTGAGGGCGGCGACCAGCACGGCGGCGCGCGTCTCGTTCCATGCGACCAAGGCGCCGCAAAGCAGCGTAAGCAGCGCTTCGGCGAACGACGTGCTGCCGGGCGGATTACGCCCCGGAATGCGAGGGAACGGCAGGATGAGGTGTGCCGCGACGCCGAGCATCGCGACGATGAGCACGTACGGCTCCTGTCGGCCTCCGGTGAAACCCGCGACGCAGCCGAGCACGGCCCAGAGCGCGTGGGTGCGCAGTCCGGCGAATTCAGCGGACTCCATTTCCCGTTGGTCGCCCCATTGGCGGATGAGACCGATCAGAGCGCCGAGACAAGCGCTGACGACGATGGGTGTGAGAAGCTCCGGCATCGGAAGTGCGAACCGACTACCTCTAACAGGATTGCGGCCCGCCGGAGGTGGCAAACGGGCCGTCGCCTCCGCCCCGCAAGATCAAGGGGCGGGCAACTGGCCGCGTTGGTAGCCTTTGCCCAGGAGTTGGCCGAGATTGTAACGTTTACCCGAGATCTCGATGGCGAGATTTTCCGCGGCGCTGGCCTCGATGAACAGTGCTCCGGGGCGCGGAATGCTCTTCGACTCGCCGGTGGTAATCATGCCGCTGAACAGAATCTCGCCCTCCGATTCGTCCGCGTTCTTCTTCCGGACGGTCACCTGCACGGGGTTCTCGGCCACGAGACCAAGTGTCGGCGCCTTGGCCGTGGGAGCAACGGCCGCGGGCGGAGGAGTGGCCGCCGGTTTGGAGGAAGGCAGGAGGGATTTGATGATCAGCAGCAGGACGAGCGCGCCAATGGCGGCGGCGGCCCATTTCGCATAACGGAAGATGATCGCCGGGTCGGGTCCGGAAGGAAGCGAGCTGCCTGTACGGGAACGGGACGGTGACGGGCGGGGCGGCGGAGCGGCCGAGGTGGCCTCCTCGGCCGGGGCGGGTGCGGTCTCGTCAGTGACCGGAGTAGAAGTCGACACCTCGAGGCGGCCGTAGATCTCGCGGCTCTGCCGCGGTCGTGCCTCCGGGCGGGCCAGCGAGGTGTAGTCCTGCAGGATCCGATCGGCGGGCAGCTTGAGGAACGCGGCGTAGGAGCGCAGGAAGCCGCGGGTGTAGATTTCCGTCAGCCCGATATCGAACTGATTACCCTCGAATTTCTGCAGGTAGTCGCCGCGGATCTTCGTCGCCTCGGCGGCCTCGCGGAGGGAGAGCCCCTTCTTTTTGCGCGCTTCCTCAAGCCGTTCGCCGATGGTCTGCATGGAGGTTGGTTAGGGGGTTGGGCGCCAAAGGAAAAGGCCGAACTTGGCGCGCGGGCGCGGGATCACAGCGAGTCGAGGTCGACGAGGATCTCGCGCGGGCTGGAGCCGTTTTCCGGGCCGACGATGCCCTTTTCCTCCATGATCTCCATGATCCGGGCGGCACGGTTGTAGCCGATGCGCAGCTTGCGCTGGATCATCGAGGTGCTGGCGCGCTTGGTGGCTTTCAGCACCTCCAGCGCTTCCTGGTACAACTCGCCGTCGTCGCCGAGGTCGCCGTCCTCGCCTTCGCCGCCCTCTTCGTTGTCCTCCCGGGCCGCGCGGTCGATCTGCTGCTGGACCGACTGGGCGTACTGCGGCGGACCATTGCGCTTCAGGAACTCGACCATCTCCTGCACCTCCTCGTCGGATACGAAGGCTCCCTGGGCGCGCACGAGCCGCGATGAGCCCGGAGGCGAAAAAAGCATGTCGCCGCGCCCGATGAGGGTATCGGCGCCCTTGGTGTCGAGAATGGTGCGGGAGTCGACTTGGGAGGCGACTTGGAAGGCGATGCGCGAGGGCAGGTTGGCCTTGATGACACCCGTGATGACGTTCACGGACGGCCGTTGCGTGGCGATGATGAGGTGGATGCCGGCGGCGCGGGCGAGCTGCGCGAGACGGGCGATGTTCGTCTCGATCTCGGCGGGGGCGACCATCATGAGGTCGGCGAGTTCGTCGATGATCGCGACGATGTAGGGTAAACGTTCCGGAATCTCGACGCCGTCGAGAGGATCCAGCCCGGCGAGGGTGGGCTGGGGTTCAGGGGAGGGCGGTTCCTCGGTGCGGCCCGCCTTCTTGCGGTTGTTGAAGCCGACGATGTTGCGGACGTTGACCTTGGCGAAGATCTGGTAGCGCTGCTCCATTTCGCCGAGGAGCCACTTCAGGGCGGCGGGCACCTTCTTGGGCTCGGTGACCACCGGGATAAGCATGTGCGGCAGCGAATTGAAAATCTTCAACTCGACGACCTTGGGATCCACCATGATGAGCCGCAGATCACGCGGACTTTTCGAGTAGAGGATGGAGGCGACGATCGAGTTGATGCAGACGGATTTGCCCGAGCCGGTGGCGCCGGCGATCAGCAGGTGGGGCATCTTGGCGAGGTCGGACACGAGCGGCTTGCCCGAGACATCCTTGCCCAACGCGATCGGGATCTCGGCCTTGAGCGCGGCCCAGTCCTCGCTCTCGATGAGTTCACGCATCCCGACCGGGGTGGGGTTTTGGTTGGGCACCTCGACGCCGACGGCGGCCTTGCCCGGGATGGGAGCCAAAATGCGCACCGACTGCGCGCGCATGCCGAGGGCGATGTTCTTGTCCAGACCGGAGATCTTTTCGACCCGCACCCCGGCGGCCGGCACGACCTCATAGCGGGTGATGACCGGGCCGACGTGGATCTCGCCGAGGGTCACCTCGACGCCGAACTCGCTGAGGATTCGGAGAAGGTTCTCGGCGTTACGGCGGTGTTCCTCCTCGGTGCCGGCGATGGAGACGCGGACCTGTTCACGCAGGATCTTCACCGGCGGGAACTGGTAGTTGGCGTCGTCGGTCTGCGGCACGGAAACCTTCGCAGCCTTCTTCGGTTCCTCGGCCTTCACGATATTGAGCTCCACCTTGCCGAGGGCGCCCGCGGCGAGGCCCTTGGTGTCGGTGGCGGTCGCGCCGCTCGCCGGCGCGCCGCCGATGTTGACCTTCGGAGGTGGGGGCGGGGGCTTGGGCGCGGCGGCGGGCTTCGGCGCTTCGGGTTCCGCCTTGGCGACGGCGATTTTGGCGGGTTTGGCCGTTTCGACAGCGGGCGTGGCGGGTTTCAGGTCCTCCGGCTTTGAGGCCGGACCAAAGCGGGAGAAGGGACCGTCGGTCGCTTGGGGGAGGGCGACGCGGGGTGGATCGGCGGGGGAAGGGTTGGTTCCGGAGGTCTTCACCGCGGCCGCGGGCGCGGCCTTCGTGCGCTCGGCCCGCTCGCGGCGCAGATATTCGTCGCGATCAGCCTTCTGGCGGGATCTCTCGTCGCGCCAGGCGACGAAGGCCGCGATCATTTTTTCCAGTTCGGCCCCGACATCGCGCACAAAGATGAAGAGGAGCGAGCAAATGTAGGTCGTCCCCAGAATGAGGGCGGCGCCGAAGGAACCGAGGGCCGGCTCGAGCATGTAGTGATAAAGTCCCTTGCCCACGATGCCTCCCGGCCCGAGCGGGAACCAGCGCGATGACCAGTCGCGGTCGGTGAACATCGCCGCGAGGCCGGTGGACATCAGGATCGCGAGGCCCATCGCTATGGCGCGACCCCGCGTGACCTGTTTCGGATAGCGGAAAGCGAGTCCCGCCATCCAGAGCAGGAAGACCGGCACAAGCCACGCACCGACCCCGAAGCCCTTAAGGAGAATCTCGACGGTCAGCGCTCCGACGAAACCGGCCGGGTTGCTAGCCGGTGGCGAAGGCACGTGGTCGCCGGGGCTTTGCGCGGGATCGAAGGCGAGCAAGGCCACCAGCAGGTAGGCGCCAAGCAACAGGCAGGCGGGAGCCACGACCCAGTTGGGCCCGTACCGCGGAACCTGCGGGGCAGGCACCGGGTTTGGATTTGAACTCTCTGACTTCGGCATTTGTTTCGGCCTCGGCGTCGGCGGAGATTTCCACGGCACCGCATCCGCCGGTCAAACGCAAGCTCCCGCCCCATGCGCGAACTCCTCCGCTTCGTCCCGATCTACCAGACTCGCGTCTGGGGAGGCCGCGCTCTCGAGACCGCGCTCGGCCGACCGTTGCCGCCGGGTGATCCGATCGGTGAAAGCTGGGAGATCGTCGACCGCCCCGAGGCGCAGTCCGTGGTCGGGCAGGGTCCGCACGCGGGCCAGTCGCTCCGCTCCCTCCTGGAGCGGCACTCCGCCGATGTGATGGGGCCGGGCTGGCCGGCCGACCGGCCGTTCCCGATCCTGATCAAATGGCTCGATTGCCGCGAGCGCCTGAGCCTGCAGGTGCATCCGCCGGCCGCGGTGGCCGCGGAGCTGCGCGGCGAACCCAAGACCGAGAACTGGTATATCGCGGCCAGTTCTCCAGGCGCGCGCTTGATCGTCGGATTGCGGCGCGGCGTTACCCGGGAGCGTTTCATCTCCGCGGTCGCCGCGGGCACCCTGGAGGGCTGTGTGCACGCGTTCAGCGTCGCCGCCGGCGACTCCATCCTTGTGCACAGCGGACAGGTCCACGCGATCGACGCCGGCAACCTGATCCTCGAGATCCAGCAGAATTCCGACACCACGTACCGCGTCTACGACTGGGGCCGGGTCGGGCTCGACGGCCGCCCCCGCGAGATGCACCTCGCGCAGTCCCTCCGGTCCATCGATTGGAACGATTTCGAGCCCGCTCCCCTGCGGGCGGCGCCCACCTCCGGCGTGATCGCCGAATGCCGGGAGTTTCGGATCCGCCGGATCGTCCTGGATCCCGGGCAGCGGTTTCACCTCCGGGCGGGAGAGGGTCCGCGCCTGGTCAGCGTGGTCAGCGGCGCCCTCGAGGCCGGCTCCGAGCCGGCGTCGGCGCGGCCGCCGGTCCGCTTGGCGCGGGGGGACACCGTCCTGGCCCCGCACGCGGGTGCGTTCACCTTCGCGGCGGATGTGGCGGCGATCGTGCTAGTGACCGATGCGTTCACCGGGTGAGCGCTCCGGTCGGAGCGGAGACGGAAAATCCCCGAAAACTCGGTTGACACTCCCGAGGTGGGCCGTACGCATTGACCTCTTTTCGCATGAAGACGTTCCTCGCCAAGAAGGAGACGGTGCAACCCAAGTGGTATCTCATTGATGCCGCGGGAGTGCCGCTCGGCCGCCTCGCTGTGAAGGCCGCCAATATCATCCGTGGCCGCCACCGCCCGACCTACACCCCCAGCGTGGACACCGGTGACTTCGTGGTCGTCGTGAACGCCGAGAAGGTGGCCCTCACCGGCAAGAAGGAGGAGCAGAATTCGTACATGTTCTTCTCCGGCTTCGTCGGCGGCGAGAGCTACCGCAAGGTCTCCCTGATGCGCCAGCGCCACCCGGAGTTCATCATCGAGCACGCCGTCAAGGGCATGCTGCCCAAGAACCGGATCGCCGCCCACATGCTCACCAAGCTTCGCGTGTTCGCCGGCCCGAATCATACTCACGAGGCCAACGCGCCCCAGAAAATCACCGTCAGCTAACCGATCATGAGCGCCACTCCCGCCAACTTCCACCTCGGCACCGGCCGCCGCAAGACCTCGACCGCCCGCGTGCGGATCACCGAGGGATCCGGCAAGCTGACCGTCAACGGTCGCACCTTCGAGGACTACTTCTCCCACGACAACTTCGCCAAGCAGGCGTACGCGCCGCTGCTGACGGTGGAGATGCGCGAGAAGATCGATGTCACCGCCAACGTCGCCGGCGGCGGCGTCGCCGGCCAGGCCGGAGCGGTGGCGCACGGCATCGCCCGCGCGCTGCAGAAGCTCAACGCCGAGCTCCGTCCGAAGCTGAAGAAGGCCGGTCACCTCCGTCGCGATCCGCGCGAGAAGGAACGCAAGAAGGCCGGCCAGCCCGGCGCCCGCAAGCGCTTCCAGTTCTCGAAGCGCTGATCCGGCGAACCTGCTTTTCAACGCCGTCCCGATCTGGGACGGCGTTTTTGTTTACCTAGCCGGCGCCGCGCGGAATGCGGCCTTGTGCCCGGCGTCGTCCGCGTTTCCCTTTTCCTTTCACGTCATGATCGCCCCCGAGACCTTCAGCCACATCGAGAATATCAAGAAGCGCGCCGGTCACCTATGGAGGTTTCTTTGACTGCGATCAAAAGCAGCGGGAGATCGAGGCCATGGAGGCCGAGATGGGCCTGCCCACTTTCTGGGACAGCAACGAGCGCGCCCAGCGTCACATCGCGAAGCTCAACGGACTAAAGAAGTCCGTGCTGCCCGTCGTCGCCTTCCAACGGAAGGTTGATGACGTCGCCGTGATGGTGGAGTTGGTGGAGGCCGAGACCGGCACTGCGCACGACGCCGCGGTGGCAGAGCTGTCCGGGCAGGTCGAGGCGATGGTGACGGAGCTCGACGCGCTCGAGATCGCCTCGTTCCTCACCGGACAATTCGACCGCAACAACGCCTTCCTCTCGATCCAGGCGGGGGCGGGCGGAACCGAGTCCTGCGACTGGGCCGACATGCTTTTCCGCATGTACTCACGGTGGGCGGAGCGCCGCGGTTTCTCGATCGAGGTGCAGGATGTGCAGGTCGGCGACCAGGCCGGCATCACCAAAGCCACGCTACTCCTGAAGGGCGAAAACGCCTACGGTTTCGCCAAGGCCGAGCGCGGGGTGCATCGGCTCGTGCGCATCAGCCCGTTCGACGCCAACAAGCGCCGCCACACCTCCTTCTGCGCGGTCGACGTGATCGCGGAGATCAACGAGGAGATCAACATCGAGGTCCCCGAGGCCGAGATCCGCGTCGACGTCTACCGGTCCTCCGGCAAGGGCGGCCAGGGTGTGAACACCACCGACTCCGCCGTGCGCATCACGCACCTGCCGACCGGCATCGTTGTCGTCTGCCAGAACGAGCGTTCCCAGATCAAGAACCGCGCCAGCGCCATGAGCGTGCTCAAGGCGCGCCTGTACGAGAAAAAGCAGGACGAGCAGCGCGCCGAGATGGACAAGTTTTACGGTGAGAAGGGCGAAATCGGCTGGGGCAGCCAGATCCGCAGCTACGTCCTGCAGCCCTACCAGATGGTGAAAGACCTCCGGACGGGCATCAGCACCAGCGACACGCAGGGCGTCCTCGACGGCGACCTCGACCGATTCGTCAATGCGTGGCTTCGCGCCGGGTGCCCGCGGCATCGTAACAAGGACATCCAGATGGACGAGTGACCGCGCCGCCCGCCGGTCCCGCCGCCCACCCATGCCGCTGCCCCACGAGACGATCCGCTCGGCCCTCGCGG
>Ga0255188_1000239_pt1 | contig 20142 bp, 12 predicted proteins | sample Miss_Cont_RepB_8_FD_188427 | JGI IMG/M metagenome (GOLD analysis project Ga0255188, IMG submission 188427) | Freshwater microbial communities from Mississippi River, Louisiana, United States - Miss_Cont_RepB_8h | ecosystem: Environmental > Aquatic > Freshwater > River | place: USA: Louisiana... | reverse complement strand
CATAAACAGGCGGCGAAAATCCCTGCCCGCGCGCGGCGCGTCAATCGCGCAGTTGTGTCACCCAGCCGGAAGCTGACGCGGCCTCATTTCGGGTAATCCCGCCACAGCCACTTCATCACGTCGGGGAAGATGCTGCCGCCGTGCTTGCTGTTGTGCGCGCCCTCGCCGAAATCGAAGCGATGGTCGTAGCCCGCGAACTTGAGCGCGGCGGCCATCTGCTTGTTCGCCAGCGGCCAGTCGCCGAACTGGTTCTTCACATCGTCCACCCCGCTCTGCACCGAGACCCGGATGGGCTTGCGCTCGGTCTTGCGGATGAGGGCGGGATACACGTGGCCACCGCGAATGTTGGTGTAGCTGCCGATGGTGGTGAAGGCCTTGCGGAACTGGTCCGGGCGTTCCCAGCAGACCGTCCAGGAGCAGATGCCACCGCTGCTCGCACCGCCAATGGCGCGGCCTTCGGGGTTGGTGGTGAGATTATACTTCTTGCCCACTTCGGGCAGGATTTCCTCCAGCAGGAAGCGCGCGTAGCGGTCGCCCAACGAGTCATACTCGAAGCTGCGGTTGCTGACCTGCCACGGGCTTTTGCCGGGCGGCTTGCCCACCTCGTGACCGGGATTCAGCAAGATGGCGATGGTCACAGGCATCTCACCCTTGGCGATGAGGTTGTCGAAGACAATGGGCACGCGCCAGTTGCCCTTCAGGTTCACGTAATCGTGGCCGTCCTGGAACACCATCACACACGCGGGTTTCTCGGCCTTGTATTGCGCCGGCACGTAAATCCACCAGTCACGGACAGTGTTGGTGAAGACGTTGCTGCGCCACTCGGGCATCTTGGTAAGCGTCCCCTGCGGCACCCCGGGCTGAACCTCGTGGTAAGGGGTGATTTTGAACTCATCGGCGGCCCGGCCGTTCGGCGCGAACATGGCGGTGGACAGCAAGCACAAGCACAATGACGTGCGGAGGGTTAGTTTCATGGTCAGGTGCCGGGATACTGAGTCACCACCGCGCGTGCATCAAGCCGGTTCCACGCAAAATAACAGCGGACAGGAGGCCCGACAGTTGCGCATTGCGAAAAACCTGCACTCACGGCAAAACCGTGCCACACCAATGAAGCATTTGCCACAATCCGTCGCCGGGTTACGCCTGCTTTGGCTGGGGGTTTTGATTTGCACACTTAGCTCCCCTGCCCGGTTTGGCGCGGCTGCGGCCGGGACTGGTCTGCAATACGACCGGGACATCAAGCCCCTGCTCGTGGCGCACTGCTTTGCCTGTCACGGCCAGGATGCTGGCAAGCGCCAAGCCGGATTGCGGCTCGACACGCAAACCGGATGGGGGGCTCAAACTCAGAGTCGCTTGCCCTTGGTGGTTTCCGGAAAACCCGAGCAAAGCGCCTTGTTCAACCGGCTGGTCTCGACGAACAAGGGCGCACCGTCGTCACCCGTGGACGCGCACCAAGTGCTCAAGCCAGAGCAAGTTGATCGCATCCGCCTATGGATTGCCCAGGGCGCACCCGGGCTGCCTGCGCCGCATTGGGCATTCCTTAAACCAGTGCGTCCGCCACTGCCGGCGTCCAGGGATCGGGAGTGGGTGCGAAATCCAGTGGATGCTTTTGTTTTGGAGCGCCTCAAAGCACGCGGGATTGCGCCGGCACCAGAAGCGGACCGGCGCACCCTGGCTCGTCGGCTCTCGCTGGATTTGACGGGCCTCCCTCCGACGGTGGAACAGGTCGAAGCTTTCGTGAGCGACACGTCACCAGGTTATTACGAGGATTTCGTTGATCGTCTGCTTGCCTCCCCACACTGGGGTGAGCATCGCGGCCGGACTTGGCTGGACGCCGCGCGTTATGCTGACACGCACGGACTGCACTTCGACAGCTATCGCGAAATATGGCCTTACCGTAACTGGGTGATTCAGGCCTTCAATCGCAACCTCCCTTACGATCGCTTCATCACCGAGCAGCTTGCTGGCGATCTCCTGCCCGCTCCAACCGATGAGCAGCTTGTGGCCACCGGATTCCAGCGTTGTGCCATGAGCACAAACGAGGGCGGCTCCATGGATGAGGAGCACATGGCGCTTTACGCGGCGGACCGGGTGCAAACACTTGGCTGGGTTTTCCTCGGGCTCACTGCAAATTGCGCCGCCTGCCACGACCACAAGTTTGATCCGCTGACGATGAAGGATTTTTACTCGCTGGCCGCCTTCTTTCGGAACACGACGCAGGACACCAAGGACAACAACGCCAAAGACGCCACCCCGTCGATGCTGGTGCCCATGTCGGGCAAGGACGCCAGCCGCTGGGCCGCCCTGCCTGAAGAGATCGCCACCCTCAGACCGCAGGTGGACAGCCGTCGTCGTGTGGCCACCGCGGATTTCAAGGACTGGCTGGCCCGTTTGGGGAATTTCAAAATGATGGCGGACCCGCAGTTTCCGGGCCTGCTGGTCAACATTCCACTCAGTGAGGGAACCGGTCACCAAATCACCGGATACGTTGGGAAGCAGCGCCGCTTCACCGCCACCACCGAGGAGGTGGACTGGCTACTGGGGGGACCGCTGGGGGCGGCTCCAGTGATCACCGATGAAACCCATTTCGAGATTGGCAACTACGCCGCCTTCGAACGCACGAATCAATTCACCTTCGGAGCCTGGGTCCGTTTGGCAACAGGCGTCGCGTTCGGAGCCGTGGTGGGGCGCATGGAGATGGAAAAGGGGCCGGTCGGCTGGGATCTTTGCCAGTTCGGCGGGGATTTTTCCGTGCATCTCTCCGGCCGCTCCCCGTCCGGCAGCATCAAGGTTTCCACCACCGGCAAGCAGGCGAAAGCTGGCCGCTGGCAGCACGTGTTTGCCACCTATGACGGCTCGGGCAAGGCGGCCGGCATCACCCTTTACGTGGACGGCGTCAAGGTGCCGACCAAGGTGAATTCGGACCGGCTGACGGGCTCCATTCGCACGAAGGCTCCGCTGCGGATTGGCTCGCGCACGGGTGGCATCGTGCTTGAGGACGCACAAGTTCAGGATGTCCGGATTTATGGTCGGGAGCTGTCTGCCGACGAGATTGTCAGCCTGCATGCCTTCACCCCGCTGCACCACTATTTGCGATTGGAGCCTGAGCAGCGGACGAAGATCCACAACGGCACAGTGCATCGGCACAGTGCATCGGCACAGTGCATCGGCACTGGCTGGCCGCAGTGGACGGCCCGCATAAGCAGCTTTCCCAAGCCATGGCCAGCTTGGAAGTCGAACGAAGTGTCATTCAAGCGCGCAGTCCAACCACCTTAATTCAGAAGGAAAAGTCAGACACGCAGCCCATGGCACGCGTCCTGTTCCGAGGGCAATACGACCAGCCGCGCGAAATGGTCAACGCGGACACTCCAGCCGCCTTGAACCCTTTTCCCGCCGATGCTCCCCGCAATCGTCTGGGACTGGCCCGCTGGCTGGTGGACGTCGAGCAGCCGCTTACCAGCCGTGTGATCGTCAACCGGTTTTGGCAGGAGGTCTTTGGCATCGGCCTCGTTGCAACCAGCGATGATTTTGGCGTTGCCGGCGATCCCCCGACGAATCAAGAGCTGCTCGACTGGCTCGCGGTGGATTTTCGAGAAAACGGCTGGGACGTGAAGCGGCTATTCAAACTGATGGTGACTTCCGCCACGTATCGCCAAAGCGCCGCGTGGTCTCCCGATAGGCGAGAGGCAGATCCCTCCAACCGGTTGCTGTCGCGCGGACCGCGCTTTCGCCTGGATGCGGAAATGGTGCGTGATTACGCGCTGTCCGTCAGCGGACTGCTCAACCCCAGGCTTGGCGGCGCGAGCGTGAAACCATACCAGCCTGATGGAATCTGGGAATCCGTCACCATCCCGGAGAGCAACACTTCCTTGTATCTGCGCGACACGGGAGAGGCGCTCTATCGCCGCAGCCTTTACACCTTCTGGAAACGGTCCGCGCCCCCCGCCTTGCTGGAGATTTTCAACGCTCAGAGCCGCGAGACTTCCTGCACCCGCCGCGAGCGCACCAACACGCCACTGCAAGCACTGGCCACGCTCAATGACATCACGTTCATCGAGGCCGCCCGACAGTTGGCGGAGCAAGCGTGGAAGCTGACTGGCGAGCCCCGCCAGGCGGCCGAGGTGATCGCCCGCCGGGTGCTGCTCCGACCCGTGAAGCCCGTTGAGCTGGCCATCATTGCGGACACGTTGAATGAGGCGCAGCGCTACTACACGCAGCGGCCCGAGGCGGCGAACCAGCTCATTGCCGTGGGCGACTCCAAGCCCAGCGCGCAGATTCCCGCCGCCCAACTGGCAGCGCTCACGCTGGTGGCCAACCAAGTGCTGAACCTGGACGAGGTTTTGAACAAGTAGCCTGCATGGATCCGCTGCTCGAACATCGTTTGCTCGAAACCCGCCGCCAGTTCTTCGCCCGCGGCCGGCATGCGCTTGGCTATGCCACCCTCACCAGCTTGCTCGCTGATTCGTTGCCAGCTCGGGCCGCGATTGCCGGAGGCGATCAGCCGTTGCTGCCCCACTTTCCACCGAAGGCTAGGCATGTGATTTACCTGCACATGGTCGGCGGCCCCTCGCAGATGGATCTGTTCGATTACAAGCCGGTGATGAACGAGTGGTATGACAAGGATCTGCCGGACTCCATCCGCCAAGGCCAGCGGCTCACCAACATGACCGTGGATCAGCAACGATTTCCCATCGCTCCATCAAAATACCCATTCAGGCAAGTCGGCCAGAACGGCTTCTGGATGAACGCGGACATGCTGCCCTGGACTGCGAGATGCGTGGACGACCTGTGCATCGTGCGGTCGCTGCACACCGAGGCCATCAACCACGAGCCGGCCATCTGCCACATGCAGACTGGCAATCAGGTCACCGGTCGTCCCTGCATCGGTTCATGGGTCAGCTATGGACTGGGCGCGATCAACCAAAACCTGCCGGCCTTCGTGGTCCTGGTCGCCCAGCCCAGTAACAGCGAACAAATTCAGGCCATTTCGGGGCGGCTCTGGTCGAGCGGGTTCCTGCCAGGCGAACATGCCGGAGTCTCGTTTCGAGCTGGAGCTGAGCCCATTCTCTTCATCAACAATCCCCCGGGTGTGCCGCCGGAACTTCGCCGCGCGCAGCTTGATGGTTTGAACCGGCTGAACCAGTTGACCTACCGGGAGGTTGGCGATCCGGAAACCCACACGCGCATCCAGCAATTCGAGCTGGCCTTCCGCATGCAGGCCAGCGTGCCCGAATTGACCAGCGTGAAGAGTGAGACCAAGGCGACGTGGCAGCTCTACGGTGACCTGGCGCGCAAACCTGGCACCTTTGCCCATGCCTGCCTGCTGGCGCGACGGCTCATCGAACGTGGCACTCGCTTCGTGCAGATTTACCACAACAACTGGGACCACCATGCCAACCTCGCCGGGCGCATGCCGTCCCAGTGCCAGGATGTGGATCAGGCCACTTATGCCCTGATTCAGGATCTGAAGGCACGAGGACTCTTCGAGGAGACGCTCATCATCTGGGGCGGTGAGTTTGGCCGGACCATTTACAGTCAGGGGCCCCTCTCCAGATTCAACTACGGTCGCGACCATCATCCGCGCTGTTTTACGATGTGGCTGGCCGGCGGTGGTTCAAACGGGGGAACGATCCACGGTGAGACGGACGACTTCAGTTACAACATTGTCAAGGATCCGGTCCATGTCCGGGATTTTCACGCGACGATCCTGCATCTGCTGGGAATTCACCACGAACGCTTCACGTTCAAGCACCAGGGGCTCGACCACCGCCTCACTGGCGCGGAGGAAGCCCATCCCATCAAGGCGCTCATCGCCTAGCCTTCTCCGAGTTCGTCATTGCGCCTGTTCAACGCCGCAGCGGGGAAGAATCCCGGACGACCGAACGGCTTCGGAAATCGGTCGGGGTCTGCCCGGTGGCGGAACGGAAGGCCCGCGTGAAGGCGCTGTGATCGTGGAACCCGCAGGCCAGCGCGATGTCGGCCACACTGCGCCCGCTCTCCGCAAGCAACTGCGCCGCGGCGGCCAGCCGCGTCTGCGTGATGAGCTGGCGCGGAGAAAGCCGGAAAATGCGCTTGATCAGCCGGGCAAACCGCGTGCTGGACAATCCGGCCCGCCGGGCCAGCGACACGGGGCTCACCGGCTCGGCAACGTGCTCCTCCATGTGTGCCAGGGTGTCAGCGAGACGGGCGGGAATGCTTTCCAGATCCCCCGGCGCACGAATGTCGCGGGAAATGCCCACCAAACCAATGATCCGCCCGTCCGCATCGCGCAGCGGCAGCTTCGTGGTGCAGCACCAACCCGGCCTTCCCCGGGCATACCAGTGCAGCTCCAGCCGGTTGCGCAATGGCCGTCCGGTCCGGAGCACAACGGCATCCTGCGCCGAGGGATTGCTTCCCAAATCGCCCGGGAACAAGTCCGTGGGCCGACGCCCGATCAGCTCGGATTTCATCCGGCGACCAGCCCGCCCCACCAGCGCCTGATTCACCGCCACATACCGGCCGGCGATGTCCTTCACAAAGAACACGGTGTCCGGCACATGGTCGAACAACGCCTCAACCATGCGCCACTCGACAGGCATTGTCGGACCCGAACATGTCGTTGTGCTCGTTTTCACGCTGTGGTTGGCAACTTAGAACAAGACACGGCGGTTGCCGATGGCATAATCCGGACATGCGCATACTCGGTTGGATTCCCCTGCTCTGCTTCGTCGCCTGCGTGGTCGGCGGCGCGGAACCAGTCGGTCGCCCCCAGCTCCAAATCATCAACGGCAGCTCACAGACGGCCGACATCTTCTGGCTCAAGTCCGCCACCGAGCGGGTGCCCAACGGGTCGGTCGAGCCGGGCAGGGACACGACCATCACCACGACCATCGGGCATCGCTTCGTGATCGTGGGCCGCGCGGACAAGGCCGAGGCCACGGTCACCAGCGAGGTGCGCGTGCAGGGCTTTCGTTTTGACCCAGCGGGCAAGGACGGCGTGCCGGCGTTTTACACGCAGCGCGTCAGTGCGAAGGGTTTTCCCATCGTCGCCTCGGCCAGGGTAAATCCCTACGCCCTGAAGGAAGCCGCGTTCCTCGTGGACCAAATGCTCGCGCACCGGCCGGACATCCGGGAGGCGATGGTTAAGAGCGGTGCGCGCCTGTGCATCATTGCCTGGAACGAGTTCACGACGGACCAGCCGGAGTTTGTCCGTCTCGGCAAAGGAATGATGCCCGGCTACCCCGGCATTGCCGCGAAGGATTACTGGGACGCCCGCGCCCGCGGCCTCGGTGGCAGCGAGCGCGACCCGTTCTGTTCCTGTGGCGAGGAGAACCTGCTCGGCTACCCGGGCGACCCCTACTCAGCCGAAAACATCTTCATTCACGAGTTCGCCCACAACCTCCACCTGCGCGGCCTCGCGAATGTGGACCCGAGCTTCGACCCGCGGCTCAAGGCCACTTACGACGCCGCGATGAAGGCCGGTCTCTGGAAAGGCAAATACGCCAGCGTGAACCACCACGAGTATTGGGCGGAGGCCGTGCAGTCGTGGTTCGACGACAACCGCGAGAACGACCAAGACCACAACCACGTCAACACCCGCGTCGAGTTGCTCGCCTACGACCCCGGCGTGGCCGCGCTCTGCCGCGAGATTTTCGGTGACACGGTGCTCAAATACACCAAGCCCGCCACCCGCCTCACCGGTCACATGGCCGGCTACGACCCCGCGAAAGCCCCAACCTTCGTCTGGCCCGACCGGCTCAAGGACGTGAAAGCGGACATCAAACGCAAGGCGCAGGCGCGCAGTGACGCAGCCGCGAGCGAGGAATCGAAAACACAGCCGGGCAAACCGACGGCCGCGCCGAACCAGAAGTAGTTCCTGTTAGTCGTTTTCCCCTCGGCTCCTGCATCATCCCCTAGAGATTATTGGGCTTCAGAATATGAGTAAGATCATGAGGGAAAACCGGCGGCTTCTTAGTCTTAATCCTACTGTTACTCTTAATCCCAATCCCCTCTCATGTGCACTCCTCCACGCAGCCCGTGCGCTCTATTGCGCGCCATTCCAACCTTTCTCCTCGCGCTCTCTGTCACGGCAGCCGAACCACCCAAAACTCCGCCGGACCTCACGCTGGCCCGCAGCGTGGACCGCAAGCTGACTTACAACCTCGGCCCGACCGGCCTGCGCGGCTGGATTTACACCCGGCCCGCCAACTTCGCCGACAGCCAGCAAGGGCGCACAACGACGTTGAGCCGGCAGATTCTTGTGACGCATCTCGGGGCGAAGACACCGGCGGACGGCGTGTTCAAGGTGGACGATGTGATTCTCGGCGTGGGCGGGAAGCGCTTCACCGACGACGCGCGCAAGGCGATGGGCACGGCGATTACCGAGGCGGAGAAGGCGGCGAACCGGGGCGTGCTCCAGCTCACTCGCTGGCGCGCGGGCGTGACCGAGGAAGTGCAGCTTCAGTTGCGCGTGCTGGGCACCTACAGCGCGACGGCGCCGTTCGATTGCCCGAAGTCCGCGCTCATTTTTGCGGATGCCTGTCGGGTGCTGGAGAAGGAGCCACTGAAGGAAGATTTGTGGGGCGCGGTGAATGGGCTCGCATTGCTGGCGACGGGCAATGCGGAGTATCTCCCGCGGTTGAAGGAGATCGCGCGGAAGATGGCGGCCAAGACCGAGGGACTGGAGCTGCGGCCCGGCATGGTCGTGTGGGACTGGGGCTACAAGAATTTGTTCCTCTGCGAGTATTACCAGATCACGCGGGACCCCGAGGTCTTGGCGGGCATCATCGCTTACACCACGCTGCTGGCCAAGGGTCAGAGCCTCTATGGCACATTCGGCCACGGCGTCTCGATGCGGACGGCGGACGGCGGGTTGCACGGGTCCATCGCGCCTTACGGTGCGCTGAACGCCGCCGGGTTGGTCGGCAATCTCTCCATCATCACAGGCCGCCGCTGTGGCGTGAATCACCCGGAGGTGGAGCCGGCCATCGAACGCGCGACGAAGTTCTTCGGCTACTTCGTGGACAAGGGCTCCGTCCCCTACGGCGAGCACATGCCGTGGGCGAGCCACGACAACAACGGGAAGAACGCGATGGCGGCGGTGATGTTCGCCGTCGCTGGCAACCGCCCGCCGGAAACCCAGTTCTACGCGAAGATGGTCACGGCGTCCTTCAACTGCCGCGAATACGGCCACACCGGTCAGGGCTTCAGCTATCTCTGGGGTGCGCTCGGGGCCAACGCGGGCGGGCCGGCGGCGGCGGCGGCGTTCGTGCGCGAGGCGGCGTGGCATCTGGACCTCGTGCGGCGCAGCGACGGCTCGTTCACCTACGACGGTGGCGAGCAATACGGCCCGGGCAAGACCGACGACAACACCTACTTCGGCAAGAGCAGCTACTACGGGCTCAGCCCCGCCGCGTGCTACGTGCTGACCTATTCGCTGCCGCTGAAGATGCTGTGGATTACCGGCAAGGATGCGAACCCCGCGAACCATCTGCCCGCGCGGGAAGTCGCGGCGGCGGTCGCGTCCGGGAAGTTCTACGAGGCCCGCGCGCAGAAGTCCGCGACGGAACTCGTCGCCGCGCTGGGCGACTGGTCGCCAATTGCACGCAGTTGGGCGGCGGAAGAACTCGCCAAACGTCCCGAGGCGAAGGCGATGGTCCCCGCCCTCATCACGATGGCCGAGGGCAAGGACGCCTGGCCACGCCAGGGCGCGGCGGAAACGCTCGGCTATCTCAAAGACCCCGCCGCGCTGCCGGTGCTCGTGCGCCTGCTCACGCATCCCGACCGCTGGCTGCGCGTGAAGGCCGCGAACGCCCTCAAGGGCATGGGCGACAAAGCCAAGCCCGTCATCAGCGACATGCTCCGCGCCGTGGTCGCGACTGCCGAGCCGAGCTTGCCGGTCACGTGGGAAGACCCCGTGCAACTCACGCACGGCGAGCTGGCGGCGGCGCTCTTCGGCGGCCTGCTGCGCGGCTCCATCGAGGGCATTGACAGCAAGCTGCTTTATCCGGCCATCCAGGCCATCGCCCGCAACGCCGACGGCATGGCGCGCTCGAAGTTGAACCACACGCTCGTGAACCAGCTCACGCTCGTGGACGTGCAGGCGCTCGGCCCCGACATCCTGGCCGCCATTGATGAACCCGCGCCGGCGGACACGATGTTCGGCAACGAAATCCGCATCGCCGGCCTCAAGGCGCTCGCCAAACACCGGTTCAAGGAAGGCATCCCCGTCGCCGTGAAGTTCGCCCGCACACAGAGCAACCACGGCAGCGAAAAGCGCATGGGCGAAATCATGAAGCTGCTCGTGAGCTATGGTGCCGCCGCGAAGCCCACGCTGCCCGAGTTGCGCAAGCTCGTCCTCCAGTCCAACGCTGACACGGACTTCCCCGACTGGGCCAAGAAGCAGCGCACCGCGTCGGTAGAGGCGGCCATCCAGGCGCTGGAAGCCACCACGGCGCAGCCGGCGTTGCGGAGCCTCGCAGACAATCCGCCGAAGGGCGGCGGGGTGAAGTAACAGATCGCAGAGACCGCCGCGCCCGCCGACCATCCGCTTACACTTAAAAATGAAATCCATCCCCACCGCACTGTTCGTGCTTGTAGCACTGCTGCCTTTCATCAGCGCCGCGCCGGCCCAGCCCGCTCCCGCCTACTCCGGCTGGCAGCACTTGGGCGCGCTTACCATTCTCACCACGCCCGACGGCGCGAACTTGCCCGCAGGCGCGGCGGTCGAGGGCTTTCCGCTGCTCGTGCGGCTTCACAAGGATTGGTTCGACTTCAAACAAGCCAAGCCGGGCGGTGAGGATGTGCGGTTCACTTCCAGCACGGGTGCGCCGCTCGCGTATCAAATGGAGCAGTGGGACGCGGCGGCGGGCACCGCAAGCATCTGGGTGCGCGTGCCGCGCATCGCGGGCAACGCGCGACAGACGATTCGCATGCATTGGGGCAAGGCCGACGCCGCGAGCGAGTCGAACGGGAAGGCGGTGTTCAACGAATCGAACGGCTACCTCAGCGTGTGGCATCTCGGCGACACGGTGCAGGATGAAGTCGGCACGCTGGAGTCGAAGGACACGGGCACGTCGGTGACGAATGGCATCATCGGCCGCGCACGGCATTTTCCCGGCAAGGAGGGCGTGTTCGGGGGCGACAAGATTCCCAACTACCCGACCGGCGCGAGCGCGCACAGTTCAGAGGTGTGGTTCCGGGCGCGCTCGGCGAATTCCACGCTCGTCGGCTGGGGCAACGAGCAGGGCCAAGGCAAGGTCGTGATGCAGCTTCGCAGCCCGCCGCACATTCGCATGGACTGCTACTTCTCCGGCGGTGACGTCGCCGGCAGCCGCCTCCCGCTCGGCGACTGGACGCACGTCGTCCACACCTATCGCCAAGGCGAGTCGGTCATCTACGTGAACGGTCAACCGGAGGGCACCAACTCCAGCAAAGGCTCGCCGCTGAACATCCGCACGCCCGCGCGCCTCTGGCTCGGCGGCTGGTATAACAACTACAACTTCGTCGGCGAACTCGACGAAGTCCGCATCTCCAGCGTCACGCGCTCGGCGGACTGGGTGCGGTTGCAATACGAGAATCAGAAGCCGCTACAGACGCTCGTCGGGCCGCTCGTGCAGCAGGGCAATGCGTTCAGCGTGTCGGCGGAGAAGGCCGTCGTGGAGGAGGGCAAGAGCACCGAGTTCACCGGGCAGGCGGGCGGGGCGCAGAAAGTTATCTGGCTGCTCAAGCGCGACGGGCGCGAGGAGGTCGTGGCGGTGGACCGCTTCAAGTTCACCTTCGCCGCCGGGCGCGTGACGGGCGATGCGACGGCGACGCTGCAATTCAAGGCGGTCTTCGCCGATGGCGTGAAGACCAAGGACATCGCCATCGCGGTGAAAGAGGCCATCCCCGAGCCGGTGTTCACGCTCACGGCTCCGGCGGCGTGGGACGGGCGCGCGACCATCGAGGTCGTGTCGCAGGTCGCGAACTTCGCGGCGATGCAGGCGCGCGGCGCGGGTGAGTTGAAGGTCGAGTGGAGCGCGGGGCCGCTCGCGGTCATCAAGGAAATCGCGCCCGGCAAGCTGCGGCTGCTGCGCGCGCAGAATAGCGGCCCGCTCACCGTCACCGCGACCGTGAGCAACGGCGGCAAACCCACGACGCAGTCCGTGACCATCGCCGTGACCGAGCCGAAGCGCGACGCGTGGCTCGCGCGCGTGCCGGGGAAGGACGAGCAGCCGGAGGACGGCCAATTCTACGCTCGCGACGACAGCGGCGAGGGGACGCTCCATTACAACGGCACGCTCGCGGAGCCAGCGGACGCGGTCTTTCTGAAACTCTTCGCCGACGACAAGCTCGTGAAGACCGAGACCGCGAAGCCGGGCGCGGACAAATCATTCGCGCTGGCCGTGAAGCTCAAACCCGGCCTCATCAAATACCGCGTCGAGTTCGGCACGAAGACCGGCGGCAACGAGACCGTGCTGCGCCGCGTGGGTGACCTCGTGTGCGGCGACGCCTTCCTCATTGATGGCCAGTCGAACGCGCTCGCGACCGACACCGGTGAGAAATCTCCGCCGGAGACGAGCGAGTGGATTCGCAGCTACGGCGGGCCGACTGGTCGCGCCGATGGCGCAGCTTGGTTGCGCGACCGCCAAAAGGCCGCAGAGACCGCTGGCCTCCCGCGACCGAATCTGTGGTGCCGCCCCGTTTGGAAACGCAGCGCTCCCGAGCATCAGGCGGAACTCGGCTGGTGGGGCATGGAGCTGGCGAAGCGGCTCGTCGCGAGCAATAAAATCCCCGTGTGCATCATCCAAGCGGCCATTGGCGGCTCGCGCATTGATGAGCATCAGGCGTCGCCCGCCGACCACGGCGACCTCAGCACGATGTATGGCCGGATGCTCTGGCGCGTGCAGCAGGCGCGGCTCTCGCACGGCATTCGCGGCATCCTGTGGCACCAAGGCGAGAACGACCAGGGCGCGGACGGCCCGACCGGCGGCTTCGGCTGGGAGAGTTACCACCGCCTGTTCATCGAGATGGCCGGCGCGTGGAAGCAGGACTTCCCGAACGTGCAGCACTACTACGTTTTCCAAATCTGGCCGAACTCCTGCGCGATGGGCGGACGCGACGGCGCGGGCGACCGCCTCCGCGAGAAGCAGCGCACGCTGCCGCAACTCTTCTCGAACCTGAGCATCCTCTCCACGCTCGGCGTGCGTCCGCCGGGGGGCTGCCACTTCCCGCTGGCCGGCTGGGGCGAGTTCGCGCGCATGGCGCAGCCGCTTATCGAGCGCGATGTGTATGGCAAAGCCGCGTCCGCCCCGCTCACCGCACCGAACTTGCGCCGTGCCGCCTACGCCAATGCCGCGAAGGACACGCTCGTGCTGGAGTTTGACCAGCCCGTGTTGTGGGACGACAAGCTCACCGGACAGTTTTACCTCGACGGGGCGAAGGACAAAGTTGCGTCCGGCAGCGTCGCGGGAAAGGTGCTCACGCTGAAGTTGAAGGAGCCAAGCGACGCGAAGCAAATCACCTACCTCAAGGAAATCGCGTGGAATCAGGACACCTTGCTCCTCGGCGCAAACGGACTCGCAGCGCTGACATTTTGCGAAGTTCCTGTAGGCTCCGCTCGCTAAGCCCACTGAATACTGAACACTGATTACCGCCATGCGTCCCCTCCTCCTCTCGCTCCTCCTCGCCCTCCCCCTTCACGCTGCCGACACGGCGAAGGCGGTGAAGGTGTTCATCCTGGCCGGCCAGTCGAACATGGAGGGCAAGGCCCCCAACGCCTTGCTCGACCATCAAGCGACGAACGCGAGCACGAAGGCGCTCTTCGCCCACCTCCGCAAGGGCGACCAGTGGCTGGTGCGCGACGATGTGTTCATCAAGTTTTTGAACCGCACCGGCCCGCTCACCGTCGGCTACGGCTCGCCCGGCCGCACGGGGCCGGAGCTCGAGTTCGGCACGGTGATGGGCAATCACTTCGAAGAGCCGGTCATCCTCGTCAAGGCCGCGTGGGGCGGGCATTCGCTCTACAAGCTCTTCCGTTCGCCCTCGGCTGGCTTCCCCGCTGCCGAGGTGCTGGACAAGGAGCTGAAGCAGGCGCAGGAACGCGTCACGAAAGCCAACGAGAAGAACAAGAAGAACGACCCGCTGCCCACGATGGCGGACATCAAGAAGGACTACGGAACCTCCTACCGCAACATGCTGGCGGAGTTGAAGGAGGTGATGGAGAACGCCGGCATGATGTTTCCGGTGGTGAAGGGCCGGAAGCTGGAGGTGGCCGGCTTTGTTTGGTTCCAAGGTTGGAACGACCAATACGGGGCCGAGAACGAATACGAGTCGAACCTGAAGCACTTCATCAACGACGTGCGGAAGGACCTTGGCGCACCAAAGCTGCCGTTCGTGATTGGTGTGATGGGGCAGAACGGTTCCAAACCAGCCAAGGGCGCGATGCTCACCATCCAGCAGGCGCAGCTCGCGATGAATGACGTGCCGGAGTTCAAGGGCAACGTGAAGGCCCTCCGCACCGACGTGCTCGTGGACCAGGCGGCGGAGGAGCTTTACCCCACCTGGCAAAAAAACTTTGAGCAGTGGAAGCTCACCGGCGGCGACCACGCCTACCATTACCTCGGCAGCGCCATTTGGTTTAACCGCATCGGCAAGGCGATGGGCGAGGCGATGCGCGAACTCCTTGCTGCCAAGTGACCGGCTTCAGTTGCCTGCCAAACCATATTCCCATCATATCATGACCCAGATCACTCCCTTGTTGCTCGCCTCTGTCGCCGCGTGTTTGTTGCCCTTCGCATCATCCACGGCCCGCGCCCAGACCCCCGCCACGAAGGCCACAGAGGCCGCCCCGGCTCCGACGCCAGTGCGCTTCGACCCCGTCGTGCGCGACCTCGAAGGCTGGAAAGTCCACATCGAGCCGGCGCTGATTGACGGGGCCCACCGTGAGGAGGGCGCAAAAGTGCTCACGATGCTGGCCAACCACTTGCAGCGCATCAAAATCCTCGTGCCCGCCGAGCCGCTGAAGAAGATGCAGGGCTTGGAAATCTGGCTTGAACACAGCCACCCGACGCTCAGGTCCATGCAGTATCATCCCAGCAAGGGCTGGCTGGTTGCGAACAAGCACGACCCCCGGCTCACGCGCAAGGTCCACCTCCCCCAGGCCCGCGAACTCCTCTCGCGCGAGCAGATGCTCAAGCACCCGGCAGTGATTCTCCACGAGCTGGCGCACGCCTACCACGACCAGATTCTGAGCTTCGAACACCCGGAAGTCCTCGCCGCCTACGAGAAGGCCAAAGCCGCCGGCACCTACGAGAACGTCCTCCTCTACACCGGCAAGAAGGTGAAGCACTACGGCCTGACCAACCACAAGGAATACTTCGCCGAGGGCACCGAAGCCTTCTTCTACCGCAACGACTTTTACCCCTTTGTTCGTGCCGAGCTGAAGGAGCACGATCCGATGTTGCACGATGTGCTGGCGAAAATTTGGGAAGGCCCGAAGCAAACCAAAGAAGGAGAGCAGAAGGGTAAGTGACCTGGCCCAACGTAGGTGCGAGGCCAAGCTCACTCGCATGAAGGACATCGTCGCACCGGTTTGCTGCCCGCCGCCCTTCTGCCGCCTCTCGCTCATCTGCGCTGCCACATTGTCCGCTGACGAACCGGGCGAGTTCCATCGCCCCAACATGAACCTCATCTTCCACTCGTTGTTGGCAGTCGGCCTTCTTGCCACGCGCGTCCTCTCAGCCGCCGAACCGGCACAACCACTGCCGCAGGCTCACGAGTATGCGGCGGCGATGAAGCAGGTGGCCGCGAAATTCAAGGGGCGGCCGGGGGTCGTGCTGCATGTCGGCGACTCGATCACGTATGCGAATCCCTACGGGGCTTGGGCACGCGCCGGAGCCGGCAAGACGGACGCGGACAAGGCGGTGCTCGGCTGGATGCACACGGGGAAGGACAACGACTCCGATGGCTGGTGGCTGTGCCGCGTCGATCTGCCAGGCGGCCGATCACACACGGCGTGCAGCGGCATCCGGTTCGATCAGATGCTCGCCGGCGGCAAGAGCCAGATGCCGTCGCTGGCCCAAATGATCGAGAAGCACCGGCCACAAGTCGTCGTGCTGATGCTGGGGACCAACGACACCTCAGCGGGGCGGAAGGCTGAAGACGTGCGTCGCGATCTGGTGCAGGCCATTGAACTGCTGACCAACGCGGGCGTGATCCCCATCGTCTCCACAATCCCACCGCATGTTGGAAAGCCGGAACTCGGGCGAGCCGTGAGCGCGGCGATTCGTGCCGTTGCAAAGGAGAAACAACTGCCGCTGATCGACTACGAGCAGGAAATCCTCACGCGGCGGCCGGATGACTGGGATGGCACGCTCATGAACAAAGGCGACGTGCATCCGAGCGCGGCGCACGCGTGGACCACGCCGTCGTCCGCCCCGACCAGCGAGAACCTGAAGAACAGCGGCTACCTGTTGCGCGGTTGGTTGTCGGTGCGGAAGATCGCCGAGGTCAAACGGACCGTTCTCGATGCGAACCGCCCCTGAGCCGGACGACTTGCGCCGCGCCGCGGATTCCCACCGTCCTTTCCCCTGCGAGCAGACTTGCGTGTCGCTCGGCGAAGCCCGCGAAAATCTCCGGCAAATGGGGCTTGCCCCCGCTTGCAGCGACAGTGTGCAATTTCGGAAGCTTACTCCTATGAATTACCTCCTGCTCATATTGGCGCTGGTGGCGACTGTCAGCGCCCAATCTCCGAACCCCGCCCCGGCCTGGAACCCCAAACCCGTGCGCGTTTACTCCGGGCCGGATATCGTCCACCCCGTCGCCACCAAGGACACCGAGCCGGCGCTGATCGTTGCCGAAGGCGAATTCTTCCGTGTGCAGGACCCCAAGGGCTGGCAGGTCGTGCATCAGGATGACAGCTACGCCAGCCACACTTACGGCGGCATGTGGGTGATGAACGGCGGGTTGCTCGGCGCGCCTGCAGCGAGCGAGGGGGCCGTTGCCAGCCGCAAAATCAAGGTCGCCAAAGCCGGCGACTACCGGGTGTGGAGCAAGTATCAAGCACCTCCCTACTTCAACTACGTCCACCGGATCGAGGTCTGGCAAAACGGGGCCGCAGTTTATGCCCACACTTACGGCGCGCTGGAGAGCGAGCGCTTCTACAGCTTCGCCGGGGCCTACAAGGCACCGATGATCAAACAACAATGGTGGTATTGGGGCGTTGACCACGACGCGGCCGAAGCGCCCAAGAGCAAGTTCGCCAAGCTGGCCCCCGGCGACGCCGAAATCCGGCTGCTCACTCTCAACAACCCCGCTCCCGCCGGCGACCGCTTCATTGACACCGTCATTCTCACCACCGAACCCACCGACACCTACATCGGCTACAAACCCTACAATTCCGGCAGCCCGTTCGCGCGCGAGGCGATCAAGAACTCCCAAGTCTGGGCCCGCTTCAAGAACAACGCCGCCGCGCCCGTGCAACTCGCCGCCGCCACCGCCGGCCACATGCAGCCTGACTACGGCGGCACCTCCGCGAAGTTCCCGGCCGCCCCCGTCGCGCCGGGCCAGTGGAGCGAATGGTTCAACCTCGCCTCGATCTGCAAGCTCGTTCACGAGGAAGGCATCACCCTCGGCTTTCCCGCCGGCACGACCTTTGACCTCGAAGTCGCCCGCGACTCCGCCGGACGTGACTCGCTCGGTGCGCTCCAGGTGATCGGCGGCGACGTCCTCGTTCTTCCCATCGACGTGGCATGGAATTTGGACGCCAAGATCAAAACTTCGAAACAGCACGCCGATGAAATTGCCGCCCTCGCCAAGAGCCAATGGCGGCGCGCCAACGGCGGCAAGAAGCCCGCGCAACTCGCCTACTACGGCGCCTTCACCAAACGCCCTGGCCAGGACGCCTGGATCAATGCGCTCAAGGACTCCCTCGGCTACAACACCCTCCTCCCCGACGACTATGTCCACCTCCAGCGAGACGGCTACCACCAGCACACTCATTCCGTCCGCGAGATCGAGGCCTACGTCGCCAAGCTCAGTGACCAGGCGAAGAAGAATTTGCGCATCCTGTCCTTCGGCGACGAAATCCACATCGCCAAGATCAATTACAAGGATCCCAAATACACCGAGCCCTTCCGCGCTTGGCTCGCCAAGAAGGGCTTGTCCCAGGCCGACCTCGGCGTCGCCCCCGCGGCCGCCATCCTCTCCGACGACCCCGCCCAGCCGCGCCTCCGGTGGTATTCCAACATCTTCAACGAGGAAACCCGCTTCGCTGAATTCGCCGAGATGACCCGCCTCGCCGAGCGGTTGCTCAATCCCGCGGTTCTCACCGGGGCCAACTACTCACCCCATGGTCCGGCGATGTATTACGGCCCCATCTATCAGTGGATCGACATCTTCAAGTTCCGTGGCATGAGCGCCTATTGGGCTGAAGACTACGTCTTCTCCGTCGCCGAGCCCCCGCAAATCATCGGCTGGATGATGGCCACCGCCCGCAGCGCCGTGAAGTATCACAACCTCCCCATCCACTTCTACGTCATGCCCCACGCCCCGGGACAAACCGCTGAAAACCTCCGCCGCAGCATGGTTTACGCCGTCGGTGCCGGAGCCACTCAGATCGACAATTTCTGGGTCGCGCCACCGGAAAACTTCACCGAAAACTCCGTGGCCTGGGCTTATCCGGAAAGCTTCCGTGCCATCTCCGAATCCATTTACGACTCCGCCGAGGCCGAACCGCTCGCCGTCGGCGGCAAATACCGCGCCGCCCGCATCGCCGTCGTCCTCTCCAAATCCACCGACTTCAACGAACGCATCCTCAAAGTGGACCCCAAGGACGATCCCTTTGCCCGCCAGTGCCAGATGGACTTCGGCAACTTCCAGCGGACCCTCTGCCGCAAAGACGCGCACGGCATCTGGCTCTCCCTGCGCAACGCCCAATACAACGTCGAGCTCATCACCGAGGACGACATCAACGACGGCGTGCGCGGCCAGGACATCCTCGGCAACTACGACGTGATCTACTTCGCCGGCGAATGGGCCGATGACCGAATCGCCCGCAAGCTCGATGGCTGGGTGAAGAACGGCGGCATCCTCTACGCCTGCGCCGGGCTGGGACGGCTCAATCAGTTCAACCAACCCGAAGGCAGCCTCCTGTCTCTCCTCGGACTCAAGTCCGCCACCCTCCAGAAAACTGCCGTCAATGTCCGCCCGCTCCTCGAACTGCCGCTGCTCACCCCCATCGATACCATCACCCTCGACGGTGCGAAGCTTCCCGCCTTCGCCATGAAGCAAGTCCTGACCCCTGCCGACGCGAAAGTGGTCGGCACCTGGTCCGATGGCTCCGCCGCCATCACGACCCGGACCTACGGCAAAGGCAAAGCCATCGCCGTCGGCACCCTGCCCGGCCATGCCTACCTCCACGGTGCCGCCAAGGTGACGGCTTGGGCACGCGGCGGCCGCCGCATGGTCTATCCGCCGATGACCAGCGACCCCGACAAGAACCGCCTCGTCCACCTCGGCGTCGCCGCCCGTCCGGAATTGCAACGCGACGTCCACACCTCAGCCACTGGCATTGAAGGTCTGGTCATCGACAACACGAAAGGCACCCTCGTCACCCTCATCAACTGGAACGACGCCCCCGCCCGGTCAGTCACCGTCCAGGTCCGCGTGCCCTTCCGACCCACGTCTGTCCGCCAGGTCAGCGCCCAAAAGACCGTGCCGATGACCTATGCCAACGGCGTCGCCACCTTCACGGCAGACCTCGCCCAGGCCGACTATTTCCTGCTGAACAAGTGACCAGCCTTCGCCGAGGCCTCCCCGGCGTCGCGCCCGATTCATGAATCGCGAGCCGGCAACACATTGACCGGCCGTCAGTTATGGCCGGAGCGATGCAGATTGAAACCCAGTCCTCAGAATCGGGCCGGTGCAATCGTGAATTACCCCTTGTCTGCCAAGTCATTGGCATTGGTGCCCCCGCCAGGAATTGAACCTGGATATCAGTTCACTGCTCGATAAAACCAATGTTTTCAACACTATCAATATCACGGCTAACAATTTTCTAGCAATTCCAATTCTTACTGTAAGCGGCGGTCGAAAAGTGCGGCGGGTGGCGCTCGAAAAGTGAGACACCTTCCGGGTCGAAGGGAACGGTTTTTGGGCTTCGCGGTCAAGTCCGGGAAGCTC
>Ga0255188_1000237_pt1 | contig 20251 bp, 14 predicted proteins | sample Miss_Cont_RepB_8_FD_188427 | JGI IMG/M metagenome (GOLD analysis project Ga0255188, IMG submission 188427) | Freshwater microbial communities from Mississippi River, Louisiana, United States - Miss_Cont_RepB_8h | ecosystem: Environmental > Aquatic > Freshwater > River | place: USA: Louisiana... | reverse complement strand
GGGGGGAGCTGCACAGCAGTATGGTCTGATTCGGCGCGGGTCAGGGTCGGAGCAAGAGGCAGACGGCGCGCGCCTCGATGGCGCGACCCTCACCGACGGGCCCCATCCGCTCGCTGGTCTTGGCCTTCACATTGACCGCCTCTGGGTCCAGCCCCAGGCATTGGGCAATGCTGAGCCGCATCGCCGGAATGTGCCCAGCCAATTTAGGCGCCTGTGCCACTACCGTGCTGTCGACGTTGACGACCACCCACCCCAGGGACCGCACCTGTTGAAGGGCATGCCGCAGCAATACACGGGAATCCGCGCCCGCATGGGTGGGGTCGGTATCGGGAAAGTGGGCACCGATGTCACCCAGACCCGCCGCACCGAGCAGCGCGTCGGTGATGGCATGCAGCAAAGCGTCGGCATCGGAGTGCCCGAGCAAACCGGTGGTGTGTGGAATCACCACCCCACCCAGCACCAGGGATCGGCCTGGTACCAGTGCATGGATGTCCCAACCTTCTCCAACGCGCCATGATGGGATCGTCATCGTGTCTGGTCCTGATTGATGCACCGAGCGGCCAAGAGACGAGCCGCGCGAACGAAGTCTTCCTCGTAGGTCACCTTGAAATTGTCGGCCGATCCGGTCACCAGGCGGGGCGCACCTCCGCCCCATTCGATGGCCGATGCTTCATCGGTAATGGGAATGCCGGCGGCCAAGGCATCGCCCAGCCGCCGGGCCAGTAGGCCCAGCCTGAACATCTGAGGCGTCTGCGCGGCCCAGAGGTGATCCCGTTGGACGGTGGTCTGGACACGGCCACTGGCGTCGGATTTCTTCATCGTGTCCGGCACCGGCTGGGCCAGGAGCCCCCCGATTGGGTCGGATTCACAGGCCTGGATGAGCCGATCGATCGCGTGCGGCTCGATCAGGCATCTCGCCGCATCGTGCACCAAGACCCAATCGTCTTCCTGGAGACCGGCACGGGCCAAGGCCTGTAAACCGGACAAGACGCTGTGCGCGCGCGTGGCGCCGCCCTCGAATACCGGGACGACCGAGGCGCGCCATTCGGCTGGAATGGCCTGCTCAAAACCGTCATCACCCGGCGACAGTACGACCACGATGCCGTCCAGAGATCCTTCATCAAGCAATGACTTGAAGGCTTCGAGGGTCCAGTGCACGACGGTCTTGCCCGCCACCGGCACATACTGCTTGGGACGGTCGCCTCCCGCTCGCTCCCCACGGCCGGCGCAGGGCACCAGGGCCACACGCAAGGGGCGATGAAGGGTTGCTCGCGCGCGGCGCCAGTCGTTCATCCCCGCGATTCTAAAATCCCTTCCACCATGCCCTCGATCGTTCCTGCGCTGGCCCCGGGCAAGCGTTACACCCTATCCCGTCCGCATGGTTCGGCCGATGCCCTCCTGCTGGCGCAAACGGCGCAGCGCAGCAAGTTGCAGGGCCGTCCGTTGGTAGTCTTCACCGCGGAGCCCTCCGATGCGGCGCGCCTAAACGATGAACTGCCCTTCTTCGACCCGAGCCTGCGCACCGCCCTGTTCCCCGACTGGGAGACGCTGCCCTACGACGGCTTCAGCCCGCATGAGGATCTGATCTCCGAGCGCCTTGCCACACTTTGGCGCCTGCACTGGATACGGGACATCGATGTCTTGCTGCTATCCGCGACCACGGCCTTGGGGCGTCTGGCCCCCGCCTCGTTCCTGGCGGCCACGACCTTCGAGTTCCGGCAGAAGCAGCGCTTGGACGAAGCGGCCCTGAAGGCGCAGTTGACGCTGGCGGGCTATCAATCCGTCAGTCAGGTGGTGTCACCCGGTGAATACGCGGTTCGCGGTGGGCTCATCGACCTCTTTCCCATGGGCTCCCCTGTGCCTTATCGGGTCGACCTGTTCGACGACGAGGTGGACTCCATCCGCACCTTCGACCCCGACACCCAGCGCAGTCTGTACCCGGTGCCTGAAATCCGCCTGTTGCCCGGTCGAGAGTTTCCGATGGACGAGGCGGCACGGACGGCCTTTCGCGCCCGTTGGCGCGAGCGCTTGGAGGGGGATCCGACCAAGGCGCGCGTCTACAAGGACATCGGTCAGGGCATCGCCACGGCCGGCATTGAGTACTACCTGCCGCTGTTCTTCGATGAGACCGCCACGATATTCGACTACGCCGGAGCATCGGCCGAAGTGGTGCTCCATGGACCGGTTGATGAGACCCTGGAGCGCTTTTGGCAGGACACGCGTGAACGCCATCGGTTCCTGCAGCACGACCCGGAGCGGCCCATCTTGCCGCCGGAATCGCTGTACCAGCGGGTGGAAGAGTTCTATTCCCGGACCCAAGGTCACGGGTGTTTGTCGCTGCGTGGCCATGAACCGCTGGAATGGGTGCAGGCCCTGCCGGATGTGAGCATCACGCGCGGCGCGCCAGCACCATTGGCCGCACTGGAGCACCACCTTCGGCATGCGAACAGCCGCGTGCTGATCGTCGCTGAAAGCGAAGGTCGACGAGAGAGTCTGCTGGATCTGCTGCGCGAACATGGCCTGGCGGTGCCGGCCTTTGCCACACTGGCCGAATTCGAGGCCGACAGCGAGCGTGCCGGCATCACCGCCGCGGGCTTGGCGATGGGCTTCCGTTGGCTGCGCCCGGACGGTCCGGCTCCACTGGACTTCATCACCGAAAGCGAGCTGTTCTCCACCACACCCACCGCGCGCAAACGGCGCAAGCAGGAGCAGGTCAGCAACGTTGAGGCCCTGATCAAGGACCTGGCCGAACTCAAGCTCGGTGACCCCGTGGTCCATGTCAATCACGGCATCGGTCGCTACAAGGGGCTGGTCAATATGGACTTGTCGGATGGGGCGGATGGCGGCACCTCCGAATTCCTCCATCTGGAATATGCGGACGGCGCGACGCTGTACGTGCCGGTCTCCCAGCTGCAGCTCATCAGCCGCTACACCGGCGTGAGTCCCGAAGAGGCCCCACTGCACCGATTGGGATCAGGCCAGTGGGAAAAAGCCAAGCGCAAGGCGGCGGAGCAGGTCCGCGACACCGCCGCCGAGCTCCTCAACCTGTACGCGCGCCGCGCAGCCCGAGAGGGGCACGCCTTTCGGTTTTCCGCCCCTGATTACGAAGCCTTCGCGGCCAGCTTTGGTTTCGAAGAGACGGCCGACCAACGCGCAGCCATCCACGCGGTGATCCAGGACATGGTCAGCCCCAAGCCGATGGACCGGCTCATCTGCGGCGATGTGGGCTTCGGCAAGACCGAGGTGGCGCTTCGTGCGGCCTTCGTCGCCGTCACCGCGGGCAAGCAAGTGGCCCTGCTGGCACCCACCACGCTGTTGGCCGAGCAGCACTTCCAGAACATCAGCGACCGTTTTTCCAAATGGCCGGTGAAGGTGGCCGAGATGAGCCGCTTTCGCACCGCCAAGGAAGTCAAGGAGGCTATGCAGGGACTGGCTGACGGAACGATCGACATCGTAGTGGGCACACACAAGCTCTTGAGCGGCGACGTCACGTTCGCACGGCTGGGCCTGCTGATCATTGACGAGGAACACCGTTTTGGCGTGCGCCACAAGGAGGCGATGAAGGCACTTCGTGCAGAGGTGGATGTGCTGACCCTGACGGCCACGCCCATTCCGCGCACGCTGGGCATGGCGCTGGAGGGACTGCGTGACCTGAGCGTGATCGCCACCGCGCCGCAGCGGCGTCTGGCCATCAAGACCTTCGTACGCAACGAAAGCAGCGGCACGATACGCGAAGCGGTGCTACGCGAACTCAAGCGTGGCGGCCAGGTCTACTTCCTCCACAACGAAGTCGAGACCATCGAAAACCGGCGCAGCAAGCTTGCCGAACTGCTGCCCGAGGCCCGCATCGCCGTGGCCCATGGACAGATGCCCGAGCGTGAGCTTGAGCGCGTGATGCGCGATTTCGTGGCCCAGCGTCACAATGTGTTGCTCTGCTCGACCATCATCGAAACCGGCATCGACGTCCCCACCGCCAACACCATCGTGATCAGCCGCGCGGACAAGTTTGGGTTGGCCCAGTTGCACCAGTTGCGAGGCCGCGTCGGTCGCAGCCACCACCAAGCCTATGCCTACCTGCTGGTGCCCGATGTCGAGGGTTTGACCAAGCAGGCTGCGCAACGACTGCAGGCGATCCAGGATATGGAGGAACTCGGCAGCGGCTTCTACCTGGCCATGCACGATTTGGAGATTCGAGGTGCGGGCGAAGTCCTGGGCGAGCACCAGAGCGGCAACATGATGGAAGTGGGCTTCCAGCTGTACAACGAGATGCTGTCCGAAGCGGTTCGCTCACTGAAGTCCGGTCGTGAACCCGATCTTCTGAATCCCCTGGGGGGCGTGTTCGGTGCCGGCACCGATGTCAACCTGCATGCCCCTGCTTTGCTGCCTGACAGTTACTGTGGGGACGTGCACGCGCGGCTGAGCTTGTACAAGCGGCTGGCAAGCGCCCGCCATGCCCATCAACTCGATACCCTGCTGGAGGAGGTCACCGACCGATTCGGCAAGCTACCCGTTCAGGGCCAGACCCTGTTCGACACCCATCGCCTGCGCGTGGCTGCGCGCGCGTGGGGGGTGTTGAAGATCGACGCAGGACCGCGCCAGGTGATCATCACCTTCAGACCCGATGCACCAGTGGATGCCCTGAGAATCATCGAGCTGGTGCAAAAGCATCGCGACATTCGATTGGCCGGCAACGACAAGCTCCGGATTGAGCGTACGACCCAGAGTGCAGCAGAGAGGGCGCAATTGGTCCGTGAAACCCTGCGTGCGCTGGGTGCACCCAAACCGGATCCGGCAGCCCTGACCCACTGAGTGCAACCGAAATTGGAACCTGCCGGCTCCCTGCCCCCAACACTGATGAATGCAAGAACCACCTTCCGTCCTGGCCTGACCATCCGCGACCTTGAGCCGCCGCTGCGTCTGCATGAGTACGGATTGATCGCCTTTGACATGGATTCCACGCTCATCAACATCGAATGCGTGGATGAGATCGCCGATGCCGTTGGCCGAAAGGCGGAAGTGGCCGCGATCACGGAGGCGGCCATGCGCGGTGAGATCACCGACTACAAGGACAGCCTGCGCCGCCGCGTCGCCCTCTTGGAAGGCGTGCCACTGTCTGCGTTGCAGCAGGTTCTGGAGCAGCGCCTGCAGCTCAATCCCGGTGCGCAGAACCTGGTGCATGCCTGCAAGGCCGCGGGTATGCGAACGCTCTTGGTCAGCGGTGGATTCACCTTTTTTTCGGATGCCGTCTGTGAACGCCTGTCCATCGACGAATCCCGCAGCAACGTGCTCGAAACAGACGGCAGTCGTCTCACGGGCCGCATGGTGGACCAGGACTGGGGCGACATCTGTGACGGCCAAGAAAAGCGCCGTATGCTGCTGCTCACCTGCCAGCGCCTGGGTCTGCACCCAAAGCAATCGATCGCCGTGGGCGATGGCGCCAACGACCTGCCGATGATGGAAGCTTCGGGCCTGTCCGTGGCCTACCACGCCAAACCCCGGGTCCGTGAACAGGCCCTGGTTTCCATTGAGGAGGGGGGGCTGGACCGCCTCCTCGAACTGTTCGTCGAATGAAAAGTCCCGAGCCCCCCCATCCGCGCGCCGCACGGTTGCGTTTCAGTTCTGAAGCTGGGCCCAGACCTTCTCCAGCCGTTTGGCGCTGACCGGCTGCGGCGTTCTCAACTCCTGTGCGAAGAGGCTGACCCTGAGTTCCTCCAGCAGCCAGCGGAACTCATCCAAGCGTTCATCGCGACGCCCCTTGAGCTCCTGCAGGCGGCGCAGCCACCGCTGCTCCAGAGGGCGAAGTTCTGCCAAACGCTGTGCATCCCGGTCTGGATCCGAGCGCTGCTTGTCGATCCGAAGCACGATGGCCTTGAGGTAGCGTGGCAGGTGCTGCAACTGCATCCAGGGCACCTCCGTGATGAACCGTTTCCCCACCAAACGCTGCAGCTGCGCCTGGAGATCCTCCTGCGCCTCTCGCGGCAGCCGGGCATCGCGCAGCTTGCGCAATGCGGCTGCGTGCTCGGACAACACCTGAGCAGCCATCCGGGCGACCTCCTGGCCGACCAGATTCAGTCGGGGACGGCCCTGCTCCACCATGCGTGCAAAGCCGGCTGCATCCGTCGGCAAGCCATCAGCCATGAATGCCCGGTCCAGTGAAACTTGAACGATCTGCTCCCGCAGGTCCTGCTCGGTCCCCAAGGCCATGTAAGCCACGGCCATCCGCTGCAGATCCGGCAGATGCTTCTCCAGGTACTTCAGGGGTTCGCGAATCTGCAGGGCCAGCAGACGCCGCATGCCCTGACGATGTGCCGACTGCGCCTGGTCCGGTTCGTCGAACACCTCGATGCGCACGCCTGCCGTCTGGTCCACGAGGGCGGGAAAACCCACCAGGACCTGCCCCTTGCGGCGAATCTCCATCAGCTCGGGCAACTCCCCGAAGTCCCATGTGGTGTGTAAACGCTCCTCGATGCTGGGCAGTTCAACGCTTGCGACTCCCATGTCGCCTGAGCCGGCCGCGGCGGCCCTCGGGGCCACGCGGGGGGGCCCTGCATCTGCAGGTCGGGGTGCGGGTACCGGTGACGACCCCTGGGCCGCTGTACCCTGGGCATCCCCGCGGGCGGCCGCGCCCTTCAGAACGGCCAGCGCCTGAAAGGCCCCGCGGGCCTGAGCGCCCCATTCGGCCTTGAGTGCCGCGACATGGCGCCCCATCCCCAACTGCCGTCCGTGCTCGTCCACCACGCGCAGGTTCATCAACAGGTGGGGCGGCAGTTGCTCCCACTTGAAGTCGGCCCGTTGAACGGCCAACTGCGTTCGTTCACGCACCGCCTTGAGCAGGGCATCCATCAATGAACCGTCGCCGAAGGGCGCCAGTTCACAGAACTCGGCTGCAAACTCGGGCAGCGGAACCAATCGCGAGCGTGCCTTTTGGTGCAGCGACTTGCAAAGCGCCTGGACCTTCTCCTTCAGCATGCCCGGCACCAGCCACTCGCAGCGCGCCTCCTGCACTTGATTGAGCGCATACAGCGGTACGGACACGGTTAGACCATCCTTGGGGTCACCCGGTTCATGCAAGTAGCTGGCGCTGCAATCGACACCGCCCAACCGCACCACTTTCGGAAACGCCTGCGTCGTGATGCCGGCAGCCTCATGGCGCATCAACTCGTCCTGGGTGAGCTTGAGCACGTCGGGTTCGGCGCGCCTGGCCTGGCGGTACCAGCGTTCCAGAGTGGCGGCGCTGCAGACCTCGGCGCCCAACTGCTCACCATAGAAGGCTTCGATCAGGGCATCGTCTACCAGGACATCCTGACGGCGCGACTTGTGCTCGAGTGCTTCCACCGTTCGAATCATCTTGCGGTTGTGCGGCAGAAAGGCAAAGCGCTGATCCCAATCGGGGGGAACATCACCCTGCACCAAGGCCTCGCGGATGAAGATCTCGCGTGCCCGAACCGGGTCCACCTGTGCATAACTCACCCGACGCCCCGCATAGACCACGAGACCGTAAAGCGTGGCTCGCTCCAAGGCAAGCACCTCCGCGGCCTTGCGTTCCCAATGCGGCTCCAAGAGCTGCTTCTTGAGCAGGTGTCCGCCCACGGATACGATCCAGGGCGGCTCAATGGCCGCTACACCGCGACCGAAGAGTCGGGTGGTCTCCACCAGTTCAGCCACCATGATCCAACGCCCGGGCTTGCGGCTGAGATGAGCACCCGGATGCCGCCAGAACTTGATGCCCCGCGCCCCAAGGTAGTGGTCCTCATCATCGGCTTTGAGCCCGATGTTGCCCAAGAGTCCCGTCAGCAGGGCACGGTGGATGGACTCGTACACAGCCGGCTGTGCGTTGAGCTTCCATCCGTGCTCGGCCACCACCGTGTGCAGTTGCGAATGGACATCGCGCCACTCCCGCACGCGGCGTGGATTGATGAATTGTTCGCGCAGGCGAGCCTCCTGCTGCCGGTTGGAGAGCTTGTGGGTCGCGTGGCCGGGGCCGTGGCCACGGCCCTCCTCGATCCAGTTCCACAGGCGCAGCGTGCCCATGAATTCCGAGCGCTCATCATCGAAGGGCTTGTGCTTGGCGTCGGCAGCCGCCTGTGCCTCCAGGGGACGGTCTCGCACGTCCTGACAGCTCATGGCACTGGCCAGCACCAGCATCTCCGACAGGCAGGCGTGTTCCTGAGCACCCAAGATCATGCGAGCGATTCGAGGGTCCAGCGGCAATCGGGCCAAGGCGCGTCCCATGTCGGTCAGCGCATGGCTCTCATCGACCGCACCCAGTTCGGCCAGCAGCGCATAGCCGTCTGCGATGGCCTTGCGCGGTGGGGCCTCCAGAAAGGGGAAATCCTCGACTTCACCCAATCCCAGGCTCTTCATCCGCAGGATGACGCTGGCCAAGGAGCTGCGCAGAATCTCGGGGTCGGTGAAGGCCGGGCGCTGCTCGAAGCCGGCTTCGTCATAGAGCCTGATGCAGATGCCGGCCGCCACGCGGCCACATCGCCCGGCGCGCTGATGGGCAGCGGCCCGACTGATCGGCTCCACCTGCAGCTGTTCCACCTTGTGGCGGTAGCTGTAGCGCTTGACCCGAGCCGTACCGGCATCAATCACATACCGAATGCCCGGCACCGTCAGCGAGGTCTCCGCCACATTGGTCGACAAGACGATCCGCCGCCCGTTGCTGGCTGAAAACACCCGGTCTTGTTCGGCCTGGCTGAGCCGAGCGAACAGGGGCAAGATGTCCGCGCCGCGCAGCGCTGCGCGATGTGCCAAGTGCTTGCGCAAGTGGTCGGCAGCTTCTCGAATCTCACGCTCACCCGGCAGGAACACCAGGATGTCGCCCCCCTGGGCGCCACCTCGCCAGAGTTCATCCACCGCTTCGGCAATCGCGTCCTGCAGGTCATGGTCCCGGCTCTCCTCAAAGGGACGCCACCGCACCTCGACGGGAAAGGTGCGGCCGCTGACCATGAAGACCGGTGCGGGCCCCCGAGACCCCTCGAAGTGCCGCGCGAAGCGCTCGGCATCGATGGTGGCCGAGGTGACGATCAACTTGAGGTCGGGACGCTGCGGCAGGATCTGCTTGAGGTGTCCGAGCAGGAAGTCGATGTTGAGGCTGCGCTCGTGGGCCTCGTCCACGATGATCGTGTCGTAGGCCCGCAGGAGCGGGTCGGTTTGGGCCTCGGCCAGCAAGATGCCGTCGGTCATCAGCTTGACGCGTGCGCCCGGTTGCAAACGGTCCTGGAATCGCACCTTGTAGCCCACCAGTTCCCCCAGGGGTGTGCGCGTCTCCTCGGCGATTCTTCGGGCCACGCTGGAGGCGGCGATGCGCCTGGGCTGGGTATGCCCGATCAGCCTGGGTCTCTGCCCAGGCCGCAGTGGTGCGCCGCGCCCCATCGCCAGTGCCATCTTGGGCAGCTGCGTGGTCTTGCCCGAACCGGTTTCCCCACAGACGATGAGCACCTGGTGGGTGGCCAAGGCCTGGATGATCTCCGGGCTGCGCTGACTGACGGGCAGGTGGTCCGGGAACTCGATCAGGGGTGTGGAGGTCGCAGGTGTGCTCATGGGCTGCAAAGGCAGGGGCGCGATTATCCGGGGTTGCTGCGGCACAATCGACTGCTTACACCGAACACCCATGAGCCTCGTCTTTCCGCACACCTTCGTTCCTTGGTTTCGATCCGTCGCACCCTACATCCATGCGTACCGGGGCGAGACCTTTGTGGTGGCCGTGGCGGGTGAAATGATTGCCGCTGGAAAGCTCAATCCCTTCGTGCAGGATCTGGCCATCCTGCATGCCATGGGCATCAAGCTGGTGCTGGTCCATGGGTTCAGACCACAGGTCAGCGAACAACTGCGCACCAAGGGGCATCCTGAGCGATTCCAGAATGGACTGCGCATCACCGACGCAACGGCACTGGATGCCGCGCAGGAAGCCGCCGGGCAGTTGCGCTTCGAGATTGAAGCGGCCTTCTCCCAAGGCTTGCCCAATACACCCATGGCGAATTCGACGGTCCGGGTGATTTCAGGCAATTTCCTCACCGCCCAACCCGTGGGCGTGGTCGACGGCGTGGACTTCATGCACAGTGGGGTGGTGCGCAAGGTGGACGCGCCGGCCATACGCCGTGCGATCGACAGCGGCACCATCGTGCTGCTCTCGCCCTTTGGTTTTTCGCCGACCGGTGAGGCCTTCAATCTCACCATGGAAGACGTCGCCACCGCAACCGCGGTCGCCCTGCAGGCCGATAAATTGATTTTCATGACGGAAATTCCGGGTATCCGTGAAGTATTCGACGATCCTCAGAGCGATATCGATACTGAACTGACTTTGGCGGACGCCAAGCGGATACTTGAACGCTTGCCAGCCCCTGCCCAACCCACCGACACCGCCTTTTATCTGCGGCACTGCGTGAAGGCCTGTGAAGCCGGTGTTGAACGCTCCCACATACTCCCCTTCGCTGTAGACGGCGCCTTGTTGATGGAGGTGTATACCCACGACGGCATCGGCACCATGGTGGTCGACGAAAAGCTTGAAAGTCTGCGGGAAGCATTGGCCGACGATGTCGGTGGCATCCTGAAGCTGATCGAGCCGTTTGAGCGCGATGGGACCCTGGTTCGCCGGGAACGCCACGAGATCGAACGGGATTTGGCCAATTACACGGTCATCGAGCACGACGGGGTGATCTTCGGTTGCGCCGCGCTCTATCCCTACCCCGAGTCCGGTACCGCTGAGATGGCCGCACTGACGGTCAGTCCCGAGGTGCAAGGCCAGGGCGACGGCGACCGTTTGCTCAAGCGCATCGAGCAGCGGGCTCGTGCCATGGGGCTTGGCAGCGTCTTCGTTCTCACGACCCGCACCATGCACTGGTTCATCAAGCGTGGCTTTCAACAGGCCGATCCCGACTGGCTGCCCGAGGCCCGCAAGCGCAAGTACAACTGGGACCGCCGGTCCGTGGTACTCGTGAAGAAACTCAGCGGCTGATGCACGCCGGGCGGTCAAGCCCCCTGTTGGTGGTATTGACTCTTCGGGACATCGACAATTTCAAATCCACCCAACCGACGAATCAACAAGACAAGGAGCCACGATGCCCCGCATGATCCATTGCACCCACCTCAAGAAGGAAGCCGAAGGGCTGGATTTCGCACCCTACCCTGGTGAACTGGGTAAGCGAATCTACGAAAACATCAGCAAGGAAGCCTTTGAGCAGTGGAAACGCCATCAGACGATGCTGGTCAATGAAAATCGTCTCAATCTGGCTGACCAGCGTGCCCGTCAGTACCTTGCTCGTCAAATGGAGCAGTATTTCTTTGGCTCCGGTGTTGACCAGCCGGCGGGTTATGTCCCCCCTTCCGCGTGATTCTCAAGGGGGTACCCTCCTGCGGCTTCCTGAGGTATGTTGATAAATATCCAGGGCGAGACTCAAAGTTCATTCTGACCAATATTCAACGAGCCCCCACCCGGTTTGCCTAGATTCTCGGAATGGACTATATTCATGCCCGTCGTTATCCACACACAAGGAGATTCTCTTGAGCACCCTCCAGGAATTGCTGGCCCAAAAGGCAGATATTGAGCGCAAGATTCAGGAAACCCAGAAAAATGAACGTCAGGCCGCTGTCGACAAAGTGCGCGCCCTGATGGCCGAATTCGGTCTCTCGGTGGAAGACTTGGGTGGCAAGGCCGCGGGCGGTGGCCGAAAGAAGGCCGCCGGTACGGACGGTGGCCGCAAGGCTGCCGTGAAGTACCGCGACGCAGCGGGCCACACCTGGTCGGGTCGGGGTCTGCAGCCGCGTTGGCTTCGCGATGCCATCGCCGGCGGCAAGTCCCTGAAGGACTTCGCCGTGTGACACCGTTCCCGCCTCGGCAATGGCCGGGGCGCATTCCCACGAAACGGCCCTGCGGGGCCGTTTTGCTTTTTGGCACTGCGGGCAGGACACCCCGGTAGACTCGTCTCGTGATCCCCAGTGGCTTCATCCAGGACCTCCTCGCCCGCGTCGACATCATCGATGTGGTGGGGCGTCATGTCGAACTGAAAAAGGCTGGCATCAACCACAAGGGCCTGTGCCCGTTTCACGGGGAAAAGACACCGAGCTTCATCGTCAGCCCTTCCCGGCAAACCTACCACTGCTTCGGGTGCGGGGTGCATGGAGATGCCGTCCGTTTTCTCACCGAATTCGTCGGGCTCGGATTTGTCGAGGCGGTTCAGGAACTGGCCCAGCAGGTGGGCATGGCGGTTCCCGATGATGAGCGCACCCGTGAGGAACGGGAGGCACAGGAGCGGCGGCGCAAGGAAGCCGCCTCGCTCACCGAGGTGATGGCGCGCGCTGCTGCCCACTACAAGCAGCAACTCAAGGCCAGTGATGAAGCGGTGGCGTACCTCAAGCGCCGAGGGCTCACCGGTGAAATCGCTGCGCGCTTTGCCATCGGATACGCACCGGACAGCTGGCGCGGCTTGGCGAGCGCTTTTCCGGCCTATGACGACCCCAAGCTGGAGGAGTCGGGGCTGGTGATCCTGCAGAACGCTGCAACGGAACAGGAGAAGCGCTACGACCGCTTCCGCCACCGGATCATGTTCCCCATTCGATCGGTGCAGGGTGATGTGATCGGCTTCGGCGGTCGGGTGCTCGATGGCGGCGAACCGAAGTACCTCAACTCACCCGAGACCGCCGTGTTCATCAAGGGCCGGGAGCTCTACGGACTCTTCGAGGCCCGGACCGCCATCCGGAAGGCAGGCTATGCCCTGGTCGTGGAAGGCTATATGGATGTTGTCGCCTTGGCCCAAGGGGGTCTGGGACACGCGGTGGCGACGCTGGGTACAGCGTGCACCGAGGACCATGTTCGGCGTCTCCTGCGTTTCACCGATAGCGTGGTTTTCAGCTTCGATGGCGATGCAGCCGGTCGCAAGGCGGCTGCGCGGGCACTCGAGGCCTGCCTACCGCACGCCACCGACACCCGAAGCATTCGCTTTCTGTTTCTGCCATCGGAGCACGACCCCGACAGCTACGTGCGCGAATTTGGCGCCGAGGCCTTTCAGCAAGCGGTCGACCAGGCTGTTCCCTTGTCACGGCAAATGTTGGCCCTGGCCCAGCAGGGCTGTGAAATGGACACGCCGGAGGGCCGTGCGCGCTTTGCGAGTCAAGCCTTCCCACTGTGGAGTGCACTGCCTGATGGCGCTTTGCAGCGTCAAATGCTGATGGAGTTTGCACGGTCGGCGTCACTTCCGGCTTCCGAACTCTCGGAACTCTGGGCCGCCATGGCGCGGCACCGCGGATCGACCGGCTCACGCGCCCCGGTGCACCCGCCGGGCACTCCAGAAGCGCATGCCGGCGTGCACCAAGGGCTGGAAAGGCGGCCGGGGTCATCGGTGCCTTACGAGGCGCAGGCCCCTGGCGCACCGCCATCGGGCTTCGGCGGCGACCACGCGCCCGTCCGCTGGAAGGGCGGGCCCCACCCGGAGAGGGGGCACACCACCGAGCGGCCCGCCAACGGACGGCGTCGCTGGGCAGAGCGGTCCTCACCGTCGGACCCCCTCAGGCGTGGAAGTGCGCCCCCCACCCTGCGGCGGCAACCGCGAAGCCCCTCGGACTGGGTGACCCAACTCCTCATGCAGAACCCAGCATGGTGGCTTCGCTTGTCGGCCGATGACCGTGAGGTCCTCGATGCCCTGCAGCCCCCTCACGCCGCCCTGGTGCGGTGGCTGGAACAAGATTTGGAAGAGCACGGCCCCCGGCCCTGGGCTGCGGTGCAGCGTGCCATTGCCGAATCGCCCGATCTTCAACGGGCTTGGTCCCGCATCCACGCACCGCAAGCGCCGGAATCGGAATCCACTTGGACCAGTCTGCGGCGCAACTTGGATCACCTCCACCTCGACCGGCTTCAGAAACTGCAAACCCGATTGGCCGCCAAAGCGGCTCAGGACCCCCAAGCGTTGACCGAGTACCAGCACGTTTTTGAGCGCTGGAAGGCACTCAAACAGTCGCTGGCAACACCGGAAACCGATCCTTCCGAGCCCTAGCCCACAGCCGACTTGAATGGTATAATCCACCCCATCCGGAAATCGGATCCAAACGGCCCCAAACACGTGCTCAAAGCGCCGTCCGGGCCGGCCCCGTGTCTGCTGTCGCTCAGGGCCCCGTGCGCCGCCATCCTCAGTCCTCATCACTGTCCGTCCGTCCCGGTCCACCCGGGGTGTCGAATCCTCTTTGCTCCATCGCCCCATGACCGCCAAGAAACCCGCCAAACCCGCGCCCAAAACCAACGCCAAGCCGGCTGCTTCCGGCAGCGGTCAAAAGAAGGCGGCGACCAAGACGCCAAGCAAACCCGCTGTAAAGGCCAACACCCCGGTCAACAAGAAGACCCAGACGGCCGTGAAGACCGCAGCAGCACCCAAGGCGGCTTCCAAACCGGTCAACAAACCGGCCACCAAAGCGGTGACCAAGCCGGTGACCAAAGCGCCGGCCAAACCCGCTGGCAAGGCCGCTGCCAAGCCGGCAGTGGCCAAGAAGGCCGAGGCCAAGCCCGCGGCAAGCAAGTCGGCCACCAAGTCAGCACCCACCCCTGCCACCGGGAAGGCGGCGCCAGCGGCAAAGGCCAGCAGTGCCGCACCGGCCAAAGCCGCCGGCAAGCCCACGCCCAAGTCCGCTGCGATCACAGGGGGGAAGCCCGAGGACAAGACCAAGGGCAAGCCCAAGGCTGAGTCGGCCGCACCAGAGGAAGACTTCAGTGACATTGAAGCCGACCTGGAGGGCGATATCGAAGCGGGGGCGGTGGCAGAGGCCGATGCCGAAGAGCGTGCCAAGGCCAAGCCCCTGCGCATGAAGGTCAGCCGCGCCAAAGAGCGCGCACTCATGCGGGAATTCGGTTTGGATGAGACGGCCCTTACCGAAGAAGAGGTCAACAAGCGCCGACTGGAACTTAAAGCCCTCATCAAGATGGGCAAGAAGGACGGCTACCTCACCCACCAGCAGATCAGCGATCACCTGCCGGAAAAGCTCGTTGAGAACGAAATCCTCGAGGCCATCGTGTCCATGCTCAACGACATGGGCATCGCGGTGTACGAGCAGGCGCCTGATGCGGCCTTGGTGCTGATCGAGGGCGGAAACGCAGCCACCGCAACCGAAGAGGAAGCCGAGGAAGCGGCTGAAGCTGCGCTGTCGACGGTTGACTCGGAGTTCGGAAGAACCACAGACCCGGTGCGCATGTACATGCGCGAAATGGGTACGGTGGAATTGCTTACCCGCGAGGGCGAAATTGAAATCGCCAAGCGTATTGAAGGCGGACTGCAGGCGATGATGGTGGCCATCTCCGCATCGCCCACCACGATTGCTGAGATTCTGGCGATGGCTGACCGCATCGCTGCTGGCGAGATCCAGATCTCTGAGGTCGTGGACGGCTTCGTCGCTGAAGACGAGGCCGATGACTATGTGGCCGAAGAAGACTTCGACGAATTCGACGAAGAGGAAGACGACGATGGGGCCGGCGGCTCTAAAGCCCTGACCAAGAAGCTGGAAGAACTGAAGAATGCCGCCTTGGTGAAGTTCACCGAGTTGCGCTTGCAGTTCGACAAGATGCGCAAGGCCTATGAGAAGGAGGGCTACCGCTCGCCCGCCTACATCAAGGCGCAATCCGGTGTGAGCGACGTGATCATGAGCATCCGCTTCACCGTCAAGACGATTGAGCGGCTTTGTGACATCCTGCGGACGCAGGTGGATGACGTCCGCCGCTACGAGCGCGAACTGCGCAAAATCGCCGTGGAAAAGTGCGGGATGCCGCAGGACCACTTCATCAAGACCTTCCCGCCCAACATCCTGAACCTGAAATGGGCCGAGAAGGAGGTCTCGGGTGGGAAACCCTATTCAGCCGTCATGGGCCGCAACCTGCCGGCCATCCAGGAGCTGCAGCAAAAGCTGATCGATCTGCAGTCCCGCGCCGTGGTGCCGCTGGACGATCTCAAGGGGATCAACAAGCAGATGAATGCGGGCGAGCGCGCCAGCCGTGAGGCGAAGAAGGAGATGATCGAGGCCAATCTGCGCCTGGTGATCTCGATCGCCAAGAAGTACACCAACCGAGGCCTGCAGTTCCTGGATCTCATCCAAGAAGGCAACATCGGCCTGATGAAAGCGGTGGACAAGTTCGAATACCGCCGTGGCTATAAATTCTCCACCTACGCCACCTGGTGGATCCGCCAGGCGATCACGCGATCCATCGCCGATCAGGCGCGCACGATCCGCATCCCCGTCCACATGATCGAGACGATCAACAAGATGAACCGGATCTCGCGCCAGCATCTGCAGGAGTTCGGCTACGAGCCCGATGCACCCACGCTGGCCGAGAAGATGGAAATCCCGGAGGACAAGATCCGCAAGATCATGAAGATCGCCAAGGAACCGATCTCCATGGAAACGCCAATCGGTGACGACGACGATTCCCACCTGGGTGACTTCATCGAGGACACGAACAATGTGGCGCCGATGGACGCGGCGATGCAAGCGGGCCTGCGTGATGTGGTCAAGGACATCCTGGACAGCCTCACCCCCCGCGAAGCCAAGGTGCTGCGCATGCGCTTTGGTATCGAGATGCAGTCCGACCACACCTTGGAAGAGGTCGGCAAGCAGTTTGACGTCACACGCGAGCGCATCCGCCAGATCGAAGCCAAGGCCATCCGCAAGCTCAAGCACCCGAGCCGATCCGACAAGCTGCGGACCTATCTGGACAACCTCTGAGGCCCACGGCGGGGCGGCCCGTCTCCGCTCAGCCGATGGCCCCCTCACCCGAAACAGGCCTTTGGCGGCACACGGCATCATGTCCGCACCCCTGTCGTTGAAGGCTGTCCTCTTCGCCGACTTGCGCGGCAGCACCGGGCTTTACGAGTCTCTCGGCAATGCTCATGCAACCTTGGTGATCACCCGTTGCGTGGCGGCTTTGGCGGCAGCCGTCGGCCCCAGTGGCGGACGGCTCATCAAGACCCTGGGCGATGGTCTGATGGCCGCCTTTGACGATCCGGATGGCGCAGCCCGGGCCGCCGCCGAGATGCATGCCTGCATCGAACGCACTCCGGCGCCCCGCCCGCAAATGTCTGGGGACCCCTTCAGCCGCAGTCTGCAGCTTCGGGTGGCGATGGCCTTGGGCGAAGTGGCCGAGGTCCAGGGCGACATTTTCGGGGATGCCGTCAATGTGGCCGCCCGGCTGTTGGAGCATGCCGCCGACGGTGAAACCCTGATCACCGACCAGCTATACGAAGCGCTGGATGACGGACTGGGGGAACCTTTCCGGTACCTGGACTGGGTTCATCTGCGCGGGCGGGCTGAGCCTGTGCTCGTGATGTTGCAGGGAGGCGTGCGGGGGGATAGCGGTCCGGTGACGCAGTTCGTCAGCCTGCGCCCTCATGGGGAGCCCTGTTCACTGCGTTTGCACTGGCAGGGGAAGTCCCGGGCCCTGCAAACCGACGAACTGCCCGCCGTGATCGGCCGCAGCCGCCAATCGATCGTGCCGATCGACGATCGCCGGGTCTCGCGCCTGCATGCCCGCCTGGACTGGCACGGCTCGAGCTTTCACCTCACCGATCTGAGCACCAATGGCACCACGCTCCAACTCTCTGGCCATTCGGCCGTGCACCTGCGCCGCACCACCTGCAGCCTGCATGGCCATGGCGAGATCGGACTGAGCGGCTCTCCCGGTGCGCCCGGCGTCTTGACCCTCCGGTTTGAGGTTTTGAACGGCCCCAACACCCAACCCAGCACGCCGCACTCGGATACCGGTGGATAGCGGCGCGCAGGTTCGAGCGGTGACCGACAATCGCCTCCAATGACCTTCCAGACCGAACCCGCCTACCAACACGGCAGCGCCGCTCGAACGGCGGTCTTGCTGGTGAATCTGGGCACCCCTGACGAGCCCACGGCCCCTGCCCTTCGGCGGTACCTGGCCGAGTTCCTGAGTGACCCGCGGGTGGTGGAAATACCCGCCCTCGTCTGGAAGCCGCTGCTGCACGGCATCATCCTTCAGGTTCGACCAGCCAAGTCGGCAGCCAAGTACGCAAGCATCTGGACGCCCCAGGGCTCACCACTGGCCCATTGGACCCAGCGCCAGACCACGCTGCTGGACGAATGCCTGCGCCAGCGGGGTCTGAATCTGACGGTGCGCTATGCCATGCGCTACGGCCGGCCTGCGGTCGCCTCGGTGCTCGATGAACTCAAGGCCGCAGGCGTCCAACGCATCCTGGTGCTGCCGCTGTACCCGCAGTACGCAGCCGCCACCACGGCCAGCGCACAAGATGCGGTGATGCTCTGGTCCAGGCGCCAGCGCCGCATGCCCGAGTGGCGATTTGTCAACCACTATCACGACGACCCCGGCTACATCGCGGCGCTGGCAGCCCGTGTCCGCGCACACTGGGCCGCGCATGGACGCAGCCCCAAGCTGCTGCTCAGCTTTCACGGGGTTCCAGAACGATCGCTTCACCTGGGTGATCCGTATCACTGCGAATGCCACAAGACCGCGCGCCTTCTGCGCCAAAGCCTGGGACTGTCTGAGTCGGAGGTCGTGGTGACCTTTCAAAGCCGCTTCGGCAAGGCCAAGTGGCTGGAGCCCTATACGGAGCCGACGTTGATCGAAATGGGTCGCAGCGGTTCAGAACGGGTGGATGTGATGTGCCCGGGTTTCACCTCAGACTGCTTGGAAACCCTCGAGGAAATCGCCCAAGAGGCGCGCGCCGCCTTCCTTGATGCTGGGGGCAAGACCTTCCACTACATCCCCTGCCTCAATGATGAACCCACCTGGATCGAGGCGCTGGCCGCGATCGCCCAGCAGCATCTGCAGGGATGGCCGGTGCATGGGGATGCAGCGGGCGGCGCCGAGGAACGCCAGGTGCAACGCGAGCGTGCCTTAGCCCTCGGAGCCCGCGATTGATGGGGCGCATTCGCCTGGACAAGTGGCTCTGGGCCGCGCGCTTCTTCAAGACCCGATCGCTGGCCACGGATGCGCTGGCCAAGGGCCGCATTCTGGTGGGCGGGCAGCCGGCCAAACCGTCGCGTGAGGTTCACCTGGGCGATCTCATCGAGATTCGCGAAGGGGGGGGCCTCTCCCGAATCGTGCAGGTACAAGGACTCAGTGACGTGCGCGGTCCAGCCCCTGTTGCTCAACAACTCTACGCCGAAACGCAGGAGAGTCGCGCCGCGCGAGAGGCGGCAATGGCCCTGCGCCGAATGGGCGTGGAGCCGGCGCTGGCCCACACGGCCGGACGCCCAACCAAGCGCGACCGCCGCGAACTGGCGCAATGGGATCGCTGGAGCGCCCGTTGGGAAGGCGACCGCCCCGAGCCTGGCGCCTCTTGAAATCCCCCGGTCTGCCCTCAAATCCACCAACAACGCGAAAGTTCGCCCCGCGGGGCTTGGCGCCAGGAGCCGCTGAGCCGCGGTCCCTCTCGTTCACTTGCAATTTCCATGAGCCACCCGCAAGACCCCACCGCCTCGACGACCGAGACCCCCGCACCGTCGCCCGGAGCGACCTCCCCGGCAAGCGATGAGGCGAGCAGCCCCGAGCAGCAACTCGCTGAGCTGCAGGCCAAGCACACGGAGGTATCGGATGCCTACATGCGGGCCAAGGCTGAAGTGGAGAACATCCGCCGCCGCTCCGAAGAGGAGATCAGCAAGGCGCGCAAGTTTGCCGTCGAATCCTTCGCTGACAGCCTGCTGCCGGTTCGTGACAGCCTAGAAGCAGCCGTGGCCATCCCGGCCGCCACCACCGAACAGGTTCTTGAGGGCGTGCAGGCCACCCTGCGCCAATTGGCATCGGCCCTGGAGCGAAACAAGGTGCTCGAAATCAACCCACCGTCCGGCACGAAGTTCGACCCGCACCACCATCAGGCCATCAGCATGGTGCCCGCCGATCAGGAGGCCAACACCGTGGTGGCCGTCTTGCAGAAGGGCTACCTGATCGCAGACCGGGTGCTGCGTCCGGCACTGGTCACGGTTTCGGCACCGAAGTAGAACAAACGGCCATTGGGGTGTGGTGAGCGCGAGTTCCCCTTTTGCTTTCGGGGACTTGAAACCGCCCTACCCGCCCCTAAATTCAAGACAGAACCGAATTTGAGCCGCCACGGGCGGCATCCCGAATGCAAGGAGCCATCATGGGAAAGATCATCGGCATTGACCTGGGCACGACCAACTCGTGCGTGGCTGTCATGGAGGGCAACGCCACGCGCGTGATCGAGAACAGCGAGGGTGCGCGCACCACGCCGTCCATCATCGCCTACCAAGAAGACGGTGAGATTCTCGTGGGTGC